>OFHK01000007.1_pt1 | contig 82650 bp, 78 predicted proteins | sample 1521951 | NCBI WGS metagenome assembly OFHK01 (sample SAMEA2468436, study PRJEB22500) | soil metagenome | biome: Glassland; feature: Farmland; material: Clay | place: Australia | collected 2013-01-31 | depth 0.55 m
CGGCCCCTAGACCGGGCGGCCAGGGGCCGGCGGTGTTGGGACGGCCAGCTCTTGTCCGGGGCAAAGGCCCGCGGGCGCGGGGAGGCGGGGCCGGGGGGGGAGGACGCCTTCCAACACGCCAGGGAGGGCGTTCCCTGGGCGTACCTCGGCCGTGTGGGAGGCCGGAGCCGGGGGATCAGGAACGGAGGGAAGGCGTTGGCCCTGCCACTACCCGCCATGCGAAAGACCTGGAACGAAGCGATTCCCAGGCAGGTCGTGGTCTCGTGAAGCGAGCCGCCGTCCGCGTGGGCGTCGTCTTCATCGAGGGGACGAACTGCGAAGAGGAATCCGTCGCGTACTTCCGGCACCTGGGCGCCCAGGCCGAGAAGGTTCACCTGAAGCAGCTCACCGGCGACGTGCCTCCCGAGCTGCGGCGCGATCTGGACGACTATGACATCCTCATGATTCCGGGAGGCTTCGCGGCAGGCGACTACGTGCGCGCGGGCACCATCTTCGCGGCCCGGATGCGGTCCCGGCTCTCCAAGCCGCTCACGGAGTTCGTGAAGGCCGGCAAGCCCATCTTCGGCGTGTGCAACGGCTTCCAGGTTCTCGTGGAGGCGGGACTCCTCCCCGCCCTGGGCGGCATCATGACGGACCAACCCGAGGCCGTGCTCGCCACGAACGACTCGAGCCACTACGAATGCCGCCCCAGCCGGCTCAAGCTGGAGAACCGCGGCTCCTGCGTCTTCACGCGCGGCCTGAAGCACGGCCAGGTGGTCACGTTCATCTCCGCGCACGCGGAAGGGAAGTTCCTCCTGCCGCGGAACCGGGAGAAGCGGATGCTCAAGGAACTCCGGGACAACGACCAGATCGTCTTCCGCTTCGTGGACGACCGCGGGACGTACGCTGGGTATCCGTGGAATCCCAGTGGCACTACACACAACATCGCGGCGCTCTGCAACCGCGACGGGAACGTATTCGGCGTGCAGCCGCACCCCGAGCGGTGCTTCTTCCGCCACCTGCATCCGGACTGGACCCGCAGGGAGGGCGGCGATCCCGTGTACGGCGACGGGAAGGGAATCTTCGAGAGCGTCCTGCGGTACGTGGAGAAACGGTTCTGAGCCGCCTGGGCCCGGAGCAGATCCGTCTTTTCACAGCTGCACGATGAGTTCCACGCTGTCCCCGTCCTTGAGGCCCAGGGAGCCGCGGAGGTAATGCTTCGAGATCACCTCGAGCACCTCGGCGTAGTGGGAGCGGATGGGCAGGATGATCGCGCAGTCCAGGTGGCCCAGGGTGGCCAGGAAGCACTTCGCGCCGCCGAACGTCCGCCCGCCCGCCTCGAAGCCGCTGATCTCGATCCCCGGCGAATCGTGGAGGACCTCCAGCTTGGCCAGGTCCGGACTCGGGAGGCGGAGGTTGAGCGTGCCCTCGTACGGCTCGAACCAGAGCTTCTTCCGGAACTGGTCCTTGTAGCCCTTCTGCCGCATGTAGAAAGCGCCCTCCCCGAGGCCGCTCGAGACGATCCCGGAGATCGTCACCGTCTCCTTGATCTCGAAGATCCGCTGGTAGTCCGCGTACTCCTTGCGGAGGACGTCCATGCCCTTCCCCGTCAGCTTGATCCGCTGGCGGCGCGTGGCCAGGTCCCGGGCCACGAGCCCCTCGCGGATCAACTCGAGGATCCTCTGGGACGCGCTCTGCTGGCTCACGCCGATGAGCTTCCCGAGCTCGCGGGACGACAGGTTGACGTATTCCTTCGTGCCTCCGAGGAGGGCGATGCCCTTCAGGGTCTCCACGTGGTACGGCTTCACGTTCCCGCGGCGGACAGGGGCGCGCGCCGTTTATGCCTTTTCCCGGGCCGTCAGAGCCCTTCGAGCACGAGGTGGCTGCGGGAGCGGAGGTGCGCCCGCGGCACGCCGAGGGCCTCGAGCCGGTCGAGGAGGGGCTGATCGTTCGTCAGGACGACGGCATGGAGGGCCTGTCCGAGTTCCAGGAGCGCGTCATCCGCGCTGCCGTGGCCCTCCACGGAGCGGTACCTCGCCGCGAGGCGCTCGCCCGCCTTGGCGTCCCGGTCGTGGGTAGCCAGAAGGCGAAGCTCCTCGAGGACGGGCGTGGGCACGACGATGTCCACGTCCCCCAGGAGGCGGCGGAGCTCCGCCTCCAGGTTGATCCGGAACTGGAACGGCATGAGGAGCGCGTTCGCGTCGAGCAGGACGGTTCGGGGCACCGGAATCGTACATCCGCGGCCGGTTCTTAGGCCTTCCATGTGGGAGAAGTTCCCGAGGGTATTAAATATGGCACGATACATAGTGTCGCTATGTAGATAGCGGGGCAAGACCCCGCAACAAGGAGGAACCCCATGCGAGGCATCGCAGCCACCCTGATTGCGTTGGCCATGATCGCCGTCCCGCTCGGCATCGCGTCGACGGCCGCGGCCAGCTCGAACACCCTCACCTCCTCGGCCCAGAAGCTCACGCCCGTGTTCGTCGGCCCGACGCCGACGGACCGCTTCGGCGGCGGGGACTGGGTCGGTGTGAGCGCGGGCAACACCCACTTCGGCGTCCTGTACGGCACGCCCGAGAACCCGAACCGCGTCGTCATCTTCGCGGAATACACGCGCACCCTCGGCGGCGCGAACGTCGTGAGCTCCTCGGGCCAGCAGCTCGCCGTCCGCGGCATCCCCGTGGACACGGTCCTCGCGCAGAGCCTGGACCGGTTCATCGAGTTCAAGACGGTGAACGTGAGCGACGGCTTCGGGCTCTTCTCGGACGGCGGAATGCCGACCCTGATGACGGCCAACGTGCCCGTCAAGGCCCTCAACCTCCGCACGGGCACGTGGACACTGACGGACGAGAGCAACGAGACGGTCGGCGGCACGTTCTACGTGAACTTCACGATCCAGGCCACGGACCTCCCGTACACCTGGTACAACCCGCTCATCCCCGGCGCGAACACGACGGGCGACCGGATGCTCAACGAGGTCGCTTTCACGTTCCACCTGACCGTGGATACGGTGACGAAGACCGTGGACCTCCCCTGGTACCAGGTCACCGTGACAGACACTGCGCCTCGGGAGATCACCAGCGTCTCCTACCTCGGGACCCGCACGGTCTCCGGGCCGACGGTCCAGATGGGCGCCAAGTACGACCACCTGATCCAGGGCTGGGACTTCGTCAACGGGACGGACCGGCTCGCCCTGGAGACGTACCTCCTCTTGGGGAACTACTTCCCCGACCGCACGGTGGACTTCGTCCACCTGGCCTACGCCCGGGAGCGGGCTGACGACGGAGCCAACGCCACGATCCTGGACAACGAGACGGCGGGCGACGCGCCTGCGGCGCCCCACCTGTACACCTTCGGCAGGATCACCTTCGACGACCCGTTCACCCGCGTCGGGGAGTTCCGCTGGACCTCCAACGTGACCGTGGACGGCGTGCCGGAGACCATGCTCTTCCAAGTCCAGGGAGGCAGCCGGATCGAGGTCAGCAACGGCGAGATGGCGTTCTTCGGGTTCCGCGTCCACGGCGCGTTCATCTACCCGGCGGGCCAGACCATCGTGCATGACCCGGCCCTGAGCGCGGAGTCCTTCGCGCCGAACCTGACCACGGGATTCAACCTCACCCCACTCGGCATCTTGCTGATACAGGTCGCGGTCGTAGGGGTCGCCATCATCCCCGCCCTGTATCTCCGGAGCAGGGCGCGGCGCCCGAAGCACTGAGCGCCGCCCCTTCCCCTCTTTTTTCCTCTTCCCTCCTTTCCCGTTCCTGACCATGCCCAAGCTCCGCGCCGCGGCGACACCGGTGATTCCCCATGTCCGTCCTCTGGCCGCTCCCTCCACGTCGTCCCGAAAGCCGAAATACCGAACCCCGGATACGAGGCGCAACCCATGCCGGAGATCTCCCCCGAGTGGACCGCGGAGCTGAAGCGCGGCTCCATCCAGCTGTGCCTCCTCGCCCTCCTCGCGAAGGACGAGAAGTACGGCTTCCAAATCCTCCACGAACTCCGGGAGAAGTCCAACGGTTTCTTCGACCTCAAGGAAGGGACGCTGTACCCCGCCCTCCGGAGGCTCGAGGAACGAGGGTTCGTCGTGAGCCACTGGAAGGAGCCCGCGACGGGCGAGGGCGGTATGCCCCGGAAGTACTACCGGCTGACGGACCGCGGCCGCACCGCGCTCGCTGAGGCGGTGGCCATATGGGATACGATGACGCGGGGAGCCGAGAAACTCTTGGAGGGCGTTCGATGAACGCGGGCGGCCCCGTGGACGACTACCTGAACGCGGTGCGCGGCGCCATGCGGGGCATGGATCCCCGCGTACGGGAGGACATCCTGCGGGAGCTGCGCTCCCACGTCGCCGAGGCCGCGTCCGCGAACGGCGGCGACGTCCCGCGAGCGGTCGCGGCCCTGGGGCCGGCCTCCCAGGTGGGCCGCGCGTACCGCGCCGTATACGGGTACGGCCGCGGCTACCAGATCCTGTTCATCGTCGTCGCGGCGCTCCTGTCCGCGCTCACGGTCCCCGTCCTCGGCGGAGCGCCACCGTCCGCGGGGACGGTGGCCTATGCGCCCAACCTGGCCTCGTTCCCCTTCCTGGTCCTCGTGGTCCTCTGGCTCCTGTGGGTCAGCGTGGCCGCGGGTTCGCGCGCGGGGCTGTACGCGGGCCTCGGCGCCTTCGCGGGACGCATCGCGATGGCCGCCGCGCTTGTCCTGACGCCATCCGGCGGCATCTTGACCGCGGACGGCGTGGCGCTCCTCGTCCTCTCCTCCGCGCTCCTCGTCCTGCTGGGTCTGCTCCCGGGAACCGCGAAGAAGGCGTGGTCCAAGCCGGGCGCGGACCTCTAACCCCTCCGCCAGTCCGCCACGATTGTCGCATGGTCAAAGGCCATGGGCGGCAGGTGGTCGGGATCCAGGAGGGCGATCGCCTTCGCGTCGCTCCCCGCCTTCAACTCGCCGCCGATCGGCTCGAGGGCGTAGGCCGCGCTGACCGTGTGACCCCGGGGATCGCGGGACGGGTCCGAGTACACGCCGACGAGTCGGAGGATGCGCGTTTCGAGCCCGGTTTCCTCCTGCACCTCGCGGACCACGGCCGTCTCCACGGTCTCCCCGAGCTCCACGAACCCTCCGGGAAGTGCGGGCATGCCCTGGAAGGGCGGGTTCCGGCGGATCACCGCGACCAGCTTCGCGTCGCGCAGGACCAGGCCGTCCACGGTGACCCAGGGGTGACGCTGCGCCTTGGGCACGGGATCACTCGAGGGACGGCATGCGGATGCCGTGGTCCTTCGCGAACCGCACGGCCTCCGGATAGCCGGCGTCCGCGTGGCGCACGACGCCCGTGCCCGGGTCCGTGGTGAGGACGCGGCCGATGCGCTTCTCCGCCTCCGGGGTGCCGTCGCAGACCACGAGCGCCCCGGCGTGGGTCGACAGGCCGATGCCCACGCCTCCCCCGTTGTGCACGGCGATGAGGTCCGCGCCCGCGGCCGTGTTCACGAGGGCGTTCAGGATGGGCCAGTCCGCGATCGCGTCGGACCCGTCTCGCATGCCCTCCGTCTCCCGGTAGGGGGACGCGACGGATCCCGCATCCAGGTGGTCCCGCGTGATCACGATGGGACCGGACAACTCGTGGGACCCGACCATCCGGTTGATTGTGACGCCGAAGCGCGCCCGCTCCCCGTACCCGAGCCAGCAGACTCGGGCGGGCAGTCCTTCCCAGGGGAGGTACGTCTCCGCGAGCTCGATCCACCGCTTCAGGGTCGCATCCTTCGGGAACTCCTTGAGGACGACCTTGTCCGTCTTCAGGATGTCCTCCGGGTCGCCGCTGACCGCGACCCAGCGGAACGGGCCGCGCCCCTCGCAGAACATGGGGCGGATGTACAGGGGCACGAAACCCTTGAACTCGAACGCGTTCTCGACGCCCGCGTCCTTCGCCTCGCCGCGGATGTTGTTGCCGTAGTCGAACACGATGCTCCCCTGGTGGAGCAGGTCGAGCATGGCGCGGCAATGGATCGCGATGGACTCCTTGGAGCGGCGGACGTACTCCTTGGGGTCGGCCTTGCGCAGCTCGGCCGCCTCCTTCATGGACAAGCCGCGGGGGATGTAGCCGCCGAGCGGATCGTGGGCGCTCGTCTGGTCCGTGACCACGTCGGGGCGGACGCCGCGGCGCACGAGCTCCGGATGGATTTCGGCGCAGTTGCCGACCAGGCCGACGGAGAGGGGCTTCTTCTCCTTCACCGCATCCTGCGCCACCTCGAGCGCCTCGTCCAGGTCGCGGACGAGCAGATCGCAGTAGCGGTTGTCCACCCGGCGCTGGATGCGCGCCTCGTCCACCTCCACGTCGAGGCACACGCCCTCGTTCATCTTGATGGCCAGGGGCTGCGCCCCTCCCATGCCGCCCATGCCTCCCGTGAGGACGAGCCTCCCCTTCAAGGAGCCCTGGAAGTTGGCGCGAGCGCACGCGGCGAACGTCTCGTAGGTCCCCTGGACGATGCCCTGGGACCCGATGTAGGACCATCCCCCCGCGGTCATCTGGCCGTACATCGTGAGTCCACGGGCCTCGAGCTCGCGGAACGTCTCCCAGTTGGACCACCGGGGGACGAGGTGGGCGTTCGCAGTGAGGACGCGAGGCGAGTCCTTCGTGGTCTTGAACACGGCGACGGCTTTGCCGCTCTGGACGAGGAGGGTCTCGTCGTCGCCGAGCGTCTTGAGCGTGTCCACGATGGCGCGGAACGCATCCCAGTTGCGGGCGGCTTTCCCCGTGCCGCCGTAGATGATCAGGTCCTCCGGCTTTTCCGCGTTCTCGAGGTTGTTCTCGAGCATGCGGAGGATGGCCTCCTGGCGCCAGCCTTTGCACCGGAGCTTGGGGCCTCGCGCTGCCTTGATTCGCTCCATGGCGGAAGTGGAAGGGGCGAAACTCCCGTAAAGACTTGCCGCCCCCTCCAAGCGTCGAGTCAGATCCGGCCTTCCACGAGGGCCATGGCCTCGTGGCCGATGGTCTGCGCCTGGGCCAGTTCCGCCTCGAGTCGCGCCTCCGCGAGGGCCCGGTAGGCCTCGTCCTTGAGGCTCGCCAGGTTCACGCGCACGTTGAGGCTCGCGCCGCGGATCGAGGCCTCGGCCAAGAGCACCGCAACCCCGCAGTCCGTACTCGCGCCTCGGTTCCCGTGCTCCGCCGCCTGCCGCGCGAGCTCGAGCGCCTCGACGCACCGCTCCACGGTCTCCAGGGGGACCTCGGTCGCGTGGCGATACGCCGCCTGAAGCGCGGCGACGCGCGCGGCCCGCTCCGCGTCCGTCGTCTTCGGGAGGTGCATGGCCTCGACCACCCGGTCGTACGCTGCGGAATCCTCGTCGGCCAAGGCGACGAGACGCCGCTGGACCGATTCCGCGCGTTCCTCCAGACCCCGCAGCGGCTCCTGGCTCCCCTCATATCCCTTCTTGCCCACGGCGAGGCCGCCCACCATGCGGGTCAAGGCCACGGCGAGGGCGCCCACGAGGGCGGACACGCTCCCGCCGCCCGGGGTGGGCGTGCCGGCTGCGACGGAGGCCAAGTACGCCTCCACGGTCTGGTCCTTCACTCCCATAATCGAGTCTCCAGAATCTGGTTCCGCTGGAACGTCGCGAGCTTGAAGTAGGCCGTCGCGGCCTCGATCAACGGATCCAAGGGGACGAGCCCGACGATCTCGCTCTCCGCGACGGCGACGCCCTCCGCGTCCGCGAGCCTCCGGATCTCCTCGAACACGCGGAGCGGGGAGGTCTTGTGGTAGTCGATCATGTTCATGGACACCTGAACGAGCCCTCGGTCCGCGAGCTCGAAGCCTTTGGCCCGCACGGCCGGCAGCCCGCCATCGCTCTCCCGGATCGCCTTGGCGATCCGCTTGGCCACGCGGACGTCCGTCGTCGCGAGGTTCACGTTCCACGCGATGAGGATGGGACGCGCGCCGACCACGGTGGCGCCCGCAGTGGGATGCATCCTCGCGGGGCCGAAGTCGGGCTTCCGGTCCGGATCCGTCCCGATGGCCCTCTTCAGTCCTTCGTACTCGCCCTTCCGGATGTTGGGAAGGTCCTTACGATCCGGCCGAGTCGCCGCGGCCTCGTAGAGGTACACGGGAACCCCGAGCTCGTCCGCGATCCGCTTTCCCACCGTGCGGGCGATGGCGACGCAGTCGTCCATGGTCACGCCCGCCACGGGGACGAACGGGCACACGTCCAGAGCGCCAATCCGCGGATGCTCCCCGCGGTGCGCGTTCATGTCGATCAGCTCGACGGCCTTGCGGGCGCCCGCCAGCGCGCCCTCGGCCACGGACGCGCGGTCCCCCACGAACGTGATCACGCACCGGTTGTGGCTCGCGTCCATCTCCCGGTCCAGGAGGCGGACGTGGGGAACCGCGGCGATGGCGTTCGCGATGGCGTCCACGACCTCGCGGCGGCGTCCCTCGGAGAAGTTGGGAACGCACTCGACGATCTCGGCCCTGGTGCCACGCCCCGGAGGGCCGTCGATGGTCCCGAATCCTTAAAACCTTTCCCGGTCCACGCGGGGAGAGCGTCCGCGTCCGGTCCGGGCGCGCTCCTCTTCCGGTCCACGCGGGCGTCCCCTGGGAAACGCATAAGTAACGGGCCGGGGCTCTCTCACGCGGTGGCTTCCGTGCGGAGCTCGGGCCTCCCCTTGACTGGGGGCACCGGGCGCGTCCTGCTTCTCGTCCTGGTCCTCTCGCTCCTCGTCACCCCGGCCCTGGTGTTCCTCGCCCGGGCGCCGCCCCCCATCCCCATGACGACTCAGGGGACCGCGCTCGACCGGGCGGGCTCGCCACTCCCTCAGGGCACGCCGGTCCGCACGTTCATCGACGGGGTGGACTACTCCAACGGGTCCAGCGTCTCGGACGCCCTCGGCGACTACGCCGTGGCCACCGCGGGCAACCTGGTGGTCAATGCGACGACGCCGGAGCCCGCGCCGGTCAAGGAGGGAGCCAACCTCGGGGAGACCGTGGTCTATGCGGCCTCGGACTTCACCGCCTCGGCGGAGGTGTACCAGGAGACGCTCCCCTGGTATCCGGACCGGACGGTGACCCAGACCCTGCATCTCGGGTCCGCCGCGAGCACGCCGCAGCCGCTCAAGATTCAGGGCGTCGTCACGCAGCCCGCCCGTGGGGGTCCGGGCTACGTCCTGCTGTGCAATCCCACGGCGAATGCGGCGTCCCTGAGCGACTACTACCTCCAGGTGGACGCCCCCGGAACGTACTACGGGGGCAACCAGACCCTGACCGGGTCCCTCGCGGCGGGCGCCCAGGCCCTGGAGAACCTGACCCCCGCGCTGCCCGTCGTGCCCACGGGGGATGCGCTCAAGCTCGTCTACCGCAACCCAGGAGGCGCGTCCGCGTCGGCGGGCGGCCTGGACATCGTCGTGGACCGCGTCGAGTTCAACGCGACCGCGGGAGGCACGCTGTACTGGCAGCCCGGGGCCACCGTCATGGGGAGCGCGCCCGCGCCCGGGCCGGGAGAGATCCTGGAGCGTTCCTCCTCTTGCGCGGACACGAACTCCCCCTCCGACTTCCATCTGGCTCCCGAACCGGGGCTGCCCGCGGCCACCTCGCCCGTCGTCGCAATCACCGCGCCGGGCGTCGGGCAGAGCCTGTCGGGGGGCCAGACGTTCACCTTCCGCTGGAACCTGACGGACAACGTGTTCGAGGGCGCCTACCTCCGGGTCTGGGTCAACGTGACCTACCAGGGCACGACGACCCCGCTCTTCGCGGGCACCGCCGGGGCCACGTCTGTGGACTGGAGCGTCCCCGATGTGAGTGCGCCGGGCTCCATCCTCCGCGTGGACGTCGTGAACCCCCTCGGCCTGCGCGGATCCGCGGTCCGGACGTTCGACATCGTGCCGGCCACGCCCTACTCGGCCTACGTGGCCCTGCTCGTCGTCGTGGTCATCGCCGCGTTCATCCTCCTCGCGTACCGCCACGCGAAGAGGCAGGAGCCGGGAGGCCCGAAGGCCGCGCCCCCTCCGGCACCGCCTTCGATCTCCCCGCCGCCCGCCGGGGCACCGCCGCCCGCCGCCGCGGCGCCTCCCGCGGGCAACAAGGCCTGCCCCCGCTGCGGCACCGTGGTCCGCGCGACGGACGAGACGTGCTTCTTCTGCGGTGCCCCCTTCGAGAAACCGCCCGCATGAGCCGACGCCCCGCGGGGACGCGGCGGCCTCGTCGCGTCGGGACGTCACCGTAAGGGTATTATCCGAGCCTCCCCTTGGCCATGCAACCCATGCGCAAGGAAGAGGAATTCTCCGACTGGTACAACGAGATCGTGGAGCGTGCGGAGCTCAGCGACAAGCGGTACCCGATCAAGGGGATGAACGTCTGGCGGCCGTACGGCTGGGCCGTCATGAAGCTCATCGACCAGGCCGTCCGGGAGGAGTTCGACGCCACGGGCCACGGTGAGGTGAACTTCCCCGTCCTGGTCCCGGAGACCGAGTTCCACAAGGAGGCGGAGCACGTCAAGGGGTTCGAGGGGGAGGTCTTCTGGGTCACCCACGGCGGCATGAACCAATTGGACGTCCGCCTCGTCCTGCGGCCCACGTCGGAGACCGCGATGTACCCCATGTTCAAGATCTGGGTCCGGAGCCACGCGGACCTGCCCCTCAAGGTCTACCAGATCGTCCCCGTCTTCCGCTACGAGACCAAGATGACCCGGTCCTTCATGCGCGTCCGGGAGATTCACTTCTTCGAGTCCCACACGGCCCATGCCACGTTCGAGGACGCGGAGCAGCAGATCCGGGAGGACCTGCAGATCAACGAGCGACTCATGCGGCTCGTCGCGCTCCCGTACCACATCTCCCGCCGCCCGGACTGGGACAAGTTCCCGGGGGCCCACTACAGCCTCGGCGCGGACACCCTGCTGCCCTCGGGCCGCGCGCTGCAGGTCGCCACGTTCCACCAGTACAAGGACAACTTCGCCAAGGTGTACGACGTCCAGTACGAGACGGAGACGGGGGAGCACAAGTACGTCCACCAGACCACGGACGGGATGAGCGAGCGCATCCTCGGTGCCATCCTCTCCATCCACGGGGACGAGAAGGGGATCGTGCTCCCGCCCGCGGTGGCGCCCGTCCAGGCCGTGGTCGTGCCCATTCTCGAGAAAGGCCGGCAGGAGGAGATCCTCCTGGAGGCCCAGCGCCTCTTCCTCGAACTCCGCGAGCGGATGCGGGTCAAGCTGGACGACCGGGACCTGCGGCCAGGGGAGAAGTTCTACTACTGGGAGGCGCGGGGCGTCCCCGTCCGCGTGGAGCTCGGGCCGCGGGACATCGCCAAGGGCATGGTCACCGTCGTGCGCCGGGACACGGGGCAGAAGCGCGAGCTGCCCCGCGAAGGTCTGCCCGACCGTCTCCGCTCCGTGCTCGAGCTCATGCAGATCGACATGTGGGAGCGCGCGGAGAAGGTCCTCAAGGAGAACACGCTCGCCATCACGAGGCTCGAGGACGCCAAGGACGGGTTCAACCGGATGGGCTGGTGCGGGAAGGAGTCCTGCGGGAAGGCCATCGGCGAGCGCACGGGGATGAACGTCCTGGGGAGCCCATTCTACCCGGAGGAGTTCCAGGGCGTCTGCATCGTCTGCGGCGAGCCCACCCAACAGGTCGTGTACGCGGCGAAGGTGTACTGACCATGGGCTGGCGCGGGACTCGGGCCGGCGTCAGGCAAAGCCGAATGCGTACCCCAGGAGGATCAACGCGGCCCCGATCGTCGCGAGGACCGCGAGCCCCAGCGCCCCGGGTTCATCCGCGACACGGCCCTTTCCCTCGGTGAACAGGGTGTCCATGACCACGGGATCCTCGACGGGGTACATCCGGCCCAGGCGGTCCAAGCGTGCATTGCCCAGGGCGACACGACCCGGGAACGCTCCTGCGCCGGCGACCACGACCATGGCGAGTCCCGTGAAGAACGCCAGCACGGAGAAGGTCCGGAGGAAGGCTGATGCCGACCCCCACGTGTAGATCCAGACCGCCGCGACCTCGACCCCGAGCAGGATGAAGAAGAGGCCCAGGATCGTGAACATCACGCGGCCCGTGCCCGCGAGTCGGCGCGTCCGCGTCGGCACGGAGGTGCGACCGCACGACCGGCACCGAGCCAATCCGCCATCGAGGAGTTCGACCTCATATCCGCCGCAGTCCGCGCAGCGCAGGCCCCTCTGCGGATCCCACTGCACCCCTCGCATGCCTAAGCCATGGGGACGAGCCACGATAAGCCCTGTGGTGGATCACCCGGGCACTCGTCGATCCGGGGTAACGCCGGGCGGCCGAACACGCCTAGTCCTTGTACAGGAGCATCCCAACAATCCCGAAGCCGACCAGGATGACGGTCACCGCGTAGGCGCCGATCCAGGGCGTGTCGACCAGGATCCAGGCGCCGTAGTAGAAGCCCCAGATGAGGTAGAACACAATCCCTGCGAGAAACAGGATGAGGTAGAAGGTGAAGGCCACCTTCCGCGGGAATTCCACTTCGGCCACGGAGCGTGCCAAAGGGGAGGCGGCTAAAAACCTTTGCGCCGCATGGGGTGCACGGGTTTCGCGGACAACCCCGCTAGGGAGGTCCTGGAGGAGGACCCGCCTTCTTCTCCGACGGTGCGGCCCTCCGACGTCTCGGCCGGAGCCGATGCAGGCGGCCGCGCTGCCGGGCCCACCAGGCCTCCACCCTCGGGTACGTCCCGGGGTTCTCCTCGACCCAGAACAGGAACGCCAGGGCCGCGAAGAACGCGGCAAGCACAATGAGCGCGTAGAACGGCCAGCGTGGGATCGGCGGCTTCACGCCGAAGGAGGAGTCGACGAGAATCCCGTCGACGCGGAGCATCGAGACGTTCACGTTGCCGATGCACAACGGGGGCGTGCACGGCGTCGTGTTCGTCTCGTTGGTGGCCTCGTTCCAGAGTTGCGGGTCGAAGTAGCCGCGCGACGCCATATGGAACGGAGTCATCGTCCCGCTCACGTTGCCCCAGAACCTCAGGGAAAACCAGAGGAAGTAGCTCGCCTGGGAGAACACGGACCCGTACGGCATGAGGTCCTCGTTGGACGACGTCACGACGGTGAACGAGAGGTTCGTCACGCTGCCAGGCGCCACGGAGGACACATTCCACCACCAGGACCGACCCGACGCCTGGCCAATCGTCCCCTCGAGGATCGGATAGGGGTATGTCCAGTTCCGATCCACGGGAATCGCCTGATCGATTGTCGCGTATTCGTAGATCGTCGCCTCCAGGGAGACGTTCCACATGACCATGCCCGCGGGATACGTGGAATTGAGTTGGAAGACAAAGTCGCCGCTCTGGCCCGGCTCGAGCTGCGGCGTCGAGACGACTTCGATCAGCCTGTTCACGTTGCCCACGGCGCCGAAATCCTCCGCGGCGTGCGCGGGCGGCACGAAGGCGACGAGGGCTAGGAGGAGCGCGACGGCGAGGGCGGGCGCCCGCATGATGCGTCGCGAAGCGGAACGAGCCTCTTATAGATATCGCGGAGAGTGTCCGAAGGAAAGTGACATGAGCCGCGCCCTCTTTCGTTCGCAGGATGCGGGTCGCCGTCGTCCCCGCCGCCCGGGCGGAGGATCTCCGGAAGGTGCTGCACGGCCGGGGCATCGTGGACCGGACCGTGCGCATGGCGAAGCGCGACGGCGCCGTCCTCATCCCCCTGACCAGGGACCCACCCGTGGACCTCTCCGCGTACGGCGCGCGCCTCGAGGACCGCGACGGCATGGAGCCGCGTCCGCGCTCCCGCGATCCCCGCGAGGAGGTGCGCGAGCGGCTGCGCCGGTACGGCGTGCCCGACGGCGTGGCCCCGACCAAGTGGGAGCGGTTCGGCGATGTGGTCGTCGTCCGTCTCTCCGACGCGGCACGGGAATACCGCGCGGCCATCGGGAGCGCGTTTGCGGAGACCCTGGACGCCCAGACCGTCCTCGAGGACGTATCCGGGATTCACGGCGTCCTGCGGACACCGCAGGTCGAGATTCTCTGGGGCCGCGGCATGGAGGTCGTCCACCGGGAGGGCGGCGTCCGGTACAAATTCGACGTGGCGAAGATCATGTTCTCCTCGGGGAACCTGCCCGAGCGGACGTCGATCGCGTCCAAGGTCCGCGAGGGGGACGTGGTCGTCGACCTGTTTGCGGGCATCGGGTACTTCACGCTCCCGATCGCGGTGCACGCCCGGGCCGAGCGCATCTACGCGTGCGAACTGAACCCCGTGGCCTTCCACTACCTCGTGGAGAACCTGCGGCTCAACCGCGCGGAGAACGTCGTCCCCTTGCTCGGAGACTGCCGCGAGACGGCGCCGCGCAGCGTCGCCGATGTCGTCCTCATGGGCCACTTCTCCGCGAAGGACCACCTCGACGTGGCCCTCGACGTGCTCCGCGGGGCCGGGCTCGTCGTGTACCACGAGCTGTGCCCCCGAGAGCAGTTCCCCCGAGCGCCGCTCGAGCACGTCACGGAGGCCGCGCACGCGCGGTGGTACGACGTGGAGTCAGTCCACTCGAGGATCCTGAAGTCCTACGCGCCGGGGATCGTCCACGCCGTCCTCGAAGCCCACGTGAGGCGGCGGCCGAGGACCCCCATGACCCGTTGAGCAGCCAGCGCGCGTCGCCTACGTACTCTACTTGCGACATCCCCTTAAGGGATGGGGTCCCAAGGCCGAGACGGATGCGAACGCCGCATCTACCGTAGGATCGGGACAGGAGTCCGGGACCATGGCAGACCTGAAGGGAACCAAGACGCTGGAGAACCTGAAGACCGCGTTCGCGGGCGAAGCCCAGGCGAACCGCCGCTACCTGTACTTCTCGCGGAAGGCGGACGAGGAGGGCTACCCCGAGGCGGCCGCGCTGTTCAGGGGGATCGCGGAGGGCGAGACCGCGCACGCGTTCCACCACTTCGACTCCATGAAGGAGATGGGGGACCCCGTGACCGGCGCGAGCGTCGCGAACGTGAAGGACATGCTCGCCTCGTCCGTGAAGGGCGAGACGTACGAGTACACGGAGATGTACCCGACCTTCGCGCGGGTGGCCCGCGAGGAGGGCTTCGAGGAGATCGCGAAGTACTTCGACGTCCTCACGAAGGCGGAGCACGCCCACGCGAACAAGTTCGGCGAGGCCCTCCAGGCGCTCAAATAGGTGCCCGGATGCCCGTCCCGCGGCATCCGGGAACGAAAGGCCTATCCGGGGAGCGCTGTACGGGTCCAGCGGTAATGCCATGTACTGTCCCCAGTGCGGCTCCTCGCTTCCCGAGGGAGCCACGTACTGCACCCAGTGCGCTGCCGTCGTGAACCCCGTGGACCACGTCGTGAAGACGCTGGGCCGCGCCACGAAGAGCGTGATCAAGACCACGGGCGACGCGCTCGACCGGGCCGCGAAGGCGGTCGGCCCGACGCTCGACAAGACCGTGGCCGCGATCCGGCCCGCGGTCCAGGAGACCACCCGCGCGCTCAAGCCCGTGGCCGACGACGTGGGCCGCGCGGCCAAGGACGTCGCGAGGTCTGTGAAGCCCGCGGCCGAGAAGGCGGTCCAGGTCACCAAGGAAGTCGCGGACAAGACCGTGAAGGCCGTCACCCCGGCCGTCGAGAAGGTCGCCGGGGCCACGGAGCGCGCCGCGAAGAACGTGAGGGAGAAGGCCCAGCGCAAGAAGTCGTCGTAGCCTCGCCGTCAGCGCGGGAACGACGCGGCGTACAGGCGCAGGTAGGGCGCGAGCGCGCGGACGAGGCGGGACTCCGCCTTGCTCAGATGCTCCTGCAGGGTCGACTCGCTCAGGGACGCATCCTGCGCGAGGCGTTCCAGGGAAACGGCCTTCGGGAGGTCGAAGTACCCCCGCTCCACGGCCCGCAGCAGGATCTCGAGCTGCTTGGCCGTCAGGTCATGGAAGAGCTCGGACAGGGAGAGGGTGTAGGAGTCCCGCAGGACGTCCGCGGAGACGGCCACCTTCTTCAGGATCTCCACCCTCGCCACCCCGCGGAGGTCCCGGTACAGGGACCGGAAACGGTCCGGCTCCGGCGCGAGGACCGTGAGCTCTTCCCGGCCCTCCGCGTAGACGACGGGTGGCTTCCACAGGCAGTTCCGGCCCTCCGTCATGCGGACCGTCGAGTTCTGCGGCGAGCAGCGGCACCGGACCATGACGTCCAGCCGCGAATCGCTCCGCGATCGGTACACGACGGAGCTGTGCAATCCCGCGACGAACCGCGGGAGGGCCTTCTCCAGGTGGTCCAAGGCCGCGGAGTCCTCCGACAGGAACTCCAGGTAGTCCACCACGGAGTTGCACCAGCGGAAGATCCGCACGTCCAGGAAGACCTTGGCCACGTTGTTGAACGGCAAGTCGTGCTCCATGCGGAGGCGGATCTCGTCCATGAACCCCACCCGGTCCAGACCGGCTCCAAGGCTATCGACGACCGGCTTCATGAGCCTCACGGTGAATCGAATGGCCGACCTGATCGTCCAACACACCTGGAAGCAAGAGAACGCGGATGCCGCCTTCGCGACCGTGAAGAGCATCATCGGAATGGCCCAGTCGGGCAAGCTGCCCGCCGGGTATGCGCTGAAATCCGTCAGCGTGGTGTCCGGAGACCACCGCGCCTTCTGCACGTGGCAGGCGCCGAGCAAGCACGACCTCGAGCAACTCGTGGCCCAGGTCAACCCGCCCACGGAGCACGTGGTCTACGAAGTCCAGCGGGCCTTCTGAGGGCCCGCCATGCCCTGCGACCCGCTCCGGCGAGGAGCGGGTCGTTCATCCGGGCCCGAGGACCGCTGAAAGGTTTATCCCCGTTCCGCGGGTTGCGGCCTCCGTGGCCGTCGAGGACCGCCTGGAGCTCGTGCTGCGGGGTGCGGAGGAGGTCGTGACCCGAGAGGAGCTGCAATCCCTCCTGGAGAAGGGCGGCACGCCGCGCGCGTACGTCGGGCTCGAACCCTCCGGCCTCATGCACATCGGCACGGCCCTCATCGTGGGCCAGAAGATCGCCGATCTGGCCCGGGCCGGATTCCACGCGATCGTCTTCCTCGCGGACTGGCACGCGTACATCAACGACAAGCTGGGTGGCGACCTGGCCGCCATCCAGACCTGCGCAGAGTACTTCAAGGACGCGCTCCGCGCCGTCGGCCTACCCGACTCCGTGGAGTTCCTGTACGCGAACGAGTTCGTGACCCATCCGGAGTACTGGCAGAAGGTCATCGCGGTCTCCAAGGCCTCCAGCGTCGCGCGCATCCGGCGTGCCCTTACGATCATGGGCCGCAAGGAGGACGAGGCGGACCTGGACGCGTCCAAGCTGATCTATCCGGCCATGCAGGTCGCGGACATCTCCTGGATGGGCCTCGACCTCGCGTACGGGGGCATGGATCAGCGGCACGCCCACATGCTGTACCGCGACGTGGCGCCCAGGCTGGGCTGGAAGCAGGTGGTCGCCCTCCACACGCCGCTCCTCCCGAGCCTCGAGGGAGGAGGCCGCATGGACCCCGTCGCGGGGAAGATGTCCAAGTCGAAGCCCGACGCGAGCCTGCTGATCAACGACAGCCCCGCGGAGGTCGAGCGCAAGGTCGGCAAGGCCTTCTGCCCGCCCCAGGAGACGGAAGACAACCCCGTCCTGGGCATCGCGAAGCTCGTCCTGTTCCCGCGCCGCGGCTCGCTCACCATCGTACGGGAGCCCAAGTTCGGCGGGGACGTCACGTACCGCACGTACGCGGATCTGGCGAGCGCCTTTCGCAAGGGGGAGTTGCACCCCAAGGACCTCAAGGCCGGGGTCGCGGCCGGGCTCAATGCGGAACTGGAGCCTGTCCGCACGTACTTCGAGGCCCACCCTGAGCACCTCGGGGCCATGCGCTCCCTCGCGACGAAGCGGTGACCGATGAAACTGAACACCCAGGCTGCCCTCATGGCGGTCGTGGCCGGCATCCTCCTCCTGATCGTCGGCTACACCGGGGTGGCGGGCGTGGACCACTTCTTCGAGCTCCTGGAGAGCTGGTTCGGCCCCCAGCCCGCGTTGCTGCTCCTGTCGCGGGTCTTCGGCGGCATTGCGGCCCTCGGCGGCGTCGCGGTCCTCATCGGAGCCTACTTCCTCGCCACGGACCGCGTGCGCACGGGGCGCATCCTGATCGTCCTCGGGTCGGGCGCGGGACTCATCACGCTGCTCCTCTTCCTCGCACGGAACCTGGCCGGGGAGGACTTCTCCTACCTGTTGGCCGTCCTGCCGGCCATCCTCGGCGTGGCCCTCGGCATCGGGGCGCAGTGGCGTGCGAAGCCCGCGCCCATCCTTCCGTGAAGCTCAACGACTGGGTGGGGTCTCGGCCGGCGCCGCGGCGCGGAGCGGAGCCCACCGTCGGAACAGGAGGAGGTACGCTGCCGTGGCCAGGGAGACCACCGCGGCGAACCAGAACGGGGCCGTGTAGGTCAGGACCGGATCGGCGGAGTACACGTCGGAAATGGCGCCTGCGGCGAACGAGCCGATGGCGCCGCCGAGGAGCTGGAAGAAGAACACGAGGCCGAACGCCGCGCCCTGGAGGCGGCGGTGGCTCGCCTCGGACGCGAAGGCGAACAGGCCCGGGTACGTGAGGAAGAGGCCCGCGCCGAGCGTGCACAGGACCACCACGATGAGCCAAGCGACCGTCAAGAGGGCGGTCGCCAGGCACGCGACGCCGATGGCCACGTACGCGAACACCATGAGGGCGAACCGCCCGAAGCGGCGGCTCGAGCGCCCGAAGGACAAGGCCACGCCGACGCCCACGAGGAGCCACAGGGCGACGACCATCCCCGCGATCCCCGGGTTCACGCCGTACACCTGGTGGAGGAGCTGAGGTCCGAACAGCGCGACCACGTTGTAGCCGACGCTGCCGATGGCGAGCGGGAGCAGCCAGAACTTCACGTCCCTCAGGGAACCCCAGAGGTCCCGCCACGTGGTCGGCGACCGCGTGATCGGCGGGGACGGATGCCCTTGGACGAGCACCAGACCTGTGGCCACGGCGAGCAGGTTGGCCGCGCCCCAGATGAGGAAGGCCCACTGCCACCCCCAGACGAGGCCCGCGCCGGCGCCCGTCGCGGTGCCCAGGACCTCCCCGAGATCCCCGAACCCGCTCTGGAATCCCAGGGAGCGATCGAGCTCGTGCGGCGGGAACTCCCGCCCGATCCAGGACATCCCCACGGGGTGATAGAAGCTGGCACCGACGCGGAGGAGGGAGACGAACAGGAGGAGGGCCCAGAACGAGGTCGCGGCGGCCACCAGGAAGCACGAGACGCCGACGATCAGGATGCCGATGGGCAGGAATCGCGACGGGTCCCGTCGGTCGCTCATGACGCCCGTGAGCATCTGGACGACCGCGTTCACCAGGAGCGATGTCCCGCCGAGGATGCCCGTCTCGAACGGGCCGAAGGCGAAGACCCCGGTCAGGATGGCGATCTGCCCGGAGAGGACCTGGACCGCACCGTCGTTCGTCATGTGGTAGAGGCTGTTCACCAGGAGGACGCGGCGGTCTCCGGCCACGCGCCCGCGATGCCTCGCCGGGATAAAGGCTTAGGGCCGCGCCCCGGAACCCCGTGATTGCGTCCCTTCGGCCGGCGCAAAGAGGACCAGGGCCTCCAGGTCCTCCACGATGTCGTGGAACCGGTGTTCGAGTCCCGCGGGGACGTAGATCACGGAGCCGGGGACGACGGGGCGATCCGCCTCCCCCAGGCGGATCCGGGCCCGTCCCCGCTGGACCACGTAGACCTCGTCCTCCGTGTGCGGGGACTGCAGGTCCGCGGCGCTCGCCCGAAGGACGTACAGGCCCACGCTCATGGCGGGCTCGCGGACGAACTCGTGATAGGCCTGTCCGCTCTGCGTCTGTCCTCTGCGGATCTCCTCGGGATCGAGGCATCGCGCATCGCCCATGGTCTTCCGATGGTCGGGCTCCTCCTTAACCCCTCGCCGTTGGCGAGAGCAAGGAGACAAACTCCATATAGCCCTGGCCCGATGGGCACGTTGGCCAGGAGACCGCGGACGGCCGACGGTAGCCCGCAAGGGCGGCTGAGGAACGTCCCCCCTCCTTACGAGAGGTGGCCCCGTGCAAGCGGGGGGCCTGAGAGGGCCGGCAAGGGCGCAGAAACGACACAGCCCGCACCGAGGATGAATCGCGCTGGCGAAGACGTTGGTGCGGGACCTGGTGAGACGGCGACACCCCACCGGAGCAAGTCCAAGCAGGCGCATTTGCGCCAGGTAGGACGCTTAGTCCAATGCCGTCAGAACAGAAGGGGGCGTACGGCGGTCACCTGGCCTCTTACGGGCAAGCGAGCCATCCGCACTCCGGGAGACCTGACGCGGACCCCATGTCGGCGTCAACGTTATCCGTCGCTGCGCTCTCGGGGAGGGCGGGAGGAACGTCATGGTCGTCGACTTCGCGATGAAACGTGCGCCGAAGTACCGGGTGGCGTCCGTCCGTTTCATGGGCCTATTCAACGAACGCCGCATCCGGTCCGAATGGGAGGGCCTCGCGCGCTGGGCGAAGAGCAAGGGCCTGCGGACAGGCAAGTGGTTCTTCTGCGAGGACGGCGCGGGACCGCGGTACCGATTTGACGTCGCCATCGAAATCCGAGGCGCGGCGAAATCGGAGGGCAAGGTGCGCATCCGCACCCTTCCCGCATCACCGATCGCGACCGTCACGTTCAACCCCGACGACATCTCCCCGCGGGTCATCTACCACGGACTCGAGGACTGGTTGCGGGGGCGCAAGAAGGACAAGACGATCAAGCGCACGCGAGCCTGGCGCGAGGTCTACACGGGGAACCCGTGGAAGGACTCGAAGGCGTGGTCCCGCGCGGAGATTCAAGTCCTCGTCTCGAAGTGAATCTCGAGCGAGCACCGGGACTCCGGCGTCGGGTGCGACGGGGCGGCAGCCGTGCGCGTGGACATGGAAGGCTGCTTCGCCGCCCATCCTGTCATCCCATTGGCAACGGACTCACAACGCTCAAATAGAATCACCCCAATCGCAGCGAGGGCCAAGCTCCCCCCTTGGGTCCACTCATGCCTGAACTCCGGAAGGACTACGTCACGGACACGTGGGTCGTGTTCTCTCGGATCCGCTCCCAGCGTCCGGGGGTCCCCCAGGCCGAGAACGGCCACACGGATCCCGCGAAGTGCCCCTTCTGCCCGGGAAAGGAGCACCTCACGCCGCCCGAGATCCTCGCGTACCGCAAGGACGGTGTGCCGAACGGGCCGGGGTGGTGGGTACGCTGCGTCCCGAATGCCTTCCCCGCCCTGGCGATCGAAGGCGAACTCCAGCGCGAAATCCACCAGGTCTTCCAACGAGTGAGCGGCGTCGGCGCCCACGAGGTCATCATCGAGACCCCGAAGCACGATGGGCAGATCCCGCAGATGAGCGAATTCCAGCTCGAGGAGATGATCGAGGCCTACAAGCAGCGGTACCTCGACCTCAGCCAGGACAAGCGGTTTCGCTACATCCTCATCTTCAAGAACCGGGGCTCTGGCGCCGGAGCGACCATCTCCCACCCCCACTCGCAACTGATCGCGCTACCCATCGTCCCCCGGCGGATTATGGAGGAGGTGAACGCGGTGAACCGATTCTACCACGCGTCCGGGGGGTCCTGCCTCTACTGTGAAGTCCTAGAGACGGAGCGGAAGGAGGCCACGCGCATCATCTCGCAGAACGATTCCTTCGTCGTCCTCTCCCCGTACGCGGCCCGCTACCCGTTCGAGATGTGGATCCTACCGAAGCGGCACGAGATGGCCTTCGAGGACATCACGGACCACGAGCGGAAGCCGCTCGCGCGCGCCCTCAAGGACGCCCTCTCGCGGCTCTTCCAGGTCCTCGACGACCCTCCGTATAACTACTACATCCATACGGCGCCGTGCGACCGCCAGGAGACGCGGTACCACTGGCACCTCGAGATCACGCCCGTCCTCGTCGAGACCGCGGGCTTCGAGCGGGGGACGGACTTCTACATCAACCCCGTGATGCCCGAGGACGCTGCGTCCATCCTGCGAGGCACCACGGAGAGGGGCAACCCGACCGCGTAAGGCGTGCCGGGACCGGATTGGGGCTCACCGCTCGCGCAGCGAAAGTTGGACGCCTCGCTTGTCTTCGTGGAACAGGACCTTGCCTTCGCGCGCGAGCCAGCCCACCGCCATGTGGAAAACGGGCCGCGGACCTTTGACCGCCTTCTCGACCGCGGAAAGGGTCGCCTTCTCGTGCGCGTGGAGATAGTCCCAGACCTTCCCTGCCGTCTCGCCGATCGTGTTCTCATCCATCGTCTCGATCTCCTTGTGCAGGGATTGGAGACGGTCCATCCCTTTGAGTCTTCCGGCTTCGGCGGCTCGCGTCGGCACGACGTCACTCGATCCGGAACCCGAGCGCCTTCCCGAGTTCGTGGAAACGGCTTGGCGAGCGTCCCGAGGAAGACCCCCCGTGCGCGTTCGTCTCCTGAAGGGCCTCCCAATACACGTTCTGCGTCCACCGCAGGTCCACGTCGAGGGGGACGCTCCGCACGAGGCCGACTAGGCCCAGGAGGCGACCGAGCGTCGCCTCATCCTCGGGATTTCGCAGGGTTGTGCCCGCCGCTCGGTCCACGGTCTGCTTGAGCGTGAAGGCCAGCCCTTCCTTGTCGAGCTCGACACGCAGCTGGTCCGCGTCCCGGAGCAGGTCGCGCACTCGGTCCGGGTCGGGCTCGTCCTCCGCCAGGCACGCGACGAGGTCCGCGTTGATGACGACGTCGGCGATCGCCTTGAAGTCACGCGGAAGAGGTGCGTGGAGGGTGCTCAAGTAGCGCATGAGCGCGGCGTGCTGGCCATAGAGGGCTTGGTAGGTCTCCCGGACCGTGGCCTGGGTCGACTTGAGGATTCTGCCCAGGACCTCGCGACGCTCGTCGCGGAACAGGTCCCCGATCGAGTAGGTGGCGGACCCGAACTCCGCGTCCAGGATATGCAGAACCTCCGCGAAGTCCCCGCGCCCGAACGCTTCGGAGATGCCGCGCACGAGGCCCTCGTAGGCTGCGTCGTCCCGGGCCGGACGCACTCCGCCCTGGATGTTGTGGTTCCCGAAGAGGAGGACGGCGAAGCTCGTGTCGAGCGACTCGAGGGTCAGGCGGGACCGGAGGCGGATCCGGCCGACCCGGGCGCGGGCGTCCCCGAGGTCGAGCGCGTGGAACCCCCGCCGCGCGGCGTCGTAGCAGAACAACCGCGTCTCGTCAGGATAGGACTCGAAGAGGCTGCTGACCGCGTAATGGGCCGCGACCTCCTGGAGGCCCGCGCGCGACGGCCGCACGAGCTTTTCGTAGACGCCCTGTCCGTCGCCGAACTCGGGCAGGTTGCTCTTCGCCGTGCTGAGCTGCTCGAGGAACGGCGCCTCGAGCGGCTGTCCGGTCAACCGGTCCGCGAGCTCAATCGCACGGGCCGCGTACTGGAGGACCTGCACGGTCTCGATCCCCGAGAGCTCGTTGAAGAACCAGCCGCAGCTCGTGTACATGAGCATGAGGTGCCGCTGCATCTCGAGGAGTTCGATCGCGCGGGTCCGGCGGGCTCCATCCACGTCCGGAGCCGCTTGCTCGCGGAGGAACGAGTCGACCCGCGGCTCGGCGCGGTCGAGGACGACCTCGATGTAGGCGTCCCGCGCGGCCCAGGGGTCTCGAAGCAGGTCGCGCGCCTCGTGCTCGTAGAGGCCGGCGAGACGGTCACGAAGGGAGTCCAGGGCCCCGCGCAGGGGTCCACGCCATCCCTGGTTCCACTCGGGCCGGCCACCCGTGCGGCAGCCGCAGTCGCTCCGCCAGCGCTCGACGCCGTGCACGCAGGACCAGGAGCTGCGCTCGCGGATCTCGACCTCGTGGGTCGGAGGCTTGCGCGCGAGGTATTCCCCGTAGTTCGTCGCCTTCGCGAGCCCCTGATCCTCGAGGTACTGGAGCGCGTAGGCGAGCGCCATCTCGCCGTGGCGGTGATGATGCCCGTACGTCTCGCCGTCCGTGGCGACGTTCACGATCTGCGGCCATGGGCGGGTGTCCACGAAGGCCCCCGCGAGCCGATGCGCGAAGTCCTCGCCGCGGTTGAGCAAGCCTTCGAAGGCGATGGCCCGCGAGATCGGCCCGTCGTAGAAGAAGACCCCGAGCTCCCGTCCCCCGGGCGTCCGCACGCGGTACGGCATCGTGGGGTCGACGCGGCCGCCGCTCACGTCCGTCCACGCGTCGGTCCCCAGGGGGCGCACGCGCGACGCTTGGTCCGGGGCCAGGATCGTGAACCCGACCCCGCACTCGGCGAGGACATCGAGGGTCTCCAGGTCCGCCGCGGTCTCGGGCAGCCACATCCCCTCCGCCTTCCGGCCGAAGCGGTGCTCGAAGTCGCGCAGGCCCCACCGTACCTGGGTGACCTTGTCGCGGCGGTTCGCGAGCGGGAGGATCATGTGGTTGTACGCCTGCGCAATCGCGGACCCGTGGCCCGAGAACCGCTCCCGGCTGGCGCGGTCCGCCTCGAGGATCCTCGAGTATGTCTCGGGGTCCGAGGTCTCGAGCCAGGAGAGGAGCGTGGGCCCGAAGTTGAAGCTGATTGACGCGTAGTTGTTCACGATGCGGACGATGCGCCCGGACGCATCGAGGATCCGGGCCGTGCCGTTGGGGCCGTAGCACTCGCGGGAGATGCGTTCGTTCCAGTCATGGTACGGATAGGCGGAGTCCTGGAGCTCGACATACTCAAGCCACGCGTTCTCCCGCGGCGGCTGGTAGAAGTGGCCGTGGATGCAGACGTAGCGGTCCATTCAACGGTCCCCCTGCGTTTCGAGCACCAAGGCTTCCCAGGCCTCCAGGCGAAGGGGGAGGCGGTCGTCGGATGTGAAGGCTCCGATCGGCGCGTTCCGCGGCCCGCCCCATGCGGCCTCGGAGGAATCGAGGACGGGATGCCAGGTTCCCTCCGGCATGCGGATGGAGACGTCCTGCGCGTCGGCCCCGAAGTGGTAAACGACGAGGATCCGCGCGCCAGGCGCCTGCCGGTGCTGCGTGAGCACGCGCAGGCGGGCGTCGCCCTCGACCTCCAGAGAATCGGGTCCGCGCGTCTGCAACGCTGGGTGGAAACGGCGGAGGCTGAGGAGCGTTCGGTGGAACCGGAGCAGGGCGGCGTGCGTCCCTTCGGTCCGGCGCTCCCAGTCGAGACGCGACCCGAGGAACGTGGACTCCGCCTGTGGATCGGGGATCTCCGTCTGCCACTGGAACGCGCGGAACTCGGCGATGCGGCCGCCTCGCACCGCCGAGGCCAGCCCGGCGTACCCGTAGTCCGTGAAGAAGTGGAACGGGTTCCGCTCCCCGTACTCCTCGCCCATGAACAGGAGGGGCGTGTACGGGGAGAGGAGGACGAACGCGGCGACGAGCTTGAGCGCCTCGAAGGGCGCGAGCGCGGACAGCCGTTCGCTCCGCGCGCGGTTCCCGACCTGGTCGTGGTTCTGCGCGTAGACGACGAGCTGCTCGGGACGCGTGCCCGTGAACGGGCGGCCGCGGTTCCGCCCCCAGTAGTGAGACGGCTGGCCCGTGAAGGCCACCCCCTTGTGGGCCACATCGAGGAGCTGGTTGAACGCACCGAAGTCCGCGTAGTAGCCTGCGCGTTCGTTCGTTAGGAACGCATGGAGCGCGTGGTGGAAGTCGTCGGACCAGACCGCGTCGAGGCCCAGTCCGCCCGCCTTCCGGGGCCGCACGACGCTTGGTTCGTTCCGGGGGTCCTCCGCGATGAGCACCACCCTTCGGCCGGCCTTCCGGGCGGCGGCATGAACGGCCTCCCCCAGCTCCTCGAGGAACGGAGGGTCAGAGCGGTCCGTGATCGCCTGGATCGAATCGAGGCGCAGCCCGTCGACGTGCGCGTCCAGGATCCAGTGCAACGCGCTCTCGAGGAAGAACCGACGCACGCCGTCGCTCCCGGGTCCGTCCAGGTTCATTCCCGGTCCCCAGGGGGTGAGGTGACGCTCCGTGAGGTAGGAGGCGAAGTCGGCCAGATGGTTGCCCTCGGGCCCGAGGTGGTTGTAGACGACATCGAGGATGCACGCGAGCCGAGCCTGATGGCAGGCATCGACGAGGCGGCGGAGCCCGTCCAGCCCTCCGTAGCTGGCCTGCGCGGCGAAGGGGAAGACGCCGTCGTACCCCCAGTTCCGGGCACCGGGGAACTGGGCGATGGGCATCAGCTCGACGGCCGTGACCCCGAGTTCGAGGAGGTCCGCGAGCCGCGGCGTGACGGCATCGAAGGTACCCTCGGGCGTGAAGGTGCCGACGTGGAGCTCGTAGAGTACGAGGTCCTCGAGCGCCGTGCCCCTCCATCCCGCGTCGGTCCAGGGGAAGGCGGGATCGACGACCTCGGAGGGTCCGTGGACGCCGGCCGGCTGGGACCGGGAGGCGGGGTCCGCGCGTCTCGCTCCCGAGCCGAGCTCGACATCGTACCGCGTCCCTGCAGGCACCCCCTCCACGATGACCTCGTGGTAGCCGCCGTCGACGCGGTCCATGGAAACCGTTCGCTCCGGGGGGCCGAGGAGATGCAGGCGGACGCGATCCGACCGCGGGGCCCACAGGAGGAAGCGGGCCGAACGGCCGTCGATGTGCGCACCCAGGCTTTCGTCCATCGCCGCTACCGCTCCGGTCGCAGGAACAAGGCCGCGAGCCCGGGCAGGGTGAGGTTCAGCGAGTGCGGACGCCCGTGAGCGGCGACCTCCTCCGCTTCCACGCCGCCGAGGTTTCCCCAGCCCTTCCCGCCGTACTCGCGGCCGTCGCTGTTCAGGAACTCCTGCCATCGCCCCGCCACGGGCACGCCGATCCGGTAAGCGGTGCGCGGTACCGGCGTGAAGTTCCCGACGAAGGCCACGGGCGGACCGCCGCCCGGATCCTTCCGAAGGAGGCTCAGCACGCTCTGCTGGGAATCGTTGCAGTCGATCCACTCGAAGCCCGCGGGGTCCACGTCCCCCGCGTGGAGCGCCGCCTCCTGTGTGTACGCACGGGCAAGGTCCTGCACCCAGCGGCGGAGGCCCTGATGCGGCGCGTACCGGAGGAGATGCCACCCCAGGCTCTCCTCGTGGTTCCACTCCTTCCACTGCCCGAACTCCCCGCCCATGAAGAGGAGCTTCTTCCCTGGCTGCGCGAACATATAGCCCAGGAGGAGCCGGAGGTTAGCGAACTTCTGCTCGTCCGTCCCAGGCATCCTCCCGAGAAGGGAGCCCTTGCCGTGGACGACCTCGTCGTGGCTCAGGGGGAGGACGAAGTTCTCGTGGAACGCATAGATCATCCGGAAGGTGAGCTCGTTGTGGTGGTACCGGCGGTGGATGGGGTCGCGGGCCATGTAGGCCAGGGTGTCGTGCATCCAGCCCATGTCCCACTTCAGCCCGAACCCGAGACCGCCCACGTACGTCGGACGGGAGACCATGGGCCACGCGGTCGACTCCTCCGCGAACGTCTGGATGTCCGGGTGGGCGCCGTACGACTCCTCGTTGAGGCGGCGCAGGAAGGCGATCGCCTCGAGGTTCTCGCGGCCGCCGTGCTCGTTCGGGATCCACTCCCCCTCCTTGCGGGAGTAGTCGCGGTAGAGCATCGAGGCCACCGCGTCGACCCGCAGCCCGTCGGCATGGTAGCGGTCGAGCCAGAACGCCGCGCTGCTCAGGAGGAAGCTCCGGACCTCGTTGCGGCCGTAGTTGAAGATGAACGTGTTCCAGTCCGGGTGGACGCCGAGCCTCGGGTCCTCGTGCTCGTAGGCGTGCGTCCCGTCGAAGAAGCCCAGGCCGTGCTCGTCCGTGGGGAAGTGGGAGGGGACCCAGTCGAGAATCACGCCAATCTCCTCGCCGTGGAGCGCGTCGACCAGGGCCATGAAGTCCTGCGGCGTCCCGTAGCGGCTCGTCGGCGCGAAGTAGCCCGTAACCTGGTATCCCCACGAGCCAAAGAACGGGTGCTCCATGACGGGCAGGAACTCCACGTGCGTGAAGCCCAGGTCCCGGACGTACCCGGGCAGCTGGTCAGCGAGCTCGCGGTACGAGAGGAGGCGCTGGTCCTGCTCGGGAACGCGGCGCCAGGACCCAAGGTGGACCTCGTAAATCGCCATCGGGGCGCGGAGGCCGTTCCGCTCCCGCCGCGCGGCCATCCATCCGGCGTCCCGCCAAGCGTAGTCCAAATCCCAGACGACGGACGCGGTCCTCGGCGGGACCTCCGTGCGGAACGCGAAGGGGTCGGCCTTGTCCGCGCGATATCCGCGGTAGCGAGAGCGGACGTGGAACTTGTACCGGGCCCCCGGTTCCACGGAGAGGACGAAGGCCTGCCAAATCCCGGAGTGCGCGACCGGGGAGAGGGGTGAGGCCTTCGGGTCCCAACCGTTGAAATCGCCCACGACGGATACGGCCTCCGCGTCCGGCGCCCACACCGAGAACGCGACGCCGGACCCGGAGGGACCGTCCCCGCGGTGAGCGCCGAGCTTCTCGTACAAGCGGTCGTGGGTGCCTTCGTTGAACAGATACAGATCGTCCGCGGTGAGGAAGAGCGGATTGGTGCCTGCAGGAAGGGCGACCGGGTGGGCTCGCGGGGCCTGTCCCACGTGCGCGGCGTCCTTCCGAACCATCGAGATCCCTCGCAGAGGGCCCGTGGGCCCTCCCATCCGGTCCGTTCATCTAGCGGGGTTTGGATAAGTAATTTGCCCCTTGCGAATCACGTCGAGCCGCTTGAGGGCGCTCGCCACCCGGCTATCGCGCTCGATCTCCTCGAGGGAGAGGCGGAGGCGCCTCCGCCAGTTCGGCCTCTCCGCTCCGGTCCCCGGCAGGTTCTGGAACTCCGTCTCGCCCCACAGGTCCTCGAGGTTCACGAGCACGGCCCACGCATCGCTCGCGCCCAGGAAATCAAGGACCGCGTCGAAAACCACGGGAGGCGTTGGCGGCCCTCGGAGCCAACCATCCCGCGTCAGCGTCCGCACGACGCGGTCGCGGATTGCCGCGCGCCGCTCGTGTTCGGCCGCGACCTTATCCTTGGGGAACAGGCCCGCCGCCGCGCGCACGTCGATGTCGGCCCCGGACCAGTATGCGGCGAAGGGGGGCATGTCGTGAGTGTTCACGCTCGCGACCGCGCCCGCGGGAACGGGCGGGGGGAGCCCGGGGGCCGGCCCCTCCGTCTCGTATTGCAGGACGTAGAGGGGACGGATCCCGTGGCGACGCATGCTCTGGTTCACGTACGCGGGCACGGTCCCGAGGTTCTCCCCGACGACCGCACACCGATTCCGCGTGGACTCTAGGATGACGATCGCGTACAACTCGTCCGCCGCGTAGTGGACGTAGACTCCCTCCGTGGCAGGGAGACCGTCCGGAATCCAGAACAAGCGATGCAGGCCCATCACATGGTCGAGCCGAAGCATCGAGGCGACCCGCATCTGCCGCCGCAACACCGCGACGAGGTAGCCGTAGCCTGTTTCCCGCAGTCCATCGGGGTGGGGCGGTGGGAACCCCCACTCCTGTCCTGACGTGAACACGCTGTCCGGGGGCGCGCCGACGGAGACGCCCCGCACGAAAGCCTCGGGGTGACGCCAGGTGTCGAAGCCCTCGGGGTGGACACCGATAGGCAGGTCGAGGTAGAGGTCCATGCACCGGTCCGCGGCCGCGTGGGAGGCAGCCTCGACCTGCCTCTGCGCGACCACCTGCGCCCTCCGGTGGGCGGTCGCCTCCCTTGAGTCGAAAGCCGGCAGCGGCGGCGTCCGCTTCGCCGTCCTACCCGGCCAGCCGGGCCACCCTCCCCAGGCTTCCGTCGCGGCACGGAAGGCGGCATAGGCATCGAGATCGGCCGTGCCGTCCCCGCCGGGTTCGGAAGCGTCTTCCGGAGATGCCGCAAGGGCACGCTTCTTGACCGCCGCGACTCGAGCGTAGTCCACGAGCGGTGACGCTCGTAGCGCATCGAGCTCGGAGCCGATGGCCGCGTCCCTTCCTGCGCCCGCGGCCTGCGCCACGTCGAGGAAGACCTCGCCCCAGAACAGGCGGCTCGCGGGGCTGTAGGGACTCGGTTCGACGATTCGCCCGAGGAACGTGGGAAGGAGAGGCAGCGTCCCGACGACGGCACCCCCGTGTTCGCCGACCCAGCGGACCACGGAGGCGAGATCGGAGTAGTCTCCCACCCCCCAGGAGCGGGAGGACCACAGCGCATGCAGGGGGACGAAGACGCCCCAGCGGCGCCCCGGCGGCGGTTCGTGCGCCTTCGTCGGCGCGGAGAGGATGAGCGCCTCCTGCCGACCGGTGGCGCGAGGGACCTGCAGCCGGTGGTACCCGAGCGGCAGCGACCGCGGAAGGGGGAGGGCCTTGGCCACGTAGCGCTTGCCATCCACCGTGGCCGCGCCGGCCGAACGGATGCGTCCAAGCTGCCACGCCAGGGATACCGTCCGGCCGTCCTCCAGACGAAGAACCCCAGACCACCGCCCCTTCGCATCGTGCAACGGGAGGCGGAGCACGGCCCGGCCGCCTGATCCGTCCCAGGCGACGGCCACGGGATCGAGGCACCGGTCCCAGCGTCGACGGAGCGCCCGCGACAGGAGGCGCGCTGCGTCGCGCGCGCTCCGTAGCGGTTCCCCGAGGGCGCGGAGCACGCCGAGGAGGCTCGCCTCGGAGGCCCGCCATCGCCGACCCGTGACGTCTGTGTAGGACAGCTGGACGCCATGGAGCCGGGCGAGGCGTCGTAAGGCGCGCGCCGCGTCGCCCTCCGAACGGCTCATCCGCCCGGCTCCAAGAGCTGCAGGAGGCCCTTGAGGGGGACGCCAACCCAGTCCGGTCGGTTGTTGAGCTCATACCCGACCTCGTACATCGCCTTCTCGAGGAGGTAGACGTCCAGGATCAGGGCGCGGTCGTCGAGGGACTTCGGCAGGATGTCGAGGCCGCTGACCTCGGACTCGTACCCGCGCAGGAACGCGGCGGAGACCCACGTGTACCAGAGGAGCGCCCACGGCTCCATCTTAGCCCCCACCTCGGGCGAGCGGGCGAGCTGGTTCCGTAGGCCGACGAAGGCGGCGTAGTGGAAGGAGCGGATCATCCCCGCGACGTCCCGCAGGGGCGAGGTCTTGATCCGGCGCTCGCTCAGGGGCCGGGCGGGCTCGCCCTCGAAGTCGATGATCACGAAGTCCTTCCCCGTGTGGAGGACCTGGCCGAGGTGGTAGTCGCGATGGCAGCGGATGCGGAGCGCCTGGAGCCTCCGCTGCTGGAGGAGCCGCAGCCGCTTCCGGGCCTCTCCCTCGAGGTCGAGGATGCGCTTCACGTCCGGCTGGACGGACGCGGGCAGGTGGGGCAGCTGCAACCGCAGCCGCTGGAAGTCCACGTCCAGGGCCGACTCGAGGCCGTGGTAGAGGGCCTGCTGGTAGAACATCGTGAAAGGCTCGGGGGCGAGGTCGGGATCATCGCGGGGCAGGGCGAGGGCCGCATGCAGCTCTCCCGTCCGCTTGCCGAGGAGCCTCGACTTCTCCAAGTACGGCCCCACGAGTTCGCCCAGGACCCGCGGCGGCTCCTCTTGGGCGAGCGCCAAGAGATGCTTCTTGGGGATCGACGGCGGGCCCGCGGGCGGCGCCGCGCTCGCCGCGCGCTCGAAGTAGGGTCCCAGGGCGTCCAGCGTATACTGCCAGGCGTCCTCGCCTCCGCGGATGAACTCCTGGAGCAGCGCAAGGGCGTTTGCCTCCTGGTTCCTCTGGCCGTAGAAGAGCGCACCCGCGACGGCGGGGACATGCGCGAAGTGCGCACGTTCCGTAAGGTACCAGCCGAGCTCCAGCTCCGGATTCGTCCCGGATTCGAGGCGGCGGTAGAGCTTCAGGACGAAACGATCTCCGAAGACCGCCGACGTGTTGGTCTGCTCGGACCTCAGGGGTGCGGGCTCGAGGGCAGAGTGGTTGTCTCCGAGCAGTCCGCGGAGCGCGCGGGTCGTCGAAGCGGCCACCTCTCCCGCTCCGCCCCGCAGCCGGCGGTGCCGGACGACCGTTTCCAGCATCGCACGCAGGAAGTCACGCTCCCAGAAGGCATCCGCGAGGATCCCCGACCGTCCCTCCATTTTGACGCGCGCCAGGACCGTATGCGGCAGGTCCCTGAGACGCCGCTCTTGCGGCTCCCCGGTGAGTAACGCCAGCGGCACGCAGTACGTCTCCGGATCCCCTTCCGCGTAGTCCACCTGGACGACCGCGAGGACAGACCCGTTCGGTTCCGGATCGACCAGGACCGTGTCCAGGAGGTGCGCGGCGTCAATCACCCGCGCCTTCCCGCGGAACCACCGCTGCACCACGAGGAACTCCGGGAGGAGTTCGGTCAGCGAACGACCGTTCCGGGCTTGGAGGAGCTCCCGCCAGTCCTCGCGGGCGACGAGCGTCGGCAAGGCGGCCGTGGGCGTTGTCCCGCCCGCGGGGGGCTTCGGCATCTCCAGGTAGAACCAGTAGAAGCTGTAGGCGCTGAGGGTGAGGAGGTAGGGCAGGTCGCCGATCGCGGGAAACGGGGCGCCCCCTCCAATCTCGAGAGGCCGCGCCCCCTTGAATGCGGAGAGGTCGAGCTCGGCATATTGGGCGTGGCGGGAGAGGTTCGCCACGACCAGGATTGTCTCGTCTCCCCACCGGCGCACGAACGCGAGCACGCGGCGGTTCTCGGGCTGGAGGAACTCGATGGTGCCGCGGCCGAAGGCTTTGTACTCCTTGCGCCGCGCGATGAGTCGCTTGACCCACCACAGCAGGGAGCTCGGGTTCTGCTGCTGCGTCTCCACGTTGATGACCTCATAGTGGTAGGCCGGGTCGATGATCACGGGCAAGTACAGCTGCTGCGGGTTCGCGCGGGAGAAGCCCGCGTTCTTGTCCGCGCTCCATTGCATGGGCGTCCGGACGCCGTTGCGATCGCCCTGGTGGAAGTTATCCCCCATCCCGATCTCGTCGCCGTAGTAGACGACCGGCGTGCCCGGGAGGGAGAAGAGGAGGCCGAGCATGAGCTCGATCTTCCGCTGGTCGTTCTCCAGCAGCGGGGCGAGGCGGCGACGGATTCCGAGGTTGATCCGCGTGCTCTTGTCGCGGGCGTACATCCGGTACATGTAGTCCCGCTCCTCGTCCGTGACCATCTCGAGCGTGAGCTCGTCGTGGTTCCGCAGGAAGATCGCCCACTGAGCGGACTCTGGGATCGAGGGGGTGTGACTCAGGATCTCCAGGATCGGGAAGCGCTCCTCGAGGCGGATGGCCATGAAGAGGCGCGGCATGAGAGGGAAGTGGAAGGCCATGTGGCACTCATCCCCCTGGCCGAGGTACTGAGCCGCGTCCTCGGGCCACTGGTTCGCCTCGGCCAGGAGCAGCCGGTTGCGGTACTTCGCGTCCACGTGGGTCCGGAGTTCCTTGAGGAACGCATGCGTCTCGGGGAGGTTCTCGCAGCTCGTTCCCTCCCGCTCGTACAGATAGGGCACGGCGTCGAGCCGCAGACCGTCGACCCCTAGGTCGAGCCAGAAGTCCACCACGTCCAGGATCGCCTTCCGGACCCGCGGGTTGTCGTAGTTGAGGTCCGGCTGGTGGGAGTAGAAGCGGTGCCAGTAGTACGCCTGGGCGATTGGGTCCCAGGTCCAGTTCGAGGCCTCGAAGTCCTTGAAGATGATCCGCGCGTCGCGGTACCGGTCCGGAGTGGCGCTCCAGACGTAGAAGTCGCGCCAGCGGCTGCCCGGCTTCGCGTGCCGGGCCCGTTGGAACCACGGATGGTGGTCCGACGTGTGGTTGAGCACGACCTCGATGATCACCCGCAGGCCGCGTCGGTGGGCCTCCCGCAGAAAGAGCTTGAAGTCCCGCAAGGTGCCGTACGCAGGGTGAACATTCTTGTAGTCCGCGATGTCGTATCCGTCGTCCTTCAGCGGCGAGGGACAGAAGGGTAGGAGCCAGAGGGCCGTGACCCCGAGATCCTGCAGGTAGTCGAGCTTCTGGGTCAGGCCCCTGAAGTCGCCGATGCCGTCCTGGGCGCTGTCGTGGAAGCTCCGGACGTGGAGTTCGTAGATAATCGCGTCCTTGTACCACAGGGGCTCGTCCTCCAGGAGCTTCGGGGGCTCGCGGTCCTCCATCACACCGCCCCACGAAGCCCCGCGGCGCTCCGCGGCGTTCGGACGATCGGCCGCACGCGGAAGAGGTGGGCCGGCATCTTGTCCGGATCGAGCTTGACGTAGTTTCTCGGACCCTTCCACGTGTACCCCATGTCCGTGAGGAGATCGTGAACCTCGAACGGCGCATCGGGAGAGGCCCGGAGCGCGTCGAGGTCCAAGTCCGTCCAGCCGGACTGGGTCCAGCGGGGATCTAGGTTCACGACGACGAGGACGACGTTGTCGCCTGCGGACTTGCTGTAGCACAGGAGCCGGTCGTTGTCCGTGCGATGGAACCGGAGGGTCCAGTCCTGCTGCAGGGCCGCATTCTCCCGACGTGCCCGGTTCACGGTCGCGATCACGCCGCGGAGGCTGTCGGGGCGGTCGAGGTCCCAGTCCTTGATCTCGTATTTCTCGGAGTCTAGGTACTCCTCGCTGCCCTTCTCCCGCGGCCGATGCTCCATCAGCTCGAACGCCGGCCCGTAGATCCCGTAGCTCGCCCCGAGCGTGGCCGCGAGGACGAATCGGACGATGAATGCGGGACGCCCCCCGGTCTGGAGGTATTCCGTGAGGATATCCGGCGTGTTGGGCCAGAGGCTCGGCCGGAAGAACTCGCGCACGGGCGGCTGCGTCAGCTCCATGAAGTACGCTTCGATCTCCGCACGCAGGTTGCGCCATGCGAAGTAGGTGTACGACTGGTCGAACCCCAGCCGGGCCAGGTGGTACATGATTTTCGGCCGCGTGAAAGCCTCGGAGAGGAACAGGACGTCGGGATGCTCCGCCTTGGCCTCGGTGAGGAGCTCCTCCCAGAACGGGAACGGTTTCGTGTGCGGATTGTCGACGCGGAAGATGCGGACCCCTTGGTCCATCCAGAACCGGACGATGCTCTTGAGCTCTTCCCAGAGCCCGCGCCAGTCCGGGGTGCCGAAGTCGAAGGGGTAGATGTCCTCGTACTTCTTCGGCGGGTTCTCGGCGTGCTGGATCGTCCCATCCCGCCGCCGACGGAACCATTCCGGGTGCTCCTTCAAGTAAGGGTGGTCCGCGGAGCATTGGAAGGCGAGGTCCAGCGCGACCTCGAGCCCGCGCTCGCGGGCCTTCGTGATCAGGCGCCGGAAGTCGTCCAGGGTCCCCAGCTCGGGCCGGACCGCCTTGTGCCCGCCCTCCGCGCTCCCAATGGCCCAAGGGCTTCCGGGATCCCCCGGCCGCGCCTCCACGGCGTTGTTCCTCCCTTTGCGCCGGCTGCGCCCGATCGGGTGGATCGGCGGGAGGTAGAGGACATCGAACCCCATGCCCGCGACGTAGGGGAGCCTCGCCTCCACGTCCGCGAAGGTCCCGAGCCGTCCTGGGTCGGGCGAGCAGGAACGAGGGAACATCTCGTACCAGGTGGAGAACCGCGCTCTGTCGCGGTCCACGCGGACGGGGATTTCGCGCTCATACCGGACGGATCGCGACCGGTCCGGGTACGATGCCGCGAGACGAGCCAGCGTCTCCTCCGTCGCGGCCTGTACGGCCCGAGGCCCTCCTGCCTCCAGGGAGTCCGCGGCGTGCCGCAGCCCCTTCTGTCCGTCCGTGGGCGCGTTCCGGGCGAGGCCCCGCAGGATTGAGGCTCCGACCCGCAGCTCCAGGGCGACGTCCTGTCCCGCGTCGACCCGCGCGCGGAGTTTCCGCTGCCACGTCGCGAAGGGGTCGACCCAGGCTTCGATCGTGAACCGATACATGCCCAGCCGGGGGAGGTCGAAGCCTCCCCGCCACCGGTCGTTCCCGAGCGGCTCCATGCGCGACTCGGACCAGGCCTCCTCCCCGTCACGGCGATGGAGGAGGGTCGGCTGAAGGACATCGGTCCCGTCGAGGAAGACATCCGCTTCGATCTGGAGGTGGTCGCCCGCAACCCGCTTCACCGGGAAGCGGCCGTGCTCGACCTCGGGCGCAACGGCCTGGACGACGATCCTCGGCGGAGGGGGCTCGTGATCGGGGTGCTTGCGGGGCCCCGCGGACGGACGCGCGCGCCGGTGGCTTGTGGCTCGCCGCCTCCGAGATTCCGATACGTTTTTCATAGAGACCGCCGTTCGGTCGCTTCCCGCGACGCGGGTCAGGATACGTTCATGAAAGTAAGCCTTTTCACTTGGGAATTCCCGCCCAACATCTACGGGGGGGCGGGGGTCCACGTGGCGCACCTGTCCGAGGCCCTCCGGAAGCAGATTGACGTCGAGGTGCGCACGGTCGCCGTGGGCGCGGAGCCGAAGACCCCGGGCATGCAGGTGCGTCGCTATCCTGCCTCGCTGGGCGACGCCTCCCTCGCCCGCGCGGACCCTCGGTTGTCGAAGGCCCTCGCCACCCTCGCCTTCAACCTGCGAATCGTCGCGGACCCTATCGACGCGGACATCGTCCACACCCACACCTGGTACACGAACTTCGCGGGTGCGCTCGCGAAGCGGGCGTACGGCGCCGCCCTTGTCGCGACGGTCCACTCCCTCGAGCCCCTCCGTCCTTGGAAGCGCGAGCAGCTCGGGTCCGGGTACGAGATCAGCTCGTGGATGGAGAAGGACGGCCTCACCGCGTGCGACGCGGTGATTGCTGTCTCCAAGGAGATGAAACAAGACATCCGGAAGTGCTACGACGTCCCGGAAGACCGGATCGCGGTCATCCACAACGGCGTCGACCCCGGGGTCTTCCGCCCTCGGGACGGGCGTGCGACCGTGGACAAGTACCGCATCCCCAAGCCCTTCATCTTGTTCGTGGGGCGGCTCACCCGCCAGAAGGGCGTGTTCGACCTGGTGAGGGCCATGGACCGGGTGCCGAAGGGTGTGACCCTGGCCCTGGTGACCGGGAAGCCGGACACGCTGGGAATCGTGGACGAGCTGCGTGCGGCCCTCAAGGAACGGAGGAACATCCTGTGGCTCAACGAATTCCTCATGGAGAAGGAGCTCGTGGACCTCTACAACGAAGCCGAGGTCTTCGTGTGCCCGTCCGCGTACGAGCCCTTCGGGATCATCAACCTTGAGGCGATGGCTTGCGAGACGCCCGTGGTCGCCTCGCGGGTCGGCGGGATCACGGAGGTCGTCGTGGACGGGGAGACGGGCTTCCTCGTCCCACCCGCTGAGCCGGAGGTCCTCGCGGAGCGGCTCGCCCGAATCCTGGGGGATCCCGAGCTCGGGCAGCGCATGGGAAAGGCCGGGCGGCAACGAGTCCTGCAGGAATTCTCGTGGGATCGCATCGCGCAGCGCGTCGTCGGGCTCTACCGCACGCTGCGATAGCGACCGTGGGGACCCCCGGCGCCGCGAATAGGGAAAGTCTTTTGGCAAACGCCGGAGTCGAATAGCTGCGAACGGACCGAATCCGCGCAGGTTGGAGAATCGTGGATGCGAATCGATTCGACGGGAGCCACGTCCTCGTCACGGGCGCGAGCTCTGGCATCGGCAGCGCCATCGCCGTGAGGTTCGCCCAAGAGGGTGCGCATGTGGCCATCAACTACGGCCACGACGAAGCGGGCGCGGAGGCGACGATGGAGCTCGTGGAGAAGGCGACCGCCGAGGTGCCCGGACGGAAGCGGACGCACCTCATCGTCCGGGCCGACGTGTCCGTCGAGGCCGACGTGAAACGGATGTTCGAGACCGTCCGCACGACGTGGGGCCGCTTGGACGTCCTGATCAACAACGCCGGGATCCAGAAGATCTCACCGAGCGAGGACGTCCCGGCCGAGGATTTCGACCGCGTCCTCGGGGTGAACCTCCGCGGCATGTTCCTCTGCGCCCGTGAGGCCATTCGGCAGTTCCTCTCTCAAGGCGGCGGAGTCATCGTGAACGACTCGAGCGTCCACCAGGAGATCCCGAGGCCGCAGTACGTGAGCTACGCGATCAGCAAGGGTGGTCTGGGGCAACTGACCCGCACCCTGGCGCTCGAGTACGCGGACCGCGGCATCCGGGTGAACGCGGTCGGACCGGGGGCCATCGCAACGCCGATCAACGCTGCCTGGGACACCGACCCCGAGGCCCGTAAGGCCGTCGAGAAGCACATCCCGATGGCCCGCGTGGGGACACCCGAGGAAATCGCGGGGGTCTTCGCGTTCCTCGCCTCCGACGAGGCCGCGTACATCACCGGGCAGACCTTGTTCGCGGACGGCGGGCTCACGTTGTTCGCGGACTTCCGGAGTCCGTGGTCCGGGGTCGGAGAACCCAAGACCGCGCCGCGGTCCTGACAGCCGACGAGCCGGATCGGGGCCCGACGGCGTGGCCAGCGGGGTGAGGGCGGGACGCTTGTGAAGCCATCGCCGATACAACCTCGAAAGAAGTTAGCTCACGCCAAGCAATTCATCGTATCGAGTTCCGAAAAGGTAAAACCCCCTCGCCTCCATCCGGGCGCACAGTAGGAGGAGGGAAAAAAGAATGGCAGACTCGAGTCCACCCTCGGGCGGAGCGCCGTCCGAGCCGGCTCCGTATGTGCCCCCGAGGTCGCGTGGGAAGCTGCTCGGTATCGTAGTGGCTCTCCTTATCGTGACCAACGTCGCGACTGGCCTGACGGTCTACTATGTGACCGCACCTGCGCCCGCGGGACCCCCCGCGGTGCAGGTCGTCGGGCCCTGGGCGGGATCGGAATGGCAGGCGTTCAAACCGGTCCTGGACTTACTCACGAACAATACCGGGATCTCCTACCAGTACACGACCTCCCGGCAAGAGGATCTCTCGACCACCCTGCCCATCCAGTTCCAGGCGAAGCAGTCACAGGGCGACTTGATCTTTATGCCAAGCTCCGCCATCCAGCAGTACGCGGCTCGGGGCTGGGTCACGAACCTGAAGGGCACGATCGACCCCGCGACCTACCAGCCCGGCGCACTGACCCCGGTGAACGGGACGAACGCGATCTGGGGCGGCGCGTACACGGGCAAGGTGAAGCCAGGCTTCTGGTACCGGCCTTCCTTCTTCCAGGCCCACAGCCTCCAAGTGCCCACGACGTGGGACCAGTTCTGGACCCTGCTGTCCCAAATCAAGAACATCTCCGGCGTCGTGAACCCCATCCTCAGCGGAGACGGCGTGGGATGGCCCCTCTCCGACGTGACGGAGGCTTTCATCGAGACCTATGGCGGGGCGAGCATGCACCAGCAGCTCACGGCCCGCACACTCTCATGGACCGATCCGAGCGTCGAGGCGGTCTTCCAGAACTACCTCGTGAAGACGCTCCAGGCGGGATTCTGGAGCCAGCCCATCACCTGGAATGATCCGGGCGTGAACCTCTGGTGGAACGGAAGCTACCCGCTCTACTTCATGGGCAGTTGGATTACGGGGATGGTCCCGGACACGAGTGACCTGGCCGTGTTCGCCCTTCCAGGCGGAGTCGCCAACCAGGGAATCGTCTTCGCCGCGGACTATTTCTTCGTGCCCATGTACGCCGCCCACCCTGACCTCGGCAAGCAGCTCGCGAAGTTCCTGTCCACGAAGGACGCGCAGGCCGAGGCGGTGAAGCAGGGCGGCAACATTGCGACGGCCGCGGGCGTGCCCCTCTCGGACTACCCCGCGATCGACGCCAAGGTTGCGGGCCTGCTCCAGGGCAAGACGGTCCTGCCCGATCTGGACGACACGATCGGCAACCCGTTCCAGACCACGTTCTGGAGCGACCTCCAGCAGCTCTGGGCGACGCCTGCGAACTGGCAGACGATCCTGACCGCGATCCAGACCGCTGCCGCAGCCCAGTCATGAAGGAACAACCGGGCCGGGAGGCCTCCCGGCCCGTCTTCTCTTTTCTACCTCGGTCGACTCGACGATGGCTTGGGTCCCAGGCCAAGTTCCTCGCTTTCTTCCTCCCGGCGGCGATCCTGCTCATTGTCCTCGTCCTCTACCCAATCGTAGCCACGTTGAGCCTGAGTTTCATCACGCCGAGCGGAGTGGGCCTGAACAACTACCAATCCGTCCTGGGATCGCATGACACCTTCAATTCAGCGTGCCTGGAGCAGGGGCCACCATGCGGCACACTGGTGAACAACCTCCTCTGGACACTCCTTCATCTTCCGTTGACCCTCTTCCTGGGTCTCTTCCTCGCCATCCTGCTGCAGAACGTCCGCGGTGCCTCCATCATCAAATCTCTCATCTTCCTCGGCATGGTCACGCCACTCATCGTAATCGGGGTCGTCTTGCGGTTTATCCTCGAGGCGCCCATCGGGATTGTCCCGGCGTTCTTCGGTTTCCTCGGAATCCCGAGCCTCGACGTGAGCTGGATCACCTCGCCGACGACGCTTCTCTTCGGCCTTATCATGGGGACCGTCTGGTCTTGGACCGGATTTAGCATGATCGTGTACTCCGCGGGGCTCACGACGATCCCCAAGGACTACTTCGAGGCGGCGCGGGTCGACGGCGCGTCGGAGTGGCGGATCTTCCGCAAGATCACTTGGCCGCTCCTTCGGCCCGTGACCCTCGTAATCGTCACCATGACAATCCTCTGGGAACTCAAGCTCTTCGACATCGTCATCGGGGCCACGAACGCGGCAGGTGGGGTGGGTGGCGCGGCGGATGTGCTTGCGTTGCAGATGTACCGTTACTTCCTAACAATCAACTACAACAACGCCGCCGTGGTGGCGACCCTGCTCACAATCTTCACGCTGATCGTCGCGGTAGTCTTGTTCCGGAAGCTGCTCTCGATACCGCAGCGCAAGAGACGCAAGCGTCCGGCCTCATCGAAAGCGCACGCGGATGATGCGCTGAGGGGACGCAAGACCCGCGAGGCTCCCGACGCTCCGGAGGGCGGCGCGTGAACGCTGAGACTACGAAGCGCGTGCCCGCCCGGCGTCGCAGGAAACGATGGCGGTTCCGGGTCCGCCCGAAGAGCCTCGCGATCAACGGGGTGGCATGGGCCATCGGGCTCATCTGGCTCGTTCCTTTCATCGGCGTCGCAATGGTCGCAATCCGTCCGCTCTACCAGACAAGTCTTGGCTGGTGGAACCTGTCCCCGTTCACGGTCACCCTCGCGAACTTCATCTCCGCCTGGAACTACACGGGATGCCCGCTCTCGCTGGGCCTCCGGAACTCCTTCCTCGTAGCCCTGCCCGCCACGATCATCCCGATGCTCGTCGGGGCCCTCGCGGGATACGGGTTCGCGAGGTTTCACACGCGGACCCGCGACTACGTGTTCCTCGCGGTCGTCCTCCTGATGGCCGTCCCGCAGATGATGGTCGCGGTCCCCGTCTACAACCTCATGATCCAGCTCGGCCTGATCAGCAACCTCCTGAGCCTCATCCTCCTCCACTCGGCCTGGGGAATCCCGTGGATCGTCCTGTTCATGCGAAACTTCTATCAGACCCTCCCGGTCGAGGTCGAAGAGGCTGCCCGGGTCGACGGCGCATCGGACTTCAAGATCTTCTACAGGATCGTCCTGCCGATGACCCTGCCTGCCATGGCGGCGGTCATCGTCTTCCAGTTCATGTGGGTGTGGAACGACTTCTTCTTCGCCCAGATCCTCATCCAGAACTCCAACTGGTACCTCTCGACCCAGTGTGTTCCGCGTCTGGTGGGGGCGTACGTCCGCCCCTTCGATCTCCTCTCCGCAGCGGCCATCCTAACGATGTCCGTGCCTGTGGCCATCTACTTCATCCTGCAACGTTACTACATCCGCGGACTGATCGGGTGGACCATCAAAGGATAGGCTTCCCCTCGCTTTCCCGGCCGACCACGTCCAAGAGGCCTGCGATCGCCCATGCCTGGAGGGGATTCGCCCGGACCGCCGCACGTGCGTCCGCGGAGAGGTCGACGATTGTCCCGTCCACGACCGTGTACAGCTCGGGAATGTGCCCAAGGGCCGCATAGGCCCGGAGGCTCGCGGAACGCACTCTGTCCGCTTCGGCCGTCCGTCCAACAGCCAGGAGACCACGATACAGGAACCAGTTGTCGTGCGGCCAGACGCTCCCGCAGTGGTAGGAGTAGGGATCGAAATCGGGCTCCGACGCAGCGAGCGTCCGGATCCCGAAGGGCGTCCATAGGTCCGGCTGGAAGAGACGGGAGATCATGGGTTCGAGGCGCCGCTCCGTGACCGCGTTGCACAGGAGGAGGTGAGCAGGGTTCGAGGTAATCGCCTCCCGAAGGTGCTTATGGCCGTCGAGGGCTAGGCCGAAGAACCCACGGTCGCTCATCCAAAAGTCCTCGTTCAGCCGGCGCATCGTGCGGTCTGCCGAGGCGCGCGCTTCGGCCGACAGACGCTCATCGCCCCATCGCTCCGCAAGACGGGCGAACGCACGGTGTGCGGCGACCGCATACCCTTGGACCTCGACCAGGGCCACGGGAGGCTCGATGCGCAGATGGTCCTCCGCGCCGTCCTTCCAGCCCTGATGGAAGAGGCCCCGGGGATTCCGCCTCGCGTACTCCACGAACCCGTCTCCGTCGCGGTCGCCGTAGTCCTTGATCCACCGGTGCGCCGCGACGAAGGCCCCGCGGAGGTCCGTCGAAAGTCCCGCGTCGCCTGTCGTCGAGATGTACGACTCCCCGACGATCAGGAATAGAAGGGTGCTATCGACGCTCCCGTAGTACGGGAACTCCCAATCCGGGAGCTCCGATCGCGACGCTGCGTCGAAACGGTGCTCATGAAGAATCTTCCCCGGCTCCTCCTCCGAGCGGACCCGGACCTTCCGGCCCTGATAGCGCGCGAGGATGCGGAGGGTGTCCCGGGCGATTGTCGGATCCAATTCCAGTGTCTGCCATGCGGCGATGAGGGAATCACGCCCGAAGAGCGTCGCGTACCGCGGCGATCCCGCGCGCAGGTACCCCTCTGGTGCCCGCAGCTTACGGATGTCGGCGAGGAGCTGCTCGCGGAGGGAGCCGGACATACTGCGATCCCCGATCAGAGGAGCGTCTCACCGGAAGCCCGGTCGAACAGGTGAATCTTCCCAGGAGGGAACCGGACGCTGACTTGCTGGCCCTCGGCGACGGCATTATCGGGCGAGACGACCGCCTTCAGGGTGATGTCGCCCAGCCGAAGGTCCAAGATCGTGATGTCGCCCATGGGCTCCGTTGTGTCGACCCCCATGTCGATGCTACCGGCGGGCCCCGGAATCACGCCCACGATCACGTCCTGCGGGCGAATGCCGACGATCAGCTCCTTCGAGGTGGCGCGGGTCACGGCGGCCTTGCCCGCATCCGGCACATCCAGTTGGAACTCCTTCATGTCCAAGAGCGCACCGTCCGCAAGCTCGGCTGCGAAGAAGTTGATCGGTGGGCTCCCGATGAAGCCCGCGACGAACTGGTTCGCGGGCTCGTCGTACACCTTCTTCGGCGGCGCGTACTGCTGGAGCAGGCCCTTGTTGAGCAGCGCGATCCGGTCGGCCATCGTCATGGCCTCGACCTGGTCGTGCGTCACATAGATCGTCGTGATCCCGAGGTCGTTCTGCAGCTTCTTGAGCTCCGCGCGCATGTACACCCGCAGCTTCGCGTCGAGGTTGCTCAGAGGCTCGTCCATCAGGAACGCCTCGGGTTCCCGGACGATGGCGCGGCCAAGGGCCACGCGCTGCCTCTGCCCGCCACTGAGCTGGCTCGGCTTGCGGCCCAATAGCTTCTCGATCTGGAGGAGCTTGGCGACCTTGTTGACCCGCTTGACGATCTCCGCCTCGGCCATCCGGACGTTCTGGAGCGGGAACGCCATGTTCTGGTACACGGTCATGTGCGGGTAGAGCGCGTAGCTCTGGAACACCATCGCGATGTTCCGCTCCCTCGGCTCGAGGTCGTTGACGAGGCGGTCACCGATGTACATCTCGCCGCTCGTCGGCTCCTCGAGCCCCGCGAGGCACCGCAGGGTCGTCGTCTTCCCGCAACCGGACGGCCCGAGGAGGACGACGAACTCCTTGTCGTGGATGTCGAGGTCCAGGTGGTCCACTGCGACGACGTCATCAAACTCCTTGGTCAGTTCCTTGAGCTCGACGTGCGCCATGGCCCTCCGTCGGGGATAGGACGTAAGGAAACAAAAAGGTGTCCGCGCCGAGAGGGCAACCGGAGCCGGTCGATGCGCGGGATGCAAGTGCCGACGGCGTAGGTTTATCCGGTCCGTCCTCATCGAACCCTAGATGTCGGAGGTCCGGTTCGCCGAGGCCGTCGCCGTAGGCCTCGGAGGCATCATCGGCGCGGGCATCTTCGTGATGAGCGGCACGATGGTCAGCCTCGCGGGCGTGGGCGCGCTCCTCGCCTTCGGGATGACCGGGCTCGTCGCCGTAATCATCGCGATGGAGATGGGGGAGCTGTCCAGCGCGATGCCCAAGGAGTCCGGCGCCTCGTATTCCTTCGTCTACAACGCCTTCGGGAGCGAACTCGGGTTCATCACGGGCGTCCTGCTCTACCTCAGCTTCACCGTGTCCATCTCGGCCATCGCCCTCGGGTTCGGTACCTACCTCGCCGCCCTCGTAGGCCTCTCAGGCAGCGCGGTCACGTACCTCCTCGCGGCCCTCCTCATCGTCGGGTTGACCTCCCTGGACCTCCGCGGCGTGTCCGAGGCGGCACGGGCGGATTTCTACATCGTGGCGTTCAAGATCGCCGTCCTCATCGCGTTCATCGCCTTCGCCCTCCTCGCAGGACAGGCCCTGCCTGCGAACTTGGCTCAGCCCCCTCGAGGCGGCGTCTCCGGGATCTTCGCGGCGAGCGTGATCGCGATCTTCGCGTACGCCGGATTCCAGTCCATCGCGACGATGACGCCCAACATACGCGGCGGCGGTCGTGCGGCGGCCAAGGCGATCCTCGTGGCCGTGGCCATCAGCCTGGTGCTCTACGTCCTGGTCACCGTGGCGCTGCTCGCCCTCGTCCCCGCGAGCCAATACGGCTTCCAGGCCGACCCGCTCGGCTTCGCCCTCCGGTCCGCGGGCGCGCCCTCCTGGCTCTTCCTGCTCGTGAACCTGGCAGCGCTGGCGGCGACCGCGTCCGCGACCCTGGCCATGGTCATCGCGGGCTCCGCCCTCGTGGCCCAGCTCTCCGCGGACGGCCTCCTACCGGGCCAGCTGACCCGGGTGCAGACGCGACACGGGACCCCGGTCGCCGCCCTCGGGCTGACCGCGGCCCTCGGGATCGCGTTCATGTTCCTCGGCGACATCTACGTGATTGCCGCAGTCAGCAACTTCGGGATCCTGTTCAGCTACCTGATCACGGGGTTCGCGCTCGTGAAGATCCGAAGGATGCGGAGCCACCCGGAGAAGCACAAGGACGCCCTGGAAGCCGCCAGGGTCTCCCGGGCGGGCGTGTTCGACATGCCCCTGTTCCCCTACCTGCCGGCGCTCGGGATCCTCATCCTGATCGCGTTCCTCTTCGCCTTCCCCAGCATCGCCCTCAGCATCGGCGTCGGCCTCATCCTCACGAGCCTGATCGTCTACTACGCCCTGCGCGAGGATCGGGACGAGCCCGTGATCCGCATCCGGTTCTTCCGCTGACCTCCGTCCGCCCGAGTACGCTTGGCCCGCTCCCGGGCGTCCTCGGCCCTGGCGCAAGGCCGATATCCCGATTCCCGTTCCCCGTGACGTGGCCGTCGGAGAGCCCCGAATTCGAGTGCGCCCGGCGACCCGGGAGGACATCCCCGGGATCGTCGTGGCGTACACCACCTCCGTGAGCGACGAGGACGTCGCGGGCTTCGGCGCCGCGGGCTCCGAGGGACCGTTCGCAGAGCCGTCGAGCCTCGCGGCCGCATGGCGGGACCCCAACCGAGTGGGGTCGGAAGAAGTCCTCGTGGCGGAGGTCGGCACCGGCGTCGTCGGCTACACGACGATCGAGGATCGGGGCGAGGCCCTCGAGCTCGTGAACATCGACGTGGCCCGCGGCCACCAAGGGCACGGCATCGGCACGCGCCTCGTCCGGTTCGTGGAGGAGCGCGCGCGACGGGAAGGGAAAACCGCCGTCACGCTGGGGACGAGCCGCAACGCGGCCGGCGTCGCCTGGCGGTCCCTCCCATGGTGGCAGTCCCTCGGATACCGAATCACCCATGAAGAGGAGAATGCGTGGACGCGGTCGATCGGACCCGGCGCCCGGGAGATCCGGATGCGGAAGGACCTCTGACCCGACGGTCCAGCCCCACCAGGAGAACCGCACCGGGCGGATTCGGGAAAACCTTAACCGGGGCGCGCGGCTCATTCCGTCCCCATGGCGCAGCCCGGTGCCGCGTCCGAGATCGAGACCGCGACCCTGGCCGGCGGATGCTTCTGGTGCCTCCAGCCCCTCTTCCAGGAGCTGCGCGGCGTGACCCGCGTCGAGTGCGGATATGCCGGGGGCCACGTAGACCATCCGACGTACGAGGAGGTCTGCGGAGACGCCACGGGACATGCGGAGTCCATCCAGATTGCGTTCGACCCCGCCCTGGTGAGTTACGAGGATCTCCTCCGCGTGTTCTTCACCGTCCATGACCCCACGACCCTGAACCGCCAGGGGGCGGACGTGGGCACGCAGTACCGCTCCGCGGTCTTCTACCATACGGCCGAGCAGAAGGCCGCCGCGGAGCGCGTGATCCGGGAACTCGAGCAGGAGAAGGTGTGGGACGGCCCGTTCGTCACGGAAATCACTCCGTTCTCCAACTTCTTCCGGGCGGAGGAGTACCACCAGGACTACTACCGCAAGAACCCCTATGCGGGATACTGCCTGGCGGTCATCCGGCCCAAGGTGTCCAAGTTCCGGAAGAAGTACGCGGAGCGCCTGAAGGCGTAGGCCGATTCAGCGGCGCTTGGCCGACCGCTTCGGGGTCTTCCGCGCGTCCCACTCGGACCGGAGCAACTCCATCTCCACGACGTCATGGTGGGAGCCGTCGTAGAACGTGGATTCGTGTTCCAGCCCGCACCGCCGGAAGCCGCATTTCTCCGCCGACCGGATCGCCCGCTCGTTCTCGACGAGCGTGTAGAGCTCGGCCCGGTGCCACCCCTGCTGATCGAACACGATCCCCAGGAGGAGGGACACGGCCTCCGTCCCGTACCCGCGGCCCCAGAATTCCTTCTCGCCCAGCCCGATCCCCAGGTTCGCGTTCACGTGCTTCCGGTCCCACGTGCGCACCGTGGTCCAGCCGATCGCCTTCCCCGTCTCGCGGTCCTCGACGAAGAACGTGGCCCGTTCGTGGTCCTCGCCGGCCAGCTCCTTCTCGTACTCCTTCTCGAGGGCGGCCAGGGAGACCATGTGGTCCGGGCTGAAGCGGGCCCAGGCCATGACCTCGCGGTCGTTCATCCAGCGGTGGAGCGTCGGGAGGTCCGTGCGCTCCAGCTTGCGCAGCCGGACGTGCTCGCCCTCGATCATCGGGGTGGGGCAACGCATCTGGGGGTAAGGGCGTTGCGATGAGGCGTCCGCCGCCTCGACTCGGGACTCAGCCCCCGTGCACGGTGCCCGGGGACGGACTCGGAGCCGTCCGCTCACGCAGCCGCTGCGAACCCCAGACGCAGAGCACGAGCCAGAGGATGGACGAGGCCAGGGAGAGCCCGAGGCCTGCGCCGTGGACACCGAGGGCCTCACCCCGGCGCAGACCGGGCGTGCCGACGAGGAGCAGCGCGGATCCCGCGACGCCGAGCGCGAAGGCCACGGCTGCGGCCGGGGCGACGCCGGTCGCGGGCAGGTGCGACAGGGTCCAGTACAGGGCGGCTCCGACGAACAGGGCGCCCACGAAGAGGAGGAGCGACCGCCAGGGGGCCAGGAAGGCGGCCCCAGGGACGAACCCGAGGAAGACGCCCGCCAACGTGTACGCCGCGTAGGCCACGACCGCGACCAGCAACGCGAGCTGCGTGAGCCCCGACCACGCCGCGTTCTCGGGTCCCAGCTCCCAGCGGCCCCGCCAGAGGAGGGTGAAACCGATGAGGCCGAGGACCGCGATACCTCCGTCGACGACGAGCCCCGAGATGGGAATCCAGACCGTGTGCAAGGACAGAGAGGGACCGCCTGCGGGGGTTGCGGCCATCACCGCGTCCCAGAGATAGGGGAGCGCGAAGCGGACGAGCGCGAGGACGAACGCGCCGGCCAGACAGAGCAACCCAAGTTCGGTCGAGCGACGCGCGGGCACGGTGCATCACCTGCTGGGGGTCGTCGAGGAAGACCCCGCCTCTTCCTTTCACGGCGTGCTACTTGAACCTTGGGCGTCCCGGAGCATCCTCGTGCCGGAATGCGGCGGCATCTCCGCGGCACCGTTAAGTAGGTGGCGGGTGTCTGCGTTCCCGAGAGGTCCCCATGGCCGACAGCGACGCCAGCGGCACGGACAAGAAGCGGCAGGAACCCCCTCCGATCGAGTTCCTGAAGCCCGGCGAGACGCAGACGCCGCCGCAGGAGCCGCAGCAGCCGGTCGCCTGGGTCACCCGCCCGGAGGACTACCAGCGGCCCTCGTATGCTCCGGCTCAGGCGCAGCCTCGCCCGGCGCCGCAGGGCACGGGCCGCATGGCCCGAATCGCGGGCGTCGTGCTCCTCCTGTCGGGGATCTTCGGTGTCGCCAGCGTGGTCTACCTGAGCCTCACGCCGCTCCCCGTCTCCGACTACATCAACCTGACCGGCGACCCCGCGACGTACACGCTGAACCAGATCTGCGGAATCATCGTGATCTGGGCTCAGGCCGCGGCCATCCTGGGCGGGATCATGGCCCTCCAGCGAATCAACTGGAAGCTCACCCTGGTCTGCGCCATCCTGGCCACGCTGACCCTGGGCTTCACGTTCGAGGCGTCCTTCCTCGGGATGGTCGGCTTCATCCTGGTCATCATGGCCCGCAAGGAGTTCTACAGCTGAGCCTCAGGCGCCTCGCGAACGGAGCGCGTCCACGAGCGCTGCGTTGTCCTCCGGCGTGTTGTAGAAGTAGGGCGACGCCCGCAGGCGGTCGTGGCGGTAGTCGACCAGGATGCCGCGCTCGGCAAGGGGCTGGGCCGCGGAAAGGGGGGCGTGGATGGGGATCATCACGATCCCCCCGCGCGAAGGGGGGTTCCGCGGGCGGCGGGTGTTGGTGCCGTCATCCGCTGGGGGGGCCGAGGAGGCGGTGGGCAGTGCCGTGGGCCTCGCGCGGGTCCGCTCCACTCCGCTCTCGGGGGCGCGGTTGGTCCCCGCGGAGCACGCGTAGACCGCGGCGTTCGCCGTGGTGCCGAGCTCGAAGCGGCGCGCGTCGTCCCAGAACTCGAAGCGCCGAGGATCGAACTCGAACTGGAACCGGTTGCCGAACCAGCCCGTGACGGACGGTCGGAGTTCGGGCTGACGCTCCTTCCGGACGTACATGAGGGCGATGCCCGTGCCGCCCAGGAGCCACTTGAGGCCGCCCGAGATGAGGACGTCGACGCCGGACGCGTGCACGTCCGTGGGCAACTGCCCCGTGGCCTGGTACGCGTCGATGAGGGCCAGGGCACCGTGGGCGTGGGCCGCGCGGGCGATGCGCGCGAGGTCCTGGATCGCGCCGCTCGTGAAGAACACATGGGACGTCGCGACGGCCGCGGTGCGGTCGTCCACCGCGGTCTCATACGCCTCGGGCGGCACGGAGATGCCGTCTGCCGAGGGGACGATCACCCGCTGCACGCCGGGCTTCACGGCCCACTGGTACGCGACGGTCGGGAAGTCGAGATCGGAGAAGACGACCTGGGGCCTCGCCGCGTAGTCGAGGGAGCTCGCCACGGAGGAGAGCGCGACGGACACGCTCGGCGCGAGGCCGACCTCTTCCTTGTCCGCGCCGATCACCCGGGCGAAGCGCGCGCGGAGACCGTCCAGCTCGCCCATCCACGTGGAGTACCACGCGGTCGCGCCGTGCTGCTCCCACTCGTCGAGGAACCGGCTCTGCGCCGCGCGGACGCGCCGCGAGAGGGCGCCCAGGGAGCAGGTGTTCAGGTATCGCGTGCTCTGGAAGATCGGGAACTCGTCCCGCCACGCGGTCCAGTCCATGGGTCCCCGAGGCGCACCCGAGGAAAAAGGCTTGCCGCTTCAGGGGAATCCGCACGAGAACAACGGGACACGACGGAAAGGGGTGCGGAGGAGGTGTGGCACCGCCTCCGCTGGAAAGGTTACGGCTGCGGCGGCACGGGTGGCTGGGCCGGCGGCATGGGCGGCTCCTGCTTCCTGCGGCTCCGCACAACGAGCGCGAGGGCCACCAAGACCAGGACCACCAGGATCACGAGGCCCACGACTAGGGCGCCGTAGCCCGCAGGCGGCGGCTGAGGCGTCGGATTGGAAGGGGGCGTCGAGGCCGGTACGAACTCCAGATCCGTCATGGCGTCCACGGAGACCGTGGGGTCGTGGACGATCGTCCCGCCTCCCACGTAGTTCAGGCCCACGAGGAGCACGAAGCCGTAGTAGAGACCGCGGGCGTCCGCGTAGGAGAACCTCCAGCCGCCCTCGACCTGGCCGAGGACCGTGCTGTTCGCCCCGTCCACGGTGTCGTTGGAGGCCCACAGGAAGCGCGCGATGTGCGTCCAGTTGCCGCCGAAGTCCAGGTTCGGGCTCTTGAAGACGTGCGGGCTCGTGTACGCGCCCGTGCTGTTGTCCGCCGTCTCGTTGCCCGCGGCGGTCTCGTAGGTCGCCGTGCCGTCGTCGCCTTGGCGGTGGACCAGGAGGTTCCAGCCCGCGACGACCGCGGGCGGGACGTAGTTCGCGACGACCGTCCCGACCTCCAGGAGGAGGCGGCGCAGGGCCGGGTTGTTGTCCCGGTTGTCGTAGGTCCAGCCCGAGATGAACTGGTCCCACTTCAGGTCGTAGTGGATCGTCTTCACGCTCGCGAGGACGAGGTCCTGCATCTGCACGACGTTCGTGATCACGTCATGCCCGAGGACGCGGGAGACCGTCACGTTCCACTGGGGCACGCTGACGTTCGTGTCCCGAACCAAGGAGGCGTTCAGGTGGAACGTGTAGTTGACCACGGGAGGCGTGCCGGGGAGCTTCCTCTTCGTCGTAATGTTGTAGTACGCGAGGTTCGTCGCGTTGAGACTGAAGCTCCACGTGCGGTACGTGGACCCCGTCGTCCGCGTGACGGGGCTCGGGACCCAGTTCGTGCTCAGGTTGACGAACTTGTACCCGACGTCCCCCGTGAAGGCATAGTTGGACCAGGAGCCGCTCGTCGCGTTGTACGTCCGGGTGTAGTTGGCGACCCCGTCGTTCGTGTTGTCACGGTACTCCGTGAGGTTCTGGAGCTGGGCCGCGTAGATCGTGTACACCTTGATCGGCTGGTTGGTCACCAGCTGTGTGCCGTTGGCCCAGTACGCCTGGCCCACGCCCAGGTAGCGGGCCTTGATCGCGACCACGTAGATGTTGTTCGCGTGGGTCGCGTTGCCCCAGACCACGCCGAAGGCGGAGTCGTTCCCGAACTGGATGAACCGATAGTCCCCGCCGCCGAAGGCGGACGTGGAACCCGCGCTCTCGATCAGCAGGCCACTGAGATTCGTCGTGGCGGCCTGAGCCGGGGGCGCCGTCGCGAGAAACGCGACGGCGCTCACGGTCAGCAGGAGGGCCACGAGCAGGGTGAATGCGCGCATGTCGCCTACTCCATGTGAGGTCCGCCGCGGGATTCTCGCTACTTGAACCCTTCGGCGCGATTGTCACTCCCGATTTCGTTCCAAGCGCGCCTCGCGCCGGGAGGGCGCGCGGCAAAAGCCTTAGGGCACGGGCCCCTTCGTCGGGCCGTGCGCTACCGGACCCTGGGCAGGACCGGCCTCCGCGTGTCCGAGGTGGGCTTCGGCGCGTGGGCGATCGGCGGGAACGCCCACGGCAACTCGTACGGTCCCACGGACGACGGAATCTCGCGGGAGGCCGTGCGGAAGGCCGCGGACGTGGGCTGCAACTTCTTCGACACGGCGGACGTGTACGGCTGGGGGCACAGCGAGGAGATCCTCGGGGAGGCGCTCGAGGGCCGCCGAGACGACGTCTTCCTGGCCACCAAGGTGGGCGGTGACTTCTACCACGGCGGCGTGCGCATGAACTTCGACCCCGCGTACATCGCCTTCGCCCTCGAGCGCTCGCTTCGGAGGCTCCGCACGGACCGTGTCGACCTGTACCAGCTCCACAACCCGCCCGCGGAACTCATGGCCGATCCGGCCACGTACGAGGCCCTCGAGTCCCTGAAGGCGGAGCACAAGATCGACCACTACGGCGTCTCCATCCACGAGCCCCTGGAGGGGACGCTCTGCCTGGAGTCGGGAAAGCCCGAGACGCTCCAGATTCCGTTCAGCCTGTTCCGCCAGGAGTGGATCGACGAGCTCCTCGCGGCGGCGCGGAAGGCGAACGTGGGGATCATCGCGCGGGAACCGCTGGGCAACGGGTTCCTGGCGGGCGGCCTCCGGTCCGACGCGACGTTCCCGGCGGGGGACATCCGATCCCACTGGCCCCGCCCCATGGTGGCCAACCGCGTGTCCGCGGCCGAGACGCTTTCCTTCCTGGCCGCGAACGGTCGGACGCGCGCCCAGGCGGCCCTCCGCTTCGTCCTCGCGTTCCCCGAGGTCTCCGTCGCGATTCCCGGCGCGAAGACGCCAAGGCAGGCTGAGGAGAACCTGGCGGCCTCGGACTCCCTCCCTCTGACCGCGGACGAGGTGGACCGGGCCCGTCGATTGCATGCGCGAGACTTCGGCCTCCAGGGGCCCTCGTGAAACCTTTTAGCCGAACCGCCGACTTGTCGACCCCGGAGCGGCCCCGGAGATGCGGTCTCGAGCGGATCTCGTGTCGAGCTTGAGGAGCCTCGGCCTCCTCCAGGACCCGCGAGTGGAGCGGGCCCTCCGGGACATCGACCAGGAGCGGTTCCTCCCCGAGGAGCTCGCTTCCCTGGCCTACGCGGACATGCCCCTGCCCGTCCTCGCCGCCCCGGGCTCGACGACGATGCCGTCGGCCCGGTGCCTCGTCTCCGCGGTCGGTCTGCTCGAGCCCGCGCCCGGTCTGCGGATCCTCTTGGCGGGAGCGCGGGGCGGCTTTCCGGTCGCCCTCCTCGCGTCGATCACCACTCCGGAGAACCTTGTGGTCGCGGAGCGGGACGACGCGCTGCGGAAGGTCACGGAGGAACGCCTGGGCGCGGCCGGCCTGGACCGAGTCCGCATCGTGGCCGAGCCGCCCTCCGAGGCCTTCGACCGCATCCTGGTCATGGACCACCGGCGGACGACCCTCACGGAGCTCGTCCCTCTGCTCGCGGACCCAGGCACGCTGATCTCCCGCGGACGCGGCGTCCACGACCTCACCTTCGTGAAGATGGTCCGCCAGGGCGGGGAGAACCTCCAGTTGGCCTTCAACGAGGCGCCGTCGCGGGTCGCGGCGGGGGGCCGGGGCTCGGAGCACATGGCCTCCGTGGACTTCGGGCGCCTGTTCGCGGTGGAGGACCTGCTCACCCACGCCTGGGAGGACCGGATCACGGGCCACTACGACCAGCACTTCCAGGACGTGGCGGACGAGACGTTCTCCGGAGGGCCGCTGGACGCCTCCTCCTTCGACGCAGCGGCGGAGCCGCGCAAGTGGGCGGCACGGCGGGCCTTCCAGGTCGCATACATCCTGCAGAGCGCCGGAGAACTCGAACGGGCCGCGGACGCCTACGAACGCTCCCTGCAGCTTACGCCCACGGCCGAGGCGAGCACGTTCCTCGGTTGGACATACAGCTTCATGGGTCGCTACGAGGACGCCATCGCATCCTGCCACCGCGCCATCGAGGTGGACCCCGCCTTCGGCAACCCGTACAACGACATCGGCGCGTACCTCATCGAACTGGGCCGGCTCGACGAGGCCATCCCATGGCTCGAGAAGGCCGTGGCCTCGTCGCGGTACTGCTGCTACTTCTACGCCCACACGAACCTCGCGCGCGTCTACCTCCACAAGCGGATGCCCGAGAAGGCGAAGAAGGCCCTGCTCGCCGCGCTCCGGGTGAATCCCGAGTACGCTCCTGCGCGCGAGCTCCTCCGACGCTTGGACCACGGGAACGACTACTTCGGATGAGCCGGCCCCGCGCTCCGGGGCGAGAGCCCGCGCCGGTTCCCTGCTCGACCCGAGCGGGTTGCGGGAGAGGCGACACCGCGCGTCCACCTTCGCTCCTCGAGGGCACCCTTAAGTCGCGGGCCCACTTGTCCACAGGAGATTCCTTGGCGAACGAACTCACCACCGCGGCGAAGGCGGCTCTGGAGAAGGGTCAGCCGGACGAAGCGCGGGCGCTCGCGGACCGCGCCTACCGCGACCACCCGGACGACCCGGACGCGCGGGAGCTGTACACGGCCCTCCACCTCGCGGCCGCGATCCGTCTGTCGGCCCGCGCGCGGGAGGCGCGCCGGGCGGATATCGTCCGACGCAACATCCCCTACGAGACGGAGTTCGAGGACGCGCCCGAGGTCGTGAAAGCGTTCGACGAAGCGGATGCGGCCCTGGACCAAGTGCTCGCCGCGGACCCGAGGCACGAGAAGGCCCTCACGATGAGGGCGTCCCTCCTGTTCCGCCGCGACCGGACCAAGGGACGGGAGCCCGCCCTGGAGATTCTCCGGGCCGTCGTGGCCGCGAACCCGGCCAACCGGCAGGCCCTCTACGCGATGAAAAAGATCGAGAACCCGTGCAAGCGATGCAGCGACTCGGGCTTCTGCCCGCGGTGCCGGGGGCGCGGCTCGCGGCGCATCCTGGGCATGGAGTCCAAGTGCGAGACGTGCCACGGGCAGGGCATCTGCCTGGTCTGCGGCGTTCTATGACGGTCCGCCCGCGTCCCCCAGGCCGCTCAGCTCCTGGGCGTTCGGGTCTGCGCCCTCGATCCACTCGACCCGGTCCGCGCGGCCGACCTCACCGCACTCGAGGCACTCCCACCCCAGGGCGTAGTCCTCGAACATGACGAGCCCGCGGCTCTCCTTGCGACACTTCGTGCACGGGCCGAGAACATAGCCGCTGATGCGATAGGCCCGGATGACGACCTCCGGCATCGCGGCCCCTCCGCTCCGTCACTCCTTTTTGGACTCGGAGGACGAGCCCTTGCCGTCGGGGGAGCTGTACCAGTCGGGGACACCCTGTTCGCCGCCGAGGTCGCAGTTGGGGCACACGTAGTCCAAGATGGGATAGTTGCCGTGGGCGTGCTGGACGAAGTAGACCTTCTCGGCGCCACACTTGGGGCACTTCTCCGGCTCGCCCCCTACGTTCTTGCGGCTGAACATCGCTCGAACCGAGCGTGCGGGCGGGAGATAAAGTTGACGAAACGCGCGGGGCGAAAAGGTCTATCCGAGGGCCGTCCATGGGTCGCGGCGTGTTCATCCGATTCAGCCGGTACCGGTTCAAGGAGGGCAGCGAGGGGGAGGGCTTGGAAGTCTTGCGGCGCCATGTGGGCTCGTTGAAGTCCGCGGACGGGTGCGAGGAAGCGTGGCTGGCTCAGGGGCAGCATCCGTCCACGGAGTTCGTGGTCATCGCACGGTTCCGGGACGAGGCGGGTCTGCGGACGTTCGAGGGACGGTTGCGATCCGATCCCGCGCAGGGAGGCGGTTTCTTCTCGCTCCTGCGGCTGACGACCCAGCCGCCCGAGGTCACGCAATACGAAGTCCTCGACTGAGGCTTGGCGCGGATTGGGCACCCCGGACGGGCGACCTAGACCTTGCTCCGGAGCGAGGGCTTCCAAGACTTGGTGCCGTCGGGAAGCTCGGTGGATTCGAAATCCCCGTAAAGTTCGGGGTAATCGCGTTTGCAGATGTCAGCGATTTGGTCGAAGACCATGCGGATCTCGACTTCCGCCGCAGGATCTGTTCGCATTTCAATTACCCATCGCAGTGTCCGGTGATTCGCGCTCCAGATCATGTTGGTCGCGATTCCATCCGGGAGGATGCGACGGAGGGCGGAGGTCAGTCGTTTCTTGTGGTCCATCGTGAGCTTGTCCCAAGGGATTTCCTTCTCGAGCTTGCGGTATGCCGCCTCGACGTCGTCGACCGCTTGCGTCATCGCCTTCCCCTGGGCATCGTTGAGCTCGTCAGGGATCCAGAATTTGATCGTGGACGGACGGACGTATCGAAGGGATTCCTGACTGATTGCGGTGCCGACTCGGTGTCGCACAATCTCATGACTGCAGACGCGGCTGATTCCGAGCAGGGCGAAGCTCAGCCATCCGTGTTCCAGGATGCTTCCGTCTCCACGGCGGATAACGTTCTCGAAGTACTCTTTCGGCGAATCGCGAACGCGAGTCACGTTGGGGTTCAGACCCGGTTCGTAAGACTCGTAGCAGACCCGTCCTGCGAACTCCGCCAACGCTCGGCCGTCGTGCGCACGGGTTGTAAGATACCGGGCGCGCGCGGCATCTGAAACGCCGATGACCTTCAGGGCCTCGTCCATCGCCTCGGGATTCACCGTGGTCTCTGCAATCTTGATGACGACCGGCCGCACTGCCTTCATGAACCCTCCTCCTGTGGCACCCGATTCTGTGCCGGAATCCCGTCGCGGGACACGCTCCCATCACGCGAACGGATATAATACCAGTGCTGGGGGGTCGCTGAAGTGGCTCACAGCCACCGGTACAGCACCCTCACGATCTCCGTCTGTTCCGGCTTCCGGGCGCCCTTGAGGACCGTCTCGAGCAGGTGCTTCTTCTGCGCCTCGGCGGACTCGTACCCCGCGGAGATCGCGTCGTACCGGCTCAGCTTCCCCAGGGTCGTCCTCTCCACGAGGATGGCCTGGCCCTCGCCCACGACCTCCTCGCCGAACCGGATGACGAGGCGGTTGCCCGGCACGAGCCCGAGGTCGTCCCGTTCCTTCACGGACAGGTAGGTCTGGTACACGTACTGCTGCCGCAGCTTGGCCTCCGCGCCGGGATAGCGGAAGACCAGGGTCTTCGGCGGCATCGCGTTGGGCGGGATCATGGTCCTCGGCCGCAGCCATGGGCGGGTCGGAAATGAACCTTGCGCCCGGTCACAGGGCGGCCAGGACCTCGTCCGTATGTCCGTCCACCTTGACCTTGGGCCAGATCCGGGCGACCTTCCCCTGCTCGTCGATGAGGAACGTGGTCCGCTCGATCCCCATGAACTCCCGCCCGTAAAGGTTCTTCTTCTTCCAGACGCCGTACGCTTCGGTGACCGCGCCCGAGTCGTCGCTCAGCAGGGGGAAGTTCAGGCGGTACTTGTCGCGGAACTTGCCGTGGCTCGCCGTATCGTCCCGGCTCACGCCGAGGACGACCGCGCCCTTCGTCGTCACGCGCCCCAGGTTGTCCCGGAAGCTGCAGGCCTCCGCGGTACAGCCGGGCGTGCCGTCCTTCGGATAGAAGTACAAGACGACCTTCTTCCCGCGCATCTCCTTGAGCGAGACCTTGCGTCCGTCGTCCGCAGGCAACGTGAAGTCCGGCGCCTTCTCCCCGACCTCGACCATGGGGACCACCGGAGAGCCGAAGCGCCCGCACGATTTAACGTGTACGCCTTCTCCGCGGCAAAGGCCAAAAGGGCGGTCCGCATTCGTGCTCTCAACCGCGAGAATATCGGATAAGATATCCGGCCCGCGCAACTTAAATAGGGTGTCTCAGGTGTGTCGGCCGAACTGGTCGACGGGAGAGTATACGGGGTAGCCTCATGGCCAAGTCCAAGAAATCGACGGCTCGGGCGCCCGCGAGGCCTAGGTCCGCACCCCGTCCGGCTCCGGCGTTCCGCCCGACCTACGAACACCCCCGCAGCGCGAAGCCGTCGGCCCCGAGCCAGGCCGCCTTGGCGGCCCAGCAGGGTCTTCTCCAGCTCACGTTCGGGCGCCATGCCCACGGCTACGGGATCGTGGCCGCGGTCGCGTTCCTCGTGGATGCCCTCCTGCTCCTCTTCATGAGCACGAGCCCGACGTTCCCCACGCTCCCGGGAGGCTACCAGGACTTCACCTTGTGGCTCATCCCTGCCGTGGCGGGAGCCGTCGCCTCCTTGGACGCGGTCCGGCTCAAGCGGGAGCCGTACAGCCGCCAGTACCTGTCCCGGCATTTCATCATGAGCATCATGGGCATGGTCCTCTTCTTCCTCGTCGCCGCGTTCATCTTCCTCGTGATCGGGCAGGTGGTCCCGTCGTGGATCCTGCCCTGGGTCTATCCCCTCGCCGTGCTCGGCGTCCCCCTCACAATCATCTCCATGGCCATGACGTGGGAGGGGCTCGGGGCGCGGAAGGCGGGAAGCATCGTCCTGGCCCTCGTCCTCCCGGTCGGCATGCTCCTCTTGGTCATCGGGCAGGTGACCATCGCCCCCGCGCCGGGCACGCCCGCCTCCGTGGTGAACCTCTCCGCCCCCATCGTCGTCCTGTTCGCGGGCGCCCTGACCACGGAGTTCGCCGGCGCCCTCCTTCACATCATCGCCTCCTCCACGAGCGTCTACCAGCGCGAGATCCTCAAGGCGGACAACACGAAGGTCGCCCTCCTGCAGCAGGAGCTCCAGAAGAAGCGGGATGCGCTGGACTACAAGGAGCGGGCCATCCGGGGCCGCGAGGCCCACACGGAGGCGCTCCAGCAGGAGCTCGACGAGCAGGCCGCCGAGGTGAAAGCCAAGCTGGCCGACGTCACCCAGCGAGAGGTGACCGTCGAGAAGGCGTCCAAGGACCTCCGGGAGCTGGACCGCAAGGTGGCCTCCGCCCGCGCGGAGATCGAGGCCAAGGTGGAGGAGCTGCGCCTCCGGGAATCCGACGTCGCCGCGGCGAAGCAGGAGACGGACAAGCTCAAGGCGGAGGTCACGGCCCGCGAGGCCACCTTCGCGTCGCGCGAGCAGGACATCAAGCGGCGCGAGATCGAGACTACGTCCCAGTCCAGGACCCTAGACCAGAAGATGAAGTCCGCGGAGGACCGCGAGTCGCGGCTCCAGGAGGCGGAGAAGGCCCTGGACGCCAAGCGCACGGCCCTCCTCAAGCAGGCCAAGGACCTGGAGCTCATGGAGTCCGAGCTCAAGCTGAAGGGCGAGCAGATCGAGGCCACCCACGGCGCCACGGAGGCCGCGCGCGTGCGCGAGCTGAAGGACTGGGAGTCCAAGGTCCTCGCCAAGGAGAAGGAGGTCGGCAAGAAGGAGGTCGAGGTCCGCACGCTGGAGAACCAGCTCCGGGAGCGCTACGAGAACGCGACCCGGATCGAGAAGCAGTTCCAGGCCCAGCGGAAGATCTTCGAGGACCGCGAGAAGGAGCTCGTGACGCGGGAGAAGTCCATCTCAGACAAGGAGGGAGACCTCAAGGAACGCGCGGCCGAGGTGGAACGGATGGCCGCGTCGATCCAGGAGGCCCAGGGCGAACTCCAGGAGAAGACGAAGAAGTACGCGGAGCTGTTCAAGGAGGCCAAGCTCAAGGAGGCCGCCGCGGGTTCGAGCCAGGACGAGTTCCGGCAGAAGTCGGAGGCCCTGGAAACCCGCGAGCAGAGGCTCACCCAGATGCAGACCAACCTCCAGGCGGAGATTAAGCGGCTCAACGACGAGAACCGGAAGCTCCTGGAGAAGGCCAAGGAGATGGAGGAGAAGGAGTCCGAGCTCGGGCTGAGGGAGATGGAGCTCGAGAACCGGGCCAAGGAGGCTCGCGCCGCGGAGGCGACGCCGGGCATGCGCGACATGGACCGGGAATCCCAGCTGGAGGAGTGGGAGCGCCGGCTGCGGGAGCGCGAGGAGGAGTTCAAGCGCCGCATGTACCAGAAGGACAAGGAACTGGAGATGCGGGAGACGGCCCTCAAGGCCCACCTGACCGCGCCCACCGCGGAGGCGGAGGCCCAGGAGGCGGTGACCGTGGAGAAGAAGGCGGACAAGGTCAAGACGGGCACCCCGCGCCTGGACGACCTGCTCTACGGCGGCATCCCGTTCAACTCGAACCTCCTCGTCGTGGGACCCGCGTTCGTGGGGAAGGAGGTCGCCGTGCTCAACTTCATCGCGGAGGGGCTCAAGAAGAGCGTCCCCGCCATCATCGTGACCACGACCAAGCTGCCCATCGACATCGCGAGGGACATGGCCCCCATCCTGCCCACGTTCGTGGAGTACGATCAGCTCGGCCTCGTGCGGTGGATCGACTGCACCGCGCCGACCACGAACGGCAAGACGGTCAAGGAGAAGAACGTCTGGAGGGTGAACGGCCCCACGGACTTCGACGAGGTCTTCTCGATCATCAGCCAGCTCGACGAGGAGTTCAAGGCGAAGTACCCGTACTTCCGCCTCGCGTTCATGACCCTGAGTTCGAGCCTCACCCAGGCGGACGAGCGCGACGCGCTGAACTTCTTCCAGCGGCTCGTGAACCGCCTGCGGCAGACCAAGGTGGTCAGCCTATTCGCGTTGGAGAGGGGCATGCACACGGACCAGACCATCGAGGCCCTCGAGCACATGGTCGATGGCGCCATCCACTTCCGTCAGGAGAAGCAGAAGACCCAGATGCAGGTCGCTGGCCTGACCGAGGTCCAGACCCGGGACTGGGTCCCCTACAAGTTCACGAACAAGGCGATCATCATCGGGTCCTTCCAGCTCGAGCGGATCCGCTGACGGACCGGCTTGGCAGGCGGCCTGACCCCGCGACCGACGATTTCAAGCCCCCTAAATGAATAGGTGTCCACTTGGTCGACACCTGGGTATCGCTCCTCGTCGCGGGAACCCTCCTCCTCGTCGGCTTCGCGGCCTCCCTGGCCTTCCACCGCTTCCGCGTGCCAGACTTCATCTTCCTGCTCCTCCTCGGCGCCGGGCTCGGCCTCGTGCCCGTCCCACCTTTCGGACCGGGGCTGCTCGCGTCCCTGGGGCCCCTGTTGCCCGTCTTCACGCAGCTTTCGATCGCCTTCATCCTCTTCGAGGGCGGTCTGTCCCTGCGCCTGCACGAATCAGGCAGGAGCCTGCCCGCCATCGTCGGTCACGCCCTCGGGGCCATGGCCCTCACCGCCCTGCTCACCTGGCTCGTCATCACCCGCCTCTTCGGCGTCGACCAGGCAACCGGCCTCGTCCTGGCGATGGCCTTCGCGGGTCCGAGCGCCTCGATTGCCCTAAGCTTCGCCCCCCGGATGCGGCTCGGGCCGCCCGCGGAGACGACCATCGTGCTGGAGGGCGTCCTGACCAACGTGGTCGCGGTGATCGGGGTCCTGCTCATCCTGCAGTGGTACGGCGCGCCTGGCGGGTTCGCCTTCGCCCCCTATCTGTTGCAGATGGGGGAGGCCCTCGGGCTCGCCATGGCCGCCGGACTCGCGTGGAGCCGCGTCGTGGAACGACTCGCGGAGCAGCCGTTCGTCTACATCGCGAGCCTGGGCCTCGCGATCGCTCTCTACGGTACCGCGCAGGGTTTGTTCGCACAGACGGGTGCCCTCACGGTCTTCGTCTTCGGGGCCATCCTGGGACACGAACGGAGCGTCCGCTCTCGCCCAGCCGGGGAGCGCGCGGAAGCCCCAACCTCGCCGCCATCCGAGCGCGTGCTGCAAGAGCTCGAGGAGTTCGTCGGCGCGACGGATGGATGGCGGACGGAATCCGCGCAGGGCGGCGGCGTCGCGGCCCGGAACCTCAAGCACTTCCAAGCCGAGATCACGTTCGCCCTCCGGACGTTCTTCTTCGTGTACCTCGGACTCCTCCTGACCGCGGAATGGGGCGGGATCGGGACCGTCTTCGCGGCCGTCCTCATCGTCGGGGCCTTCTTCGTGGGCCGCGTCCCCACATCGCTTGCCCTCGGCCGCGGCCTGCGCATGTCGAAGCGCGACTCCCGCGCCCTCCTGGGCTCGATGGCGCGCGGCATGACCGACGTCGTCATTCTTCTCTTCGCGGCCCAGAGCGGTGTCTTGTCCACCTCCGAGGTCCAGTTCGTCCTTTCCATCATGCCCGCGACCGTCCTCCTGGCGGCCATCGTCTGCGCAGGCCTGCTGATCTGGGCAGGGCACAGCCCCGGGCCCGAAGCCGCACTCGAGAAGAGTGGGAGCGGGGCCCCTGCGAAGACCAACGCGCGCTAGGCGGTCGGGACCTTCTCAAAGAGGATCGCTTCCCGGCCCCACTCCATGGGCTCGAACCCGCATCCGCGGGCCACGGCGAGGACTGCGGTGTCGTGGGGCAAGAACGACTCGACCCGCTCGGCACCCCGCGCGGCCGCAATCGCGGGACACGCGCGCAAGATCCCGTCCAGGTCACCGAACAACGGCTGGATCTGCAGGTCCCGGCCCCATGCCTCCTCGTAGTCCTCGGACATGGACAGGCCGTTGGCCCCGAACCGCCACAGGGCGCGCTCGCGGGCGAGGCGCTCCCCGTTCGCGCGGCCAAGGGGCAGGAAGTAGAAGTCATGGAACACGTAGCCGGCGGCCCTCGGGAGAATTGTGGAGGATTCGATTGCGGAGAGGACGTCCGCGGTCCATGACATTTCCTCGAGGAGGGGTGCGTCGTCGGCTCCCGCCGCGGGGATCCGCATCCGAGTGAACCGCGCGCGCTCCGCGAAGCCGTACCTCCGGTTCGCGGCCACGCTCGCGACATTGGACGCCTCCGCCCACAGCCGCATCGACGTGCGCTCCCGCTCCCGCGCGAGCCGCTCGCAGGACGCCATGAGCGCGGTGGCCACACCCCGCTTCCGGAACTCCGGATGCGTGCGCGCTGCGTGCAGCCACGCACTCCCGTCGGGCACGTCGTGGTAGACCATCATCCCGACCGCGTTCCCGGACGCTTCGGCCAGGAACACAACCCCGGTCCGGAGGAACTCGTCCACGAACGCGGGGACGTAGTCCTCGGGCCCGACGGCCTCCTGGCACAGAGCGACGAGGACGGCCCCGTCCTCCGTCGTCGCCCGTCGGATGGTCCACACGGTCGCTCCCGGGTCGAGATGCCGCCGGGACGGTTCAACGTTTCCCGAGCTGCTGAGCCACGATCACGCCGCCGATGACAAGCGTGCCCCCGAGGACCATGGATTGGGTCACGGGTTCGCCGAGGAGAAGGATGCCGCCCACCACCGCGATGAGTGTGCTCACATAGAGCCAGGCGCCCGCCGCGGCGGCGGGCATGCGTTCCACGGCACGGAACCAAAGGCTGTACCCGATGAACGTGGGGCAGACGGAGAGGAAGAGGACGGGCAACAGGCCGTCCCAGGTCAAGGCGGTCAGATCATGGACGAAGGTGGGCCAGACCGCGACGACGAGGGGCAGGGTGAGGAGGGTCCCCAGCAGGATCGTGTAGGCCACGAACACGAACGGCCGGTATCGCGCGAGGTAGTTGCGGCCGAGGACGAGGTAGACGGCCGTGAAGACCACGGAGGGGACGACCTCCAAGGCTCCCACGGAAAGGGAGAAACGGAGCTGGCTGCCGGGCGCCGCGAACAGGATCATGACCGCCAGTCCGACGAACGCCAGGGCGATCCCCGCGGCGCGTAGCGAGTGGATCTGCTGGCGCAGGAGCGGTACCGCCAGGAGGGCGATGAAGGCGGGATCGGAGGCGATGATGAGCGCTGCCGTCCCCGCGGTCACGTCCGGGTTGGACTCGCCGAGGTTCAGGAACAGGTGGTATCCCGTGAATCCGAGGAACCCGAGAGCGAGGAGCGGGAGCCAGTCCTGACGCCGCGGGAGCACGCGGTCCGCCTTCCGGAGCGCGAGGTACCCCAGGAAGAGGACGTCCGCAAAAGCGAAGCGGAGGAAGGTCAGCGTGATCCAGGACATGTGCTCGTCGGCGGCCTTGATCGCGACGAAGGCGAGGCCCCAGAACAGGACGAGGACGACCATGGAGGCATGAAGGAGCCACCGGGGCTCGGTCTTGCCGCCTGCGTCCACGGGGGCCGAACGAGGAGGCCCGATAAAAGGGTAGGCCCGGCACTCGACACCACCCGTCCTCGGGATTTGACGCAAATGCACGAAAGAATTTCTGCGGAACCGGCTGCCCAGACTTAACGCAATTACACGAAAATCATCCGAGTACGGCAGGAATCGCTACGTGGTCGATTCCCCGAGACGCCAACCATGCGTCGAGGGACACGAGGAGATAGGAGGGAACGAAGAGGACGGATTGGCCAAGATACCGTACGCCATCGTTCTCCACGAAGCCGGCGTAATGGTAGACTCGCCCTCCTACACAGAGCGTGGATCCGTAGACGAACCGCCGGAGCTGTTCCACCGTTCTTCGGTCGGAGCTGTCTACGTCCCACGTGACAACGAAACCGACCGCGCGTCCCCCGGAAATCCCTTGCCGAACCCGCCGCATCGTGGATTTGCTTTTCACGCAATTACACGAAAGAATTCCATAAGATGGGGGCTTCTATGGGAGGGGACCGCGAGAGTGGGAAACCCCCTCGCGCGCTCCGAATCGAATCACAGCAGGTACACGTTGGGCATCTCGGGGCTCGCCTCCTTGAACGGATTGTCCGGGGAGGGTGTGCCTCCGCCCGCAATCCGTCTCGCGAGCTCCTTCTGTCCCCGTTCGAGGAGGTCCGGGCTGTAGGAATATTGGATTCGCACGTAGTTCGTCGAACCCACGGACGTCTTGCGGTTCAGGAAGCGGGAGAAGTCCTTCCAGCCGGGAGGCTGTCGCGAAAAGACGTTGGCCATCTCGACGGCGAAGCGCCCTCCGATGAAGAACGCCTTCCACTCGTCCACATTCCGGGGATCGAGCTTCCCGTCGACCATCAAGGCCACGCCCTCGCCGTAGGACGGGTTGATGTACGTTCGGAACGCGTCCAGGTTCGCGAGGGCCTCCTCCAGGTTGCCGATGTCCTCGGGCCGCTGGGCTACAGGCTTCGCCGGCGGCACGTACCACGTCTCCTGATAGGGAGCGTAGAGGGCCGACCCGCCCTCCTTCTCCCACGCCGCGGCCGTGCGGTCCACGAGGAAGTGGAATCTCGCATGGGTCAGCAGGTAGTCCAGCACGAGGCTGTACTCTACCCGCTCGGCTACGTCCCCGATGTCGCGGTCCGCGTACTTCCCGAGGTCGCGCCACAGGATCCGGTGATACTCTTCCTGGAGCGCCTTGATCCCGCGCTCGCGGAGGTAGATCCCCCAGCGGTCCGGCTCCAAGCGGAAGGAGACGTAGAAGGCGACCGCCTCGGGCCCCTGCTTCAGCATGGCCGGCAGGGTGTCCGGGTCCTTGGCCGCGTCCACGCGGAAGGCGGCGAGGTGCTCCGCGCCCATCTCGAACGGGCGTGCTCCCTCGAGGGAGGGAAGGGCCCCCCGTCCCGGGACGCGCACCGCGTTGCGGTCGCAGAACCGGGGGAAAGCGGACGCGAAGGCCCTCAGGTCCTCCATGCAGGTCCCGAGACGAAGCCGCGACTTAAGGGTTGGCCTCGCCCCAGGTCTGACAGGGTTCGCGGTCTCTGGGAGAGGTGGGCCGACTTCAGTACAACAGGCACTCCACGATGCGGCCGTCGACCTCCTTGGCCACGAGCTCCGTCGGGGGACGGAACCGGACCCGGAGCTCGCTCTCCTCCACGGAGATGGACTCGATCGCGTCGCGCAGCGGTGCGTGCACCTCCGCGACGACCCCGTCGAGCAACGTCCGGACCGCCTCCCCGGATCCCTCCACGGGCCGTTTCGCGACGAGCCCCTCCGCGCTCCAGGACTCGACGGGGCCCAGCGCGGCTTCCGCCTCCGCGACCTTGGGCTCCAGCCACCGCTCCTCGAGGAGGTCGACGAGGTCGCGCCCCTCCCAGCCGCAGGTTGGCAGGGCGACGGGGCAGCGCGGGTGGAAGCGGCACCCCGCGGGCGGGAAGATCGCGTCGGGCACCTCGCCGCGGGGCAGAGCCTGCGGACGCGGCCGTCCTGGCTCGGGCACGGGGATCGCGGAGATCAGCGCCTTCGTGTACGGATGCTTCGGATCCGAGAAGACCGAGGCGGCGGGACCAATCTCCACGATCCGTCCCAGGTACATAATCGCAATCCGATCGCACACGAACTTCGCGGTGGCCAGGTCGTGCGTGATGAAGAGGTACGTCAGCCCGTACTTCCGCCTGAGTTCCAGCAGGAGCTCGAGGATGCGGGCGCGGATGGACATGTCCAGCATGGCCACGGGCTCGTCCGCGACGACCAAGGAGGGATGCAGCAGGATGGCCCGCGCGATGACCGCGCGCTGCTTCTGCCCCCCGCTCACGTCGGCGGGGTACTTGTTGTAGAGCTCCTCCGCGGGCACGAGGCCGACCTCCTCCATGGCCTGGAGGACCGCGACCTTCGCCTCCTCCGGGCTGACGCCCCCCTGGATCAGGAGCGGGTCCAGGATCGCCTGGCCGATGGTCATCGCGGGATTCAGGGCCGCGTGGGGGTCCTGGAAGATGAACTGCATCCGCGGCCGCAGGGGCCGCAGGTCCTTCTCCTTCAGCTTCGTGAGGTCCACATCGCCGAAGAGGACGTTGCCCGAGGTCGCGCGCACGAGTCCCAGCACCGCGCGCCCGGTCGTCGTCTTGCCGCAGCCGCTCTCTCCGACCAAGCCCAGGATCTCCCCTTTGCTCAGGGCGAACCCGATCCCGTCGACCGCATGGACGTACGGGTGCACGGGCTCGGCGACCACAGATCGGCGAAGGCGGCGCAGGAGCGCGCGTCCCGCGACCTGCACGACGTTCATCTTGATCGGGAAGTGCACCCGCAGGTCCTCGACCGAGAGCACGGACCCCGTCACAGGAAGTCCTCCCCGAAATGGCAGGCCGCCGAGTGGCCGGGCCGGTACTCGACCATGGGGGGTTCCTTCTCCTTGCAGATGTCCTTCGCATAGGCGCAGCGGGGGTGGAACCGGCACCCCTGGGGTGGATTGAGGAGGCTCGGCGGCGCGCCGTCGATCGAACGCAGCTCCTTGGTCGTCATCGAGATCGTGCTCGCCAGGAGCCCTTGCGTGTACGGGTGGATCGGGTGGCGGAAGACGCCCTCCACGGGGCCGAGCTCCACGAGCTTCCCCGCGTACATGACCGCGGTCCGGTCCGCCACCTCCGCGACGATCCCGAGGTTGTGGGTGATCAGGAGCAGGGACATCCGGTACGCACGGCGGAGGTCCTGGAGGATCTCGAGAATCTGGGCCTCCACGATGACGTCCAGGGCCGTGGTTGGCTCATCCGCCACGAGGAGCTTCGGCCGCAGGACGAGGGCCATCGCGATCATGATCCGCTGGCGCATGCCCCCGGAGAACTCGTGGGGGTAGTGATCCAGGCGGCTCTCCGGAATGCCCATGGAGCGGAGCACCCTCGCCGCCCGCGCAGCCGCCTCCTCCTTGGACGCCTCCTTGTCGTGCGCACGGACCGTCTCGATGAAGTGGTCCCGGATCGTCATGAGCGGGTCCAGGCGCGTCATGGGATCCTGGAAGATGAGCGCCAGGTCCTCCCCGCGCAGGTGCCGATACTCCGCCTCGGAGAGACCGAGGAGCTCCTTCCCGCGGAGCTTCAGGCTGCCCCTGATCTCCGTGCGAGGCGGCAGGATCCCGAGGATCGCCTTGCCCAGAGTCGACTTCCCGCAGCCCGTCTCCCCGACGACGCCCAGGGTCTGACCTTCGGCCAGGCCGAAGGTGATGCCGTCCACGGCGAGGACGGGGCCCTTCCTCGTGTGGTAGTGGACGACGAGGTCCCGGGCCTCGAGGACATCCTCCATGCTCACCGCTCCTTCTTCATCAGGGGGTTGATCAGGTCGTTGAGCCCCTCGCCCAGGAAGCTCAGGCCCACGGTCAAGAGCACGATCACGAGGCCGGGGAAGAACGAGGACCACCAGATCCCGTTGTCGATTAGGTTGGCCGCCGCGGACAGGTCGAGGCCCCAGTCCGGGGTCGGGGCCTGAATCCCCAGACCCAGGTAGGAGAGCCCCGCGGCCGTAAGGATCGCGTCCGCCGCGCTGATCGAGAAGATCACGGGAATGGCCACGATGACGTTCGCCGCGATGTAGCGGAACACGATCCGCGCGGGCGGCGCCCCAACCGCCTTGGCGGCCTCGACGTAGAGCTCCTCCCGGGCGGAGAGCACCTGGCTCCGGGTCACACGGAAGTACAGGGGGATGTAGATCACGGTCACCGCAAGGCCGATGTTCACGACCCCCTTCCCCAAGAGGACCGCGATGAGCCCCGCGAAGAGGAGCCCGGGGAACGAGTACAAGGAGTCCATGACGAGAACGAGGATCTTGTCCAGGTTGCCGCCGAGGTAGCCGGAGTAGAGGCCCACCGGGAAGCCCACGATCAGGGCGATGAAGACGCCGATCGCCATGATTGTCAGGGAGGTGCGGGTGCCGTAGAGCACGCGGCTGAACACGTCGCGCCCGACGTAGTCCGTGCCCATGAGGTGCCAGTAGCTGAGCCAGGTCGTCGTGGCCCCCAGGTAGTCCACGGTCAGGTTTCCCGTGGTCCCCGGGTCGGCCGCGTGCCGGAACTCCAAGACGAGGTTCTGCGGACTCAGGTCCGAGGCGGACCAGGCGCGGTCGTGGGTCAGGTCGACCTGGACGAGGGAGCCCGTGGTCCGCACGGGGACGCTCGTGACCCAGGTCTGCCCGCCGTCGACGCTCACGTTGACCTGCAGATACTGCCCTGGGTCGGTCCCCTGCGGGAGGAGCCAGACGTCCAGCCCCGCAGACACGACGGAGTCCCGGAGCACCGCGAGCGGGAAGTTCGTCACCCTCTCCGTGTCGTTGACGTGGGTCGAAAGGGCTCCGACGTCATCCACGAGGGTCGCCTGGTACGGGTTGGACCAGGCGCCCGAGGCGGCTTGGAACGACTGGTTCCGGGCGACGGGAGCGTTCTGCCACGGCGGGATGTTCTTCTCGTCGACGTACAGCTCAGGGTCGAAGGGCGCGAGGAACGGGGCGAAGATGGCGACGATGAGGAAGAGGATGATGATCACGATGCCGATCCAGCACATCGCGCCGGCCAGGGTGCGCCGTTCCTCCAGGAGGGGGTAGAAGACGCGGCCCAGAATCGAATGGCGGGGCAGCCACCCGTACGTCCGTTCGGCCTTAGAATCCGGCACGGTGACCCCCCTACAGACGGATTCGCGGATCGATCATCGCGCCGAGGACGTCGACCACCAAGCTGATCATGACGATGATCGCGGCGTAGACCACGACGACCCCCTGGATCATCGTCATGTCCTTGGACGTGATCGACTGGAGCAAAAGCCTCCCGATCCCTTCGATGGAGAAGGTCTGTTCCGTGAGCACGGCCCCGGCGAAGAGGATGGCGAACTGGAGCCCGAGCACGGTGACGACGGGCACCAGGGCGTTCTTGAACGCATGCCGGTACACGACTCTCCGCTCCGGGACGCCGCGCGCCCGGGCCGCGTCCGAGTAGTCCGCGGTGATCGTCCGTAGCATATTGGCTCGGACAGTCTTCGTGAAGAACCCGCTCAGGACCAGACCCAGAGTGAGACAAGGAAGGACGAGATGGGAGAGCGCCTTGAGGAAGTGGGCGAAGTTCCCTTCGAGGAGCGAGTCGACCGTGTAGAGGCCAGTGATCGTCGGAGGCACGTCCGTACCCGTCCAGCGGCCCGAGGTCGGGAACCACCCCAAGCCGACCCCGAAGACGAGCTGGAACAGGAGGCCGAGCCAAAAGATCGGCATGACCCAGATCACGGTGCCCCAGAGACGGATCGTCACATCGACCCAGGTGTCCCGGTGGGACCCCGCCACGACGCCCGTCACGATGCCGACGGTGGACGCGATGATCATCGACCCGATCGCCAGCTCAATCGTCGCGGGAAGCCGCACCGCAATCTGGTTCCACACGGGCTGTCCGCGGTACAGCTCGCCGATGGACACGCCCAGGTTGCCCGTGAAGATGTTCGTCAGGTAGTTCACGTACTGCACGGGAGCCGGCTGGTCCAGGCCCAGCACATGACGCGCGTTCTCCACGACGTCCGGCGGAGGCGTGCGGCCGCCCCACAGGGCGAGGATCGGGTCGCCCGGGAGGATCCGCAGGATCACGAAGACGGCCGTGAGGAGAATCAGGAGCATCGGGACGGCCAGGGCAATTCGCGTCAGGGTGTAGGCCAGGAGAGAGTGCCCTCGCGCCACGACTCACGCCTCCGCGCTGCTCCTCACGGTGTCCGGGGTGATGCGGAAGGTAATGGAAAGGGGTGAAATAAAGGGGAAGGGGCCAGGGCTCATTCGTCCCTGGCCAGAATCGTCCCGGGGTGGAACCCGGTCATGTACCCGAGCTGCGCCATGAGGTTGTTCGCCGCGCTGCAGTTGTGGTCTCCGTACTGGGTCTGGAACACGGGTTGGTAGTACGGCATCGTCGCAGGGATCATGCTGTAGAGCGGAGTCACGAGCCCGTTGAACACGACGCTGTTGATCTGGGCGCGGTCCACGCTGTAGGCGATTGCCTGCCGCACGCGGACGTCCGTGATCCCGATCGGGATGTTGGTCGTCGTTTTGTCGTTCACCTGGAAGACCAAGTACCGGATCTGCGGGCTGGCACCGATGTGCACCGTGATGCCGAGGCTCGCCGCGTTCGCCTGGAGGTCCGTCAGGTCCGTCGGCGCGAACGTCCGGTACACGACGTCCACGGCCTTCGTCGTGATGTCGTTCTTCAGGGCGGTCGCGGTGGAGCGGATATTGATGACCACCTTGGGTGTCACGGGGATGGACGGGATCGCGGGCGCGTACAGTCCCGGGTTGTAGTAGGTCGGATTCGCCTCGAGGGTCACGAGCTGGTTCGGCACGTGCTGGGTCAGCTTGTAGGGTCCCGTGCCGATCACGTTGCCGACCGTCGAGGGCTGCTCCCCGGTTTGGCTGTAGGCCCAAGGCACCGGCGCGGACACGGAGAACGCCATGAGGGCGTTGAAGAACGACACGGGCCTCGCCAGGTGGAACGTGATGTTGTAGGGGTCCGGGGTCGTGATCACGCCCGCCGCCGTGTTGTTCCCGTTCGCGGCGCTGCGGCCGAGCGCTCCGACGTCATAGACCAGGAAGGCAGCGCTTCCGGGCAGGTCCAGGCGGATCGCTCGGTCAATGGACCGCTTCACGACGCTCGCGTTGAACGCGGTGCCATCCGAGAAGGTGACCCCCTGCCGCAGGTGGAACGTGTAGTTCTTGCCATCGGCGGAAATGCCGCCGTTCGCCACGGTCGGGACGGCGGTCGCGAGGCCGGGCTTCAGGTCGTTCGTCTGCCAGTCGTATACGAGCAGCGTGTCGAAGACCTGGTTGATCACCTCGATGGAGAAGTAGTCGTAGGCCGAGGCCGGGTCGAGGGAGATGATCTTGTCCGAGGTGGACGCGTTGATCTGGCTCGCTCCGGTCTTCCCGACAATGAACCACTTGAAGACGACGGGGTGCAGGACGACGTTCGTCACGCCGTTCACGTAGGCCACGTCCGCGCGCCCGGAGAAAAGGGGCACGTAGATCGCCTGGTCCGCGAGGACGTTCTGGATCTTCGTGAACCGGTCCGCGCGCACCGCGGGGTTCGTCTGCTCGTCGTTAATCCACTGGTCCACGGTCGCGTTGTGGTAGAAGGACCCGAGGGACGCCGCGCCCGAGGTCGAGAGGAAGGGCGAGATGTAGTCATCCGAGTCGAAGTAGTCTGGATACCAGCCCAGCAAGAACAGGGGCATGCGCCCGGCCGCCCAGTTCTGTTTGTACACCGCCCAGGTGTCCGACTTCAGGGTGACGGTGATCTTCCCACAGGCCTGGATGCTCTGCTGCAGGGTCTGGGCCAGGGCTGCCTCCGTGTCCCCGTAGTGCCCGTCGTTGTTGTACCAGAGCTCGATCGAATACGTTTTCGGCGCCGGAGGGGCCGAAAGGATCACCCAAGCAGTGACCCCGCCGATGATCGCTATCACCACTACGACTGCCGCCAAGATGTACAGCATTCGCTTCTCCACGTTCCCTCACTCCTCAACGCACCCGCCCCAACACGGGGCGCTTGGGCGGGGAAATCGTCTGTGGATAGTTAATGGTTCGTACCTACTCTACCCCAGCGTACCGGCCGGTCCCGGACGGCTCACCGGAAGTCCTCGAGGCGCGCGGACCTCCCTCTCGAGCCCTCCAGCATCGCGAGCGCGCGGTTCACCCGCTCCAAGGAGAACGCCCGTTCGTCGCAAAGGAAGTGCCGGACGGCCTCCGGATTCAAGGGCCTGCGGGACAGGTCGACGGCCTCCGCAATCGGGGGGTGCAAGAAGAAGTCACGGATCTCCGCGAGTTCGGCCGGCAAGTGGATGCGAATCTCCGTAGGTGCGCGGTCTACGGAACCCCACTCGCGGACGCGCTTCACCGCGGTCTTCGGACCGATCCCCCGCACGCCCTGGTTGAAATCCGTCCCCACAAGCACAGCGACGTCCACCAGCTGCTCCCGGGTGAGTCCGAGTCCGTGGAGGTTCTCCTCCAGGTCGATCACCTCGGGAGGCACCGCGCGGGAGCGCCCCTGGCTCGGGAGGAACTCGGACGAGCCCACGGCGAGGAAGCGCACGAGGCGCGGAGCGCCGAAGAGGAGGGAGTCGTAGTCCTTGGAGGCCGCGGCCCAGACGTCGCCGCGGCGGGCGAGGAACGCGGCCTGCGCCTCGCCCTCGCTTGGCGCCTGGACCCAGGGGATGCCCAGGTAGCCCAGGAGGGTCTTCGCGTCGTCCACCATGCCGCGCGTGAGCCGCGTCGAGGTGACTGCCTTGGACCACGCGGTCTTGAGGTCCCCTGCGGCGACCGCAGCTTCGTACTCCCTCTGGGCCTTCTCGCGCACCTCCCGGCGTTTCGCGATCTCCGCCCGCTTCAAGTCCGGAGGCGGTCCGTCGAACACGAACACGGGCCGGATCCCGAAGTCGGCGAGCAGGCGCGACGTGCGGAACATGAGGCCATTGAGATGGGACGTGACGCGGCCGTGGGAATCCATCAGGGGACGTCCGTCCCGCATACGCATGATGGAGAGGAACTGGTAGAGCTCCAGGTTGCCATCCACCGCGACGGACCGCCCCCGCAGGGAAGCGAGGGTCGTCGGATGGCGTGTGACAATCGGGGTGAGGTTGACCCCCATGACGCCTGCGAGATGAAGATCGGGAGATAACTAGTTGGCGCGGCAAGACGTGCGGCGGAGGGGCCGTCCCCCCCCGTCCAAGGCCCGTCTCGCTAGCGGTACTGCCCGCACTTCGAGCAATACCATCGACGGTACTCCGGGATCCACGCAAGCGGCTGCCCGCATGCACCACAGAACCGAGCGCGGGGCTCCGAGCCTCCTGGCGGAGGGAGTGTCCCTCCAGGCTGCTTCAGCCGTTCGGCGCGATAGACACCGATGACCAGCAGCCCACCGAGCCCGAATCCGAGGAAGGTGCCCATGAGGACCAAGGCAAGCCACATTCCTGCATCCATACCCCTGCGTTCCGCATCGCCGTAGACCCAGACCGCACCGACAATCCCGATGACCAGGAAGGAAACGAGGATCGCGAGGAGCACGAGCCATTCCACGAATTCGATCTGGAAACTCCCCACCGCGCCCAGCGGCATCTCTCCACCTCAGGTCGTGTATCGCGACCGAAGTACTTATCCGATGCTTCCGGGGGCTCATCACCGACGCGCGGAGCCTCGGCCCCGCCGCGTCAAGTTCTTCCAGCGCGGACGACTCGCCGGTTGGGGAATCCCATGTCAGACCAGGTTGCACTGGTCACGGGCGCGTCCCGCGGTATCGGGGCGGCGAGTGCCATCCGGCTCGCCCAGGATGGCTTCGACGTGGCCGTGAACTACGCTTCCCGCAAGGAGGGCGCCCTGGCCACAGTGAACGCGATCGAGAAGGCGGGTCGGAAGGCCATCGCGGTCCAGGCGGACGTCTCCCACGTCGCCGACGTGCGGCGGATGGTCTCCGAGACGGTCGCCGAGCTGGGCCGCCTGGATGTCCTCGTGAACAACGCGGGCGTGTACGAGCGCGCCTTCTTCGACGACACCTCGATCGAGGATTGGGACCGCCGGATCGCCACGAACCTCTCCTCCTGCTTCTACGCCGCGAAGGCCGCGGTCCCCGAGATGCGCAAGGTGGGAGGGGGCCGCATCCTCAGCATGACGAGCCAGCTCGCCTATCGCGGCACGACGCACGGCGCGGACTACGTGGCGGCCAAGGCGGGCATCGTCGGCCTGACCAAGGCGCTCGCCCTGGAGCTCGCGAAGGACCGCATCCTCGTGAACGCGGTCGCGCCGGGGAGCATCGAGACGGACATCCTGGCGGGAGATAGCCCGGAGGACCGCGCGCGACGGGTGCGAACGATTCCCCTGGGCCGCGTCGGCTCGCCGGAGGACATCGCCGCCGCGGTGGCCTTCCTGGCTTCACCCGGCGCGGCGTACATCACGGGCCAGGTCCTCCACGTCAACGGCGGGTCCCTGCTCTACTGAGGACCTCGAAGGACCAAGCCGCCTTGTCCGCGCGGATCGCCTCCAGGTCGAGGACGGCCTCCTCGCGGGGCAGCGTGAGGAAGATCCTCGCGACGTGCTTGCAGAACTCGCCCCGGGGCGCGACCGTCTCCCAATCCTCGCAGTCGTGGGACACGCGGTGCGCGCCTCGGTCCACCTCGATCCGGTAGTCCTTCACCCGCGCGAGGACCGTGGCGCCGTCCCGCGAGACCTCGACGTCCCCGGGCGCGATGGCCTTGGCGCGCTCGAGGCGGCCCCGGTCCACGAAGGACGCGAGCAGCTCCTGGAAGCGGGCCTCCGCGTGGGGGTCCGCGCCGAAGTCCTCCAGGGTGGTCGGCCGCATCTTGACCTGCTCCGCCGCGCTCCGCTTGCGGAAGTTCTCGATCCGGCCCAGGGCGCGCGCCTTGGCCTCGTCCCCCACGCCGAGCATGCGGAGGATCTGGAGGCTGTTCTCGGGCGCGTAGCCGTGGTAGTGGTTGTTAAAGAACCCGAACACGGTCTCCGCCTGGGAGGCCACCTGCTGGACGCGGGGCACCCACTCCTCCAGCTGCTCCTTGGGATACCGGTAGTTGTACCAGGGCTCCTGCCCGTGTCCGTGCCACCGGATGTACGCCACGGACGACGTGACGTGCAGATCGGGCGGCAGGAGCGGCTCGTCCACGATCGTGTACGCGACCCCCGTGGCGCGGAGCAGGTCGAAGGCCTCCAGGGTCATCCAGCTCCGGTTCCGCGGCTCCAGGGCGAACGTGAAGTCCCGCGGCAGGGTGTCCAGGAACCGCCGGAGGGGAGCGGGCTCGAACCGCATCCGCGGCGGGAGCTGGAGGAGGAGCGGCCCCAGCTTCCCCTGGTCCAGGAGGGGGCGCATGAGCTCCGTGTACGCCTTCAGGTCCGCGTCCGCGCCCCGGGCCACGTCGAGGAGGCGGTCGTGGGTCACGGTCTGCGGGACCTTCGCGGCGAACATGAACTCGTCCGGCGTGTGCTTCCCCCACCCCAGCACCATGCCGGGGGTGGGCGCTCGGTAGAACGTGGAGTTGATCTCCGCGGTGTCGAAGATCCGCGCGTACGCGGCCAGCTTGGACTCGCTCGCGTTGCGGTAGACGGGGCCGATCCATTCCTGGTAGTCCCATCCGCTGCAGCCGAAGCGGAGCCGGGCCATGGGACCGACTGTATCGCGCGCGCGATACATGAGCGTATCCCGGAATCCACTTTCGCGGGCCCCTCCCGCTCCCCCTTAAGCCGCGGACGCCATGGGCCGGCCCGTGCCCAAAACCTGGGTCGGCGCGGGCGGCTGGGGCTACTTCTCCGGCGGCCTGGAGGCCTATGCGCGCGCCTTCGACTTCGTCGAGGTGAACGCAACCTTCTACCGGCACGTGAGCGAGGCAACCGCGAGACGCTGGCGCGCTGCGGTCCCCGCCGGCTTCACCTTCTCCGTCAAGGCCCACCGGGACGTGACCCATCGTGCGGGCCTGCGCCCCACCCCCGGGGCGCGGGCCGCGTTCGCCCGGTCCGCGCGTGCCGCACGCCTCCTCCGCGCGCCGTTCCTCATCCTCGAGACCCCGGCGTCCTTGAGGCTCGGCCCGGAGCAGCTCGACGGGCTCCACGAGTTCGCCGCCATGGCGCCCGAGGGTTGTCGCCTCGGGCTCGAAGCCCGTGCCCATGCGAAGGGACCGCTGCCACCCTTCGTCCGGACCGCGCTCGAGGATCTCGGCCTCCTCGAGGTGGTCGACCTCTCGCGCACGGCACCCCGGGTCGACCAGGACGTGGTCTACGCCCGCCTGTTCGGGAAGGGAGAACACAACGTCTACGAGTTCGACGACGAGGAGCTGCGAGATCTCGACCGAACACGAGGGGACGCCAAGGCGGTGGCCTACGCCTTCCACGGTGTGCGGATGTACAAGGACGCGGCCCGATTCCTGACCTTCCGGCGCACAGGCGCTTTCCCTCCGGCCACGGGGGCCGTCGGGCTCGAGTCCCTCAAGGAGGCCCTGGCCCCCGATGCGCGCTTCCCCGCGGACCGCGACACGCTCGTTCGGGAGCACGGGTGGAAGGTCGTCGATGCCGCCGCGGACCGGCGGATCCACGCAGGGTCGTACCTGGCCAGGCTTCCCCAAGGGACGTATCGGGACCTCGAGGGGGTCCTCAGGGCCCTCGAGCGCTTGCCGCCGTCGGCCAAGGATTAAGATCCCCGCGCGCGTTCGGAGGCCCGAAACGGGGCTCCGAATCCGGAGCGAATTAGGGGCACCTAAACGCAATCCCTCCCGCGGGAGAACGCCTTGGCTCTTTTGTAGTAGCGCATACTACAAAGGATTTAAGACAGTCTCGGTTCTACGTTCGGGGACAAGAGGTGCCAAACCCATGTCCCTTTGCGGCACTGATTACGCGATCGGCGCAGTCCGGAACATGTACCGGGAGTCGCGGCAAGACAACGCGATGGTCGTCATGCCGTCCAAGCTCCAGAAGGGGCTTCCCCGGCGCACGGGATCCCTCTGCCCGGAATGCCTGAAGGTCATCCCCGCCACGCTGTACATCGGCGACGGCGCCTTGAAGATGAAGAAGACCTGCAAGGAGCACGGCGAGTTCGACGAGGTCTGCTGGTCCGATGCGGAGATGTACCTCAAGGCGGAGAACTGGGCGTTCGACGGGGTCGGCCTGGAGAACCCCCAGATCGTGGATGCCAAGGTCTGCCCCTACGAATGCGGCCTCTGCAACCTCCACTACTCCGCCACCTCCCTGTGCAACATCGACACGACGAACCGCTGCAACCTGAAGTGCCCCATCTGCTTCGCCAACGCGAACGCCGCGGGGTACGTGTTCGAACCGACGTTCGACCAGCTCGTGTACGAGTTCGCGGTCCTCCGCGCCCAGCGTCCCATCCCCGTCCCGGCCATCCAGTTCGCCGGCGGGGAACCGACGATCCACCCCCAGTTCCCTGAGATCGTCCAGGCGGCTCACGACATGGGCTTCCCCCAGATCCAGGTGGCCACGAACGGCATCCGGATCGCCACGGAGGAAGGCTTCCTGGACAAGATCTCCGAGGCCGGGATGAACACGATCTACCTGCAGTTCGACGGCCTCCGCGAGGAGAACTACATCAGGGCCCGCGGACGGCCGCTCCTGGACATCAAGTTCCGCGCGATCGAGAAGATTCGCGAGCGCGGCAAGAGCGGCAAGGTCACGCCGACCATCTGCCTCGTGCCGACCATGGTCAACTCGTTCAACGACGACCAGGCGGGCGAGATCCTGAACTTCGCGATCCAGAACCGCGACGTGGTCAAGGGCGTCAACTACCAGCCCGTGTCCCTGACGGGCCGCATCCCCGAGGAGGACCGCAGGAAGCTCCGGTACACCCTGAGCGACCTGGCGTACGACCTCGAGGAGCAGACGGGCTACCTCACGCGGGACGACTGGTACCCCGTGCCGTTCGTCGCACCCATCTCCGAGCTGGTCTCCGTCCTCACGGGTGCCGCGAAGCCCTCGTTCACGTCCCACCCGGCGTGCGGCCTCGCGTCCTACCTGTTCCTCGAGAACGGGAAGGACCCCGTGCCCATCACGCGGTTCATCGACGTCGAGGGGCTCATGGAGGACATGTGGCTGCTCGCGCAGGACACGAAGGGCAAGAAGATCAAGTTCACGTCGAAGATCAAGGCCCTGCAGCTCCTGAAGCGCCACTTCAAGCCCGAGGAGGCCCCGGAAGGCATGGGCCTGACCAAGATGCTGAAGATCCTGGACCGGATGTTCACCAAGGGCGACAAGAAAGGCGCCGCGGAGTTCTCCTGGTCCACGATGTACATCGGCGGCATGCACTTCCAGGACAACTACAACTACGACATCGAGCGCGTGAAGCGATGCGTGATCCACTACGCCACGCCGGACGGCAAGGTCATCCCGTTCTGCGCGTACAACACGGGCCCGAACTTCCGCGAGGAGATCGAGAAGAAGTTCGCGGTGCCGATGGAAGAGTGGCGGGCCCGACATGCCTGAACTCGCCGCGGTCGCCATCCGTCCCTCCGTGAGGGACAACGGCATCATGGCCATCGACGACATGCTCTGCATGCACTGCGGGGCCTGCGTCGGCACGTGCCCGACCAACGCGATCTTCCTCAACGAGGTCTTCCTGACCTTCAACGAGGACTGCACCCAGTGCGGCATGTGCGTCAAGGTCTGCCCCGTCGGCGCGATCGACTACCCGCGGGGCCACAAGCTGGCCACGATGAAGTGAGCCCTCCCAAGGGCTCTCCTTCCCCTTTCTCGGTACTTTCTTATAGCTCCTGCCGATGAGTACGCCGGGTTCGCCATGCGGAACCTCACCTGCGATGTGGTGGTCGTCGGCGCCGGTCCCGCGGGCTCCATGACCGCCCGCTTCGCCGCGATGAACGGCTGCGACACGATCCTGATCGAAAAGCGCCAGGAGATCGGCTCGCCCGTGCGCTGCGGCGAGGGCCTCGCACGGCACTTCGTCGAGGACACGAAGCTGCCCTACAACCGGAAGTGGATCGCCACGGAGGTCAAGGGCGCGAAGATCTTCTCCCCGAACGGCACCGAGCTCACGATCGAGGAGGCGTCCGCGGGCAACGAGGTCGGCATCGTCCTGGAGCGGGACCAGTTCGACAAGCACGTGGCCAAGGAGGCCGCCAAGGCGGGCGCGAGGATCCTCCTCAAGACGACCGCGACCGCCGTGCTCAAGGAGGATGGACGGATCGCCGGCGTCCGCATGAAGCAGCTCGAGGACGAGTTCAACATCACCGCGAAGTGCGTCGTCGCGGCGGACGGGTACGAGAGCCAGGTGGGCCGCTGGGCCGGGTTCCGCACCCTCCTGAAGGCGGGCGATGTCACGGGCACGCTCCAGTATCGGATGACGAACATCGGGGAGGGCTACGACTTCCCGAACTACTGCGAGTTCTGGCTTGGGTCCATCGCCCCCGCGGGCTACATCTGGGTCTTCCCCAAGGACGAGACGACGGCCAACGTAGGCATCGGGATCTCCCTGGACCGGCTGCACCATCGCCAGGACATCAAGGGCTTCCTGGACCGCTGGATCGCGACCCAGCCGCGGATGAAGGGAGCCCAGCCGCTGGACATGGTCACGGGGGGCGTGTCCACGTGCGCGCCCTTGAAGAGGGTCACGGGGGACGGCATCGCCCTCGTCGGCGACGCGGGCCGGATGATCGACCCGATCACGGGCGGCGGCATCGGGAACGGGATGTACGCGGGCATGCTCCTGGGCAAGGTCCTCGGGGAGTGCAACGAGAAGGGCGACTTCTCCGAGGCCGCGCTCCAGCCGTACGAGAAGGCCTGGCGGGCCAAGATGGAGGAGAACCTCTACCGCAACTGGCTCGCGAAGAACAAGCTCGTCACCCTGACGGACAGGGAGTTCGACGACATCGTGAAGGTCCTCGCCGACGTGGGCGTGCACAAGCTCAGCGTCCGCGCGATCCTGAAGGTCCTCAAGGACCACAACCCCGGGCTCGTCGAGAAGTTCGCCGAGTTCATCTGAGCGGACTCCGCCCGCGGGGCGTTCCCTGGCCGCGAGATCTCACGCGGCGAAGGCCTCGAGCTTCGACAGCTGCCAGCCCGCCCACGTGCCGAGGTCCGACCTCGTGAGGGCGAACGAACTCTCGAGATACGCGTCCAGGCGGAAGACGACGTTGTACCTGCGCGCGACCATCCCCGCGTAGGGCCCGGAGCCGCAGGACCAGAACCAGGATGCATCCGCTTCCGGCACGGCTCCGTCCTCCAGGGCGCATCCCGCGGAATCGGCGACGGCCGACGCTCGCTGACCCGTCTGAACCGCACCGGACTCGACCCAGAGGGTCACGTTCAGGAAGGCCAGGATGAGCTCGTTGTGCACGGAGAAGAGCCGCCAGACCCCACTCCCGTTGGACCCCGCGGCACGGAGGCCCCATCCAATGTCGGGGATGTCGGATGCGGACAGGATCACCTCGGAGGGGGCTGCCGCCACCCTCTTCGTGGACGACTGAGGACGCGGCGCGTTGAGGGTCGCGACGGAGACCACCGCGAGGACCCCAAGGGCCACAGCGACGACCCATGGCCACCGGCGGGGTTTCCCTCGTCGGAGCGGCTGGGGCTCCCGGCTGCGGGGACCGGCGCGGGCCATCCTGACTCCGAACACCGCCAAGGGCTATTAAGGCAGCACGCTCCGCGCTGGCAGTCAGAACACCGCGTCAAGCACCAGGGCCAGGAAGACGATCGCGAGGTAGGGGCTGGAGAGCTTGAACGCGAACCAGGCCCGCTCGCGAGACGGCCGCAGCCAGAGCCAGAGGTTCACGGCGACGACGGGGACTCCGAAGCCCGCGGCCACCGCGGTGTACCCCGTGCCGAGGACCGGGCTCGCCAGAGGCAACGCCAGGCTGACCGGGACCAGAAGCGCCGCGGTGGACACCATGCAGCGGAGCGCCGTGGTCTCGCGGGTCACCACGGGGAGCATGGGGATCTTCGCCCGCGCGTAGTCCTCCCGGTACCGCAGCGCGAGGCTCCAGATGTGCGTGGGGGTCCACAGGACGACGAGGGCGGCCGCCAGAACCGCCGCGGGTCCGAGACTGCCCGAGATGAACGCCCAACCGAAGGCCACGGGCATCCCGCCGCTCACGCTCCCGAGGACGATGTTCCACGCGCTTGAGCGCTTCAGCCAGAGGCTGTACACGACCACGTTGTCCACGATCCCGAGGGCCATGAACGCCGCTGCCGCGGCGCCGCCCACCCAGGCGAGACCCAGGGACGCGGCGAGGAGGACGGTCGCGAACACGATGGCATGGTTCGCAGGCGCGATCCGCCCCTCCGGAAGCGGGCGGTGGCGCGTCCTCTCCATGAGCGCGTCCACGTCGCGGTCGATGTAGCACGTCATCGCGTTGCAGCCCGCGCATCCCGAGACGATCGCGAGGAGACCGACCGCCAAGGAGAACGGAGTCAACGGGATGCCCTCGCTCGCCGACGCAAGGACCATCCCCGCGAAGGCTGTGAAGACCAGGAGGCTGACGCTCTTGGGTTTCGTCAGCTCCACGTAGGCGCGAAGCGTCTTCCACGGGAGGCCGGTCGTCGTCCGGCGCTCGGCCTCCCGCCCGACCACCGCCTCGGCCTCGTTCCAGGTTCCTCCGACGCCGGCCATGGATGCCCCTCCGTGCCTCACCTCTTCGGCGCCGGCTCGGGGCCGAACAGTCCGACCAGGGTCTTGAGGCCGTACGTCCGGACCAGGTTCACGATGAACGCCGCGAACCCGGCGGCCAGGATGATTCCGAAGACCATGGCGCTCGCCTGGTAGGGCACGTACATGTCCGTGTTCGGGTAGAGCATGCGCCGCAGGGCGCCCACGGCCCAGGAAAGGCCCATGGACCACGCCATGCCCACGCCGCCGATCGTCCAGAGCCAGAAGTGGGCGTTGGCCAGTCGACCGCTCTTGAGCCCGGTGCCCGTGAGCATGGGCAGCAGCGCGTACACGATTGCGAAGAGGATGTTCCCCAAGCCCACGAGGATCATCTCGTGGATGTGGAAGCCCGGGACCCACTGCGTGTTGTGCATGATCACGTTCAGGCCCGAGTTCGCCTGGAGGAGCCCGGAGAAGCCACCCAGCATGAACCCGAAGATCCCGCCGAGCATGAACTTCAGGGGCATGGTCATCTTCACGGGCCGCGCGAGCCACACGGTCATCAGGGCCGCGAAGAAGGACAGGCCCATGGTGAAGAACTCACCCCACGTGATGAACTGCCCGGAGACCAGGCGCATGAACAGGGGCTGCGGCAGGTCCGACATGAGGTGGTGGCTCCAGACGCCCATGGAGACGATGAGGTCCGCGAGGATCACCCATCGAACGATGCTCTCCCCGAACAGTTTGCCGCCGACGAGCAGGGGTGCGAGGAGGTAGAGGCTTCCCGCGACCCAGATCAGGACGTCCCCGTCCGCGACCATGTCCAGGCCCCACCAGAACACGTTCTTGTAGACCAGGGGGTCCACGGTCAGCGGATCCATCGTGATTCCGGCGAGGAGCGCGGGCAGCGCGAACACGAGCATGAGCACCCCCGCGCCGGCGAGGACCGCGGCGTTGATCACCGCGTCCACGCTCCCACGCATCACGGAGACCACGAAGACGGGCAGCTGGGCGCTCTTCACCGCGGTCGCCACGCCGCCGTCCGCCGCCGCCTCGCGACGCCGCCAGCGGGCGACACGGTTCGCGAGGTAGACGACCGCCACGTCAATGCCGAACGCGGACAGGAGGAGGGCGCCCGTGGGCTTCGCCCCGGGAGACTTCGCCTCCTTAGGCCTCCGGAGGACGGTCGCCGCGATGTTCACCACAAACAGGAGGACACCGATCTCGACGAGGGCGAGGCCCACCGCGAACATGGTGACCATGACGGGCGGGAAACGGGCGACGGGCAAAGGCCAATACACCGTGTACAGCGCGGCGAAGTGGAGGAAGAAGCCCGAGGACCAGGCCAGGGCGAGGCCCCCCACGACCATCCACAGCGTGACCGTGGCCAGGCGGGGGCTGTAAAGAGGCTTGTTCAGCAGCCTGGGGACCCGGGACAGGAACGCCCCCATGACGCAGAGGGAGGCCCACCCGTCACTCACCACGAGCGGGTGAGCGGGCAGGGTGGCGTACCAGTGCTCCGCCGACAGGAGGGGCAATGTCCAAGGGTGGGGCCCCAGGGAGGGGGCCACGGTAGCCGCGTCCCCGAG
>OFHK01000009.1_pt1 | contig 74359 bp, 77 predicted proteins | sample 1521951 | NCBI WGS metagenome assembly OFHK01 (sample SAMEA2468436, study PRJEB22500) | soil metagenome | biome: Glassland; feature: Farmland; material: Clay | place: Australia | collected 2013-01-31 | depth 0.55 m
CGGGGGGGGGGGTAGAGGAGGGAGCTGGCGGCATCCGTGCTTGCCGGGGGTGTGGGGGAGCCTGCGGAGGTCGCTCTCGCTCTGTCCCGGGAGGGGGCGGGGACCGGGGAGCCCCCCGCGGAGCCCGCGGCCGAAGGGGCGGGCCCCGGGTGAGCGGCCGCCCGCCCCTGGATACTCAGGCTGGCCTCGGGTGGGCGGCGCTGGGGCTGGCCGCGTGGAGCCCGTGCCGGAGGATGAGGGCCCCGGCGATCTCGAAGACACCCATGACGATGAACCAGATACCGAGCAGGACGGCGAGGGTGGTCAGCGACGAGATCGGGGCGGTGGCGACCACGATCCCGGCGATCAGGCTGATCAGGCCGAACACGATCCACCAGCCCCTGCCCTGGCGGGAACCGCCAGACAGGCCGGCCACGATGGCGACCACGCCCTGGACGATCCAGGCGAGCCCGACGAACAGGCCGATGATCGCCACGGTCAGGCTGAGGTGGCGGATCAGGATGACCCCCGCCACGATGAACAGCAAGCCTGCGATACCGAGCCAGACGCGGTTCGGCTCATCCTTGTCGAACACCCGGACCAGGTGGAAGACGCCCGAAATCAGCAGGGTGACACCGATCAGTATGGCAATGACGTTGAGCGAGCCGGTCGGGTGCACGGCGACGATGATCCCGAGGACCAGAGTCACCACGCCGACACCCGCGGCAGCCTGCCACGATCTGGCCAGAACGCCAGCAGATGGTTCCCCGGTGGGTGCTGTGGATTGCATGGCCTTTTCGCCTTCCCACGCCGCAGGGGCCGCCAGCAGCGCTGGCCAGCCCGGTCCGTGTTTCCTCCAGCATGTCCATCCTGACCACGCAGGGTCACCGGCGTCCTCACCCGCTGCGGGTGATCACCCCAGGTGGTGGCCATGGATGCGCGCCGCCCGGCTTCACGGGCTGCGCGGGTCAGCTTTCCGCGCGGGAGCGGAGGATGGCTGCAGAGGGGCCGATATGGTCCCTGGTCGCATGCTCGGCCGCGTCAGCGTCGCCTGCTTCGATGGCCGCCGCCAGCCGCGCGTGCGTGGGGGCCACGCTGACATCGCCCAGATCCCGGTCCGTCACCACCGCGACAAGGGCCTCACGCAGGACCGACGCGAACGAGTCGAACATCTCCGCCAGGAGCTGGTTGTGCGCAGCGGCGACGACCGTGCGGTGGAAGGCGAGGTCCGCCTGGACGAAACGTTCATCGTCGTCGGTAGCCAGAGTGTGGTCCCGGGTGGCCAGGCTTTCGCGCAGTGCCGCGACGTCGGAATCTGTGCGCCGCTGCGCCGCCAGGCGGGCCGCCTGAACCTCCAGGGCCTCACGCACCTCGTACACCTCGAGCACCGCCGCCCGGCGCAGCCTCGGCTCCCATGCCGTGTCCGGGGTGAGTGACAGCACGAAGGTCCCCGATCCCTGGCGGGTTTCCAGCATCCCGGCGTGCACCAGCGCCCGGACCGCCTCCCGTACGGTCGAGCGGCCCACGCCCAGCTGGACGGCAAGCTCGGTCTCAGCGGGCAGCCGGTCGCCCACCTGCCACTGGCCCGTCATAAGCTGCTGGTGCAGCTGCCTGGTGGCAAGTTCTGCAAGGGGGCTACGCCGCAACGGCGTCAGGGGCATCTGAACTCCTCAGTCGTCTGAGGCAGGCCCGCTCATCTCCTCAGTCATCTGAGGAGTAGACTAGCGCGTGTTGGGGCGATGGCGCCACACAACGGCACCTGGCCCGCGGGCCGGGCTTTCGCGCTGAGCCTCACGGCCGGAAGGGGACTGGGATGAGCCGAGGTATGACGAGACGGACGCGGCTGGCACGGCTGGTACGCCGGTGGCGGCCCGACCATAATCCCCTGCGCCGTACGGCCGACCGGATCGAAGCCGCCATCGTGACGGCCCTGCTGGCCCTGTTCCTGTCCGGCGCCCCGGTGGCCGCGGTAGCGGCCGGTCAGTGGGCGGCCGCAGCCGGCCTGCGGGCCGAGTACACGCAGGCGGCCTGGCATCATGTCCCCGCAGTGCTGCTGCGCAGCGCCCCGGAGCCGGTCCATGCCATGTTCCAGGGATCTTTGGAGCCGCTGGTACGTGCGCAATGGACCGCGCCGGACGGGACGTACCGGACCGGCCAGGTGTACGCCCCCGGGGGCGCCCGGGCCGGCAGCACCGTCGAGATATGGACCGACAGTTCGGGCCGCCTGACCGGGAGCCCGATGCAGGGCGCCGGGGTTGTCACCCGGACAGCCCTGGCGGCCGCGCTGGCCACGATGATCGTCGCGGCCGTCCTGGCCGGTCTCGGGCTGCTGGCGCACTGGGCCGTTGACCGGCGCCGGCTCGCGGCCTGGGACGCGCGCTGGGCAGTGACAGGCCCCCAGTGGACCGGCCGCCGCTGACCACCCGCTCATCGTCGGCCAGGCAGGATGACGCCGGTCCGGTAATGGCGGATCAGGCCGGGTCCCTTGGGCTGGCCGCGGTCGCGATCAGGCAGGTCCTTTGGACTGCGGCTCCCGATCAGGCTCGGTCCTTTGGCCTGGCGGTAACAGCCCTTCGGCTCTTGGCGCTGCCGGGCCGGCAGGCGCACGGTGATGCTGGGCATATTCCTATCAGGGGTGTCACATCGTTGTGCCAGCTACTTATCCGCACGTGCGGAAGGCTGGCGGCGCGCCGGGGAGTGATTCACAATGACCAGCGCCGGGACACCATCACCATTGCCAGCGTCGCCGCACCTGCGGGCGCGAAAAGGGGGCCACCGGTCCTGGATCCTGGCCGTCGCGGCCGGCGTGGTCGTGCTTCTCGCCGCCGTTTCCGCCGCCATCGTCGCGTCGGGTTCGGGCGGGGGCAGGGCCACCGGCACCACCGCCGGCACGGCGGGGACCGGCGCAGGCGGGACCACAGCGGGTGGCGCGGCTGGCACAAGCGCGGGCCAGGCGGCAGCGGCCGTCGTCACGCCGGCCCCCTGCAAGACGGGCACCTGCTGGGTGGCGGTCAACGTCGCCACGCTATGGGTCAGCCCGTCGTATCCGCGTGCCGTGGACAAGCCAGCCCTGGCCAACCCGGCGGATCCGGGGCGGTGGGTGTCCTCCATGAGCGTTTCGCAGAAACTCTGGCTCGTCGGCAAGCTGGAGACCCAGGCGCTGTACGGGACGCAGGTGACCGTCATCGGGCACTCCGGCACCGCCTGGACCAAGGTCGCGGTCCCCAGCCAGCCCACCAACCGTGACAAGCGCGGTTACCCCGGCTGGGTCCCGACCCGGCAGCTCACCAGCACCGCTCCGCGCATGGCGGGCACCACCGCGGTGGTCACGTCACGTACCGCGTGGCTGTGGAGCAAGTGGACGAGCGGGGGCGTGGCCGGCTCGCATGTGCTGCGACTCTCTTACGACACGCGGCTGCACGTCGTGCATACCACGTCGGTGTACGTCGAGGTGACGATGATCGGCGGGCGGAACGTGGCGCTCCGGCGCAGCGTCGTTGCCCTGCACGCCGCGGGCACCTCGTGGGGAGCGACGCGGGCGAAGGTGGTGGCTGAAGCCAAGAAGTTCCGCGGGCTCCAGTATCTGTGGGCGGGCACGTCCGGCTTCGGCTATGACTGCTCCGGATTCACTTATTCGGTGTACCACGCCTTGGGCGTGACCCTGCCCAGGGACGCCGACCGGCAGGCTGTCCGCGGCACGGCGGTCGCACGGTCCTCGCTGCTCCCCGGTGACCTGGTGTTCTACCGCGGCAGTCCCGGCGGGACGATCGGCCACGTCGGGATGTACGTCGGCGGCGGGAACATGATCGACGCGCCGCAGACCGGCGTGGCGGTCCGGATCGAGCCGGTGTCGAGCTACGCGTACTACGCGGGGGCCAGGCGCTTCCTGTCCCGCTGAGCTGCCCTGACAGTCCTCGGTTTCCGCTCGGCGTACACTTGCATGCTCATCGCTATACTGCGTATGCTACTTCGCATGATACGAAGTGAGAGCCGGTCATGAGCGTCCGGCACGCGCTCCTCGCCCTGCTCAGCGAGGGACCCAAGTACGGCCTGCAGCTACGGGAAGAGTTCGAGGCGCGCACCGGGGAGGTGTGGCCGCTGAACGTGGGCCAGGTCTACACGACCTTGCAGCGGCTGGAGCGAGACGGTCTCGTCGAGTCGGGAGGCGCCGACGAGGGGCCGCAGAAGGCGTTCCAGATCACCGGGAGCGGTGCGGCCGAGCTGGCGGACTGGCTGCGCACGCCACCGGACCTGAGCTCGCCGCCACGGGACGAGCTGGTGATGAAGGTCCTGGTGGCGATCCGGCTACCGGGCGCGGATGTGCATGACGTGATCCAGGAGCACCGGCGTTACCTGGTGCAGCTCATGCAGGAGTGGACGCGGATCAAGGAAGGCGGGGCCGAGGGTGACCTCAGCCTCGCCCTCGCGGTGGACGCCGAGCTATTCCGGCTGGACTCGGTCGTCCGCTGGCTCGACGCGGCCGATGCCCGGCTCAAGCGGGCGGCAGCCGGCGGCCATGTCCAGCCGGCCAGAGCGCCGCTGCCGAAGCAGCGACGGCACATAGGAGTACAGGGATGAACATGCTGGAGCTCCGGCGGGTGTCCAAGGTCTACGGCCAGGGCGCTGCCGAGGTGCACGCCCTGGACCGGGTCACCCTGTCGGTGGACGAGGGCGCGATGGTCGCGGTGATGGGGCCGAGCGGATCGGGGAAGAGCACGCTGCTGACGATAGCGGGCAGCCTGGAAGAGCCGACCGAAGGCGAGGTGCGTGTGCGCGGTGCCGGGCTGGCGGGCATGTCACGGGGCGACAAGGCCCGGCTGCGGCGGCGCACGATCGGCTATGTGTTCCAGGACTACAACCTGCTGCCCGGCCTGACCGCAGCGGAGAACGTGAGCCTGCCGCTCGAGCTCGACGGGTGGCCCGCGCGGAAGGCCCGAGCCGCCGGGCTGGCGGCGCTGGCGGAGCTGGGGCTGGCCGACCGGGCCGGGCGCTACCCAGACGAGCTGTCGGGCGGCGAACGGCAGCGGGTGGCGATCGCCCGCGCCATGGTCGGAGAGCGCCGGCTGCTGCTGGCTGACGAGCCCTCCGGAGCGCTCGACTCGGGCAACGCCGAGGCGGTCATGCGCCTGGTGCACGACGCGTGCAGAAAAGGCGGTATGGCCGCGGTTGTGGTCACCCACGACGCACAGCTCGCCTCGTGGGCCGACCGGGTGGTATTCCTGCGTGACGGCCGGGTCACCGACCAGACTGCCCCGGCACCGGGCCCGGAGTCCCTGCTCACGCCCGGACGGCCGCAGTGAGCGTCACGGTACGAGAGCCGCCCGCGCGCGCGAGGTCCAGCAACGGGGGCGTCCCCGCGCGGCGTGCGGTCATTCGCTGGGCCTGGCGGCTGCTGCGCCGCGAGTGGCGCCAGCAGCTGCTGATCCTGGCGCTGATCACCGTCGCGGTCGCAGCTACCTTCGTCGGCTCGGCGGTGGCCACCAACACGCCGCCCCCGGCGGGCGCCGGCTTCGGCACCGCGACCGACATGGCCACGTTCCCTTCCTTGAGCCCGCACGTTACCGCCGAGATCGCGGCGCTGGCCCACCGGTTCGGCCGTGTCGACCTGATCGAGAACGAGACGTTCCCGGTGCCCGGCTCGGTCACCACCTATAGCCTGCGCGCGCAGAACCCGAACGGGGCGTTCGGCCAGCCGATGCTCTCGCTGGTGAGCGGGCACTACCCCAGCGGGACGGGCCAGGTGGCCCTGACCAGCGGGGTCGCATCGGAACTGCACCTGCAGCTCGGTGACACCTGGCGCGCTGGCGGCTCAGCCCGGCGCGTGGCCGGCATCGTGACCAACCCGCAGAATCTGCTCGACGAGTTCGCGCTCGTTGCGCCCGGCCAGGTCAGCGCGCCCACCCTGGTCACTGTGCTGTTTGACGCACCGGGCGTGAATCCCCACTCGCTGGGCCGCAGCGTGGTGTCGCGGACGTCGGCCGCCAACACCAACGAGATCAACCCGGTGACCATCTCGCTCGCAGCGGCCACGCTCGGGATGCTGCTCATCGCCCTGGTCGGCGTGGGCGGGTTCACGGTGCTGGCGCAGCGGCGGCTGCGCTCGATCGGCATGCTCGGCGCGCAGGGCGCCACGGACGCCAACGTCGGGCTTGTGGTCAGCGCCAACGGTTTCGCGACCGGGGTTGCCGGCGCGGTGGCCGGGTTCGCGCTCGGCCTGGCGGCCTGGCTGGCGTACCGCCCGCGCGCGGAAGCCAGCGCGCACCACGTCATGGGAGCCTTCCAGCTGCCCTGGCTGGTGATCTTTGTGTCGATGGCGCTCGCCGTGCTGGCGGCGTACCTGGCGGCCGTCCGGCCCGCCCGGGCGATCGCCCGGGTGCCGATCGTCGCCGCGCTCGCGGGGCGGCCACCGGCCCCGCGGCAGGCTCGCCGCTGGGCCGGGCCGACCGGCGCCGGACTGCTCGTGCTCGCGTTCTTCCTGATCGGGCTGGCAAGTGAGCAGGCGACGTCGGCCACCGCCGGGACGGGGAACAAGTCGACGCTCTTTCTCGCCCTGATCGTGGGCCTGATCGTGCTGGGCGCCGGGGTAGTGCTGGTCGCCCCGACGTGCCTGGCGCTGCTGGCCGGGGCCGCCCGGCGGGCCCCGATAGTCGTGCGGCTGGCCCTGCGCGACCTGGCCAGGTACCGGGCGCGCTCCGGGGCGGCGCTCGGGGCAATCAGCCTCAGCGTGCTCATCGCGGTCATCATCTGCGTGATCGCCGCTGCGCGGTTCGGCAACGCCGTCGACTGGGCCGGGCCCAACCTGGCCGCCAACCAGCTTGTCGTGTACACGCCCGACGGCGAAGGCGGACAGCAGCTCGGCCCGCCAGGGTCCCAGCAGATTACGAAGGCCCAGCTGGCGGCGATGCCAGCCGAGGCCCGCGGCATCGCGGCCTCGCTCGGGTCCCTGGACATCGTCCAGCTCGAGACGACTGACTCCGTGCTGCGGCGCGCCGCACCCGGGCGAAACTGGTACGGAGCTGTGTACGTGGCCACCCCGCAGCTGCTGCGCGCGTACGGCATCACAGCCGCGCAGGTCAGCCCGGACGCCGACATCCTCACCATGCGGCCCGGCCTGGCGGGCATGACGAGGATGCAGTTCCTGTACGGCGCTCCCAAGTTCGGCCCCGGCCCGGGCAGCAACTCGTGGCCCTGCCCGCCGGGCTACTGCCTGGCGGATCCGAAGATCCAGGAGGTCAGTGCGCTGCCGGCCGGCACGTCGGCGCCGAACACCGTGATCACCGAGCACGCCGTGCGCCAGTTCCACCTGACGACCACCACGGCCGGCTGGCTCATCCAGACCCCGGGCTCGCTGACGGCAGGCCAGATCAGCGCTGCCCAGCACGCCGCAGCGGCGGCTGGGCTGACCGTGGAGACGCGCGACAGCATCCCGACGTCCGCCGAGATCATCGATGTGGCTACGGTTTTCGGCATCCTGCTGGCGCTCGGCATCCTCGCCATGAGCGTGGGCCTGCTCCGCAGCGAGACCGCCAGCGATCTGCGCATGCTCACCGCTACCGGAGCTGGCAGCACAGCCCGCCGGGCGATCTCTGCGGCCACGGCCGGCGCGCTGGCACTCACCGGCGCGGTCGTCGGCATCGTGGCCGGGTACATCGCAGCGATCGGCTTCTTCCGGACCAATCAGCTGGACACCCTGTCGTCGCTGACCAGTATCCCGGTGGCCAACCTGCTGCTCATCCTCGTCGGCATGCCGCTCGTTGCGGTGATCGGTGGCTGGCTGCTCGCCGGGCGCGAGCCAAGTGCGATCGGTCGCCGCCCCCTCGAGTAGCCGCTGATCCGCTTGCGGCGCCGCCCGGCCGGGCACCATTGAGCTGGTGGCAATGCGGTGGCGGCGGGCTGCCGCGATCCGGGGAGGTTCCACATGCCGACTGTGCAGGCAAATGGCATTGACATCTATTACGAGGTCCAGGGCGAGGGTGAGCCGCTGGTGCTCATCCCGTACCTCGCGGCCGACCAGGCGTGCTATGCCTTCCAGGTGGCGGAGTACGCCAAGCACTTCACGTGCTTCACCGTGGACCTGCGCGGGGCCGGCCTGAGCGGCAAGCCGGAGGGTGCCTACACCACCGAACTGCTCGCCGACGACATCGCGGCATTCATGCAGGCCGCCGACGTCGAGCGGGCTCATGTCGCCGGGCTGTCGCTCGGTGCCGCGACCGGCATGTGGCTGGCCGCCAAGTACCCGGCCAGGGTGAAGTCGCTGTCCCTGCACAGCGCCTGGCCGCGCAGCGACCTGTTCCTGCAGGTAGTGGTCGAGCAATGGCGGATCATGGCGCAGGCCCTGGGCAGCGTGACCGACATGGTGATCAAGGGGATCTTCCCCTGGTGCTACACCCCGGAGCTGTATGCGAGCCGGCCCGAGTACATCGACTCCCTCGCCGACTTCGTGCGGGGACGCCCGATGCCGCCGGTCGACGCGTTCCTGCGCCAGTCGGAGGCGGTCCTCACCCATGACGCCCAGGACGTGCTGGGGATGATCGAAGCGCCCACCCTGATCACGTTCGGCAGGCATGACGCGGTGACGTCCACCCGCTTCGCCGAGCCGCTCACCGAGGGGATCGGCGGCTCCGAGGTCACCGTGTTCGAAGGCTGCGCCCACGCCCCCATCTACGAGAACGTCGAGGAGTTCAACGGGCGGACCCTGGAGTTCCTGGCCCGCCATTCCGGATAGCTCAGCCTCCCCGGCACGGCCGGCCTTCCTGCCGGGGCCACGGAACCCACTCTGCTCGCCTGCGGAGGCCATTCCTCCGCCAGCCGGCCAGCCCGGCCACGAATACTGCCCCGGCCGGGGTATCGGCCTGGGCCAGCGGGCCCGCGGCCGTTACGTCAAGTCAGGCTGGCTCCGGCGGCTGGCATTCCGGAATGGAACGCCGGAACGAGGGTAGGCGTGCCGCTGACCCTGGTGCCTTTCTGGAAGCCACCGAACAGCAGCGACAAGAGCACGACAATGCCGATCGCGATCAGGAGCCACAGCAGGCAGCCGCTGAGCCTGCGCCGCCGGGCCCGCGGCCGTCGGGTGACGGGACGGTACAGCCATCGCTCGAAGCTTCTGAACATCTCTCCTCCGGGCCCCGGCCGCGCTGGCCGCCATCCCCGGTTGCCTGCGCATGGGCCGGCTTCGCCGTCCTCAGTTGCCCAGCGGGAAGTAAATGAAACGCTCATGACAGGAGCCACATCATGTGCGCATCTGGCGAGGTGAACGGCTGATGAGCCGCCTGGTGGGGGTAGTGGCCGCGGTGGCCGCCATAATTGTGCTGGTGCTGGTGCTCTCCTCGGTTCACCTGCTGCCCCAGCTCAGGAACCCGTTCGCCGAGTCGACCACTGTCCGCAGCCAGCCGGCACTGCTCAAGTCCATCACCGCACTGAGCCGTTACGAAGCGGCCAGCGGATCGTTCCAGGTGGTGGTGGACCTGTCCAAGCAGACAGCGTTCCTGCCCTCCTTCATCGAGGGCAGCGAAACGCTGTTCATCGGTGACGGCACCGACATCGCGTTCGTCAATTTCGCGCGGCTGAACGGCAAGGCCATCGAGGTCTCACCCGACCGCACCGCGGTCACCGTCCAGCTGCCGGCCGCCCAGCTCGAGCCCGCCGTCCTGAACGTGCGCCAGTCCTACGTCTACGCCCAGCAGCAGGGGTTGCTGAACCGGATCGGCAACTTCTTCTCCGGGAACCCGAACAGCCAGCAGCGGGTCTACATCCTGGCCCAGCAGAAGATCCAGGACGCCGCCAGGCAGAGCCCGCTGCTCGCCGAGGCGCAGAAGAACACGACGAGCATGCTCACCGGCATGCTGCGCTCACTCGGGTTCAAGCAGGTCAGCGTGGACTTCGGCGCCGTCACCACCACGCACAGCGGCTGAGGACGGCCGCGGGCAGCCGGTCCGGGGCCGCTGGCTCCCGGGCGGATGATGTCATCGGTGTGATTTGCGCATCACCTGGGACTTCGTCCTACCGGTGTGGCCCGGCGCGGCCGAGGATGAGAAGCGTGCATAACGCCTCACCCGGGCCTGGCCCGTGAGCCAGCAGCGAGCCGGGCGCCGGCTGGGGCTGCTGGTCGTGCTCGGCGCGCTGTCCGGGTTCGGCCCGCTGTCCATGGACCTGTACCTGCCCTCCACCCCCACCATCGCGGTGGACCTGCATGCCGGGCAGGCGCTGGTACAGCTCACCATGTCCGGCTGCGTGGCCGGGCTGGCGCTGGGCCAGCTGGTGGCCGGCCCGCTCAGCGACAGCCTGGGGCGCCGCCGCCCGCTGCTGGCGGGCCTCGCCGCCTTCGTGGTGATGTCTCTGGCCTGCGCGGTGGCCCCCAATATCGGGGTGCTGATCGTCTTCCGGTTCCTGCAGGGCATGGCGGGTGCGGCCGGGATTGTCGTCAGCATCGCGACCGTCCGGGACATGTATGACGCCCGTGACACGGCCAGGATCCTCGCCTCACTGACCCTCGTCTCGGGCCTGGCGCCGGTGCTCGCACCGGTGATCGGCGGCCAGTTGCTGCGCGTCACGAGCTGGCGCGGGGTGTTCTGCGTACTGGGGGGCATCGGGCTCGCGCTGCTGGCCGCCAGCTGGTGGCTGCCCGAGACGGTGCCAGCGGCGCGGCGCCAGCCGCCCAGGTTCGCCAGGATGCTCGCGGACTCGGCGACGCTGCTGCGCGACCGCCAGTTCGCCGGCAACGCCGTCACCGTCGCGCTGAGCACGGCCGCGCTGTTCACCTACATCTCCACCCTGCCGTTCATCGTGGAGGACGCCTACCGGCAAAGTGCCCAGCGGTTCAGCCTGATATTCGCGGTCAACGCCCTGGGCCTGATGGCGATGGGGCAGCTCAGCGCCCGCCTGGTGCGGCGGCGCTCGCCTGCGGCGCTGCTCTGTACGGCGCTCGTTCTGCAGGCGGCGGGCGCGGCGGCGCTCATCGCCGCCGCATCCGTGGGCCATCCGCCGCTGCCCTGGCTGCTCGTCCCGATGTTCGTGATCGTCGCTGGGTTCGGCATGATGCGGCCGAACGGGACCGCCCTGGCGCTGGCCGGGCACGCGGCAATCGCGGGAACGGCATCGGCGTACCTGGGGGCGATGCAGTTCCTGTCCGGGGCGGTTCTGGCACCGCTGGCAGGGGTGGGCGGCCAGGGCTCGGCCGGCCCGGCCGCTATCATCATCGGCGTCTTGTGCGTGGCCGCGCTCGGCCTGCACCTGGCCATCACCCGTGGCGGCCGCCCACCGGTGCCGGCGCCGGAACTGGCCGCCGAGGGCGGTGCCGACTAACCGGCCGCTGAGCTACCCATGAGGCGGCGGGGGTGGGTGAGCTAGCGGCGCATGTCTGCTGCGGCTGCCCGGTCGCTGGTGTGCGGGGGCGCGCGACCGTACCCTCTCGGTATCCAGGTGACGGCGATGGGATGGCGCAAGTGATGGCAGGGATTCTCGATCTTTTCCGGCTCGATGGCAGGGTTGCGCTGGTGACCGGTGCGTCATCCGGCCTGGGCGTGGTCTTCGCCCAGGCCCTCGCCGAGGCCGGCGCGGACGTGGTGCTGGCCGCCCGCCGGGCGGACCGGCTCGCCGAGACGGCGGCGCTGGTCGAGAAGACCGGCCGGCGTCAGGTCAGCGTGGTCACCGATGTGGCCGAGCCGGGGGACTGCCAGCGGGCTGCCGAGTCCGCGCTGGCGGCGTTCGGCCGTATCGATCTGCTGGTGAACAACGCCGGCATCGGGACGGCGGTCCCGGCGTCGCGTGAGACCCCGGAGGAGTTCCGGCGGGTCATCGACATCAACCTGAACGGCTGCTACTGGATGGCGCAGGCCTGCGGCAAGGTCATGCGCCCGGGCAGTTCGATCATCAACATCACCAGCGTCCTGGGGATCACCACGGCCGGTCTCCCGCAGGCCGCGTACTCGGCCAGCAAGGCCGCCCTGATCGGGCTGACCCGCGACCTCGCCCAGCAGTGGACCGGCCGTAAGGGGATCCGGGTCAACGCGATCGCGCCCGGCTTTTTCAAGTCGGAAATGAGCGCCCAGTACGCGCCCGGGTACCTGGACTCGATGCGGCCCCGGATCGTCGCCGGCGGCCCGGGCGACCCACGTCAGCTCGCCGCAACGCTGGTGTGGCTGGCGAGTGACGCGGCCGGCTACGTCACAGGCCAGACGATCGTGGTGGACGGCGGCTTCACCATCACCTGAACGCGAGCGCCCCAGTACCGATCCTGGTCGTGCCGCTGTTCTCCGCCCAGCCCTACCGGGCGGACGGGCTGCTCATCACCGCCCAGACGATCTTGCCGCTGGAGCGCTCAGGAGTGTAGGCCCCCCACTCGGTTGCCAGGGCCTCAACGAGTTCCAGGCCACGCCCGCTCTCCACGTCAGCCCCGGGGTGCTGGAGGACCGGCATCTGGCCGCTGGCATCCCACACCTGGACGACCACATGCTCCCCGTCCGAGGCGAGCCAGAAGCGCACGGGCGGGACGCCCGGGACCCACCGGCCGGCATATTCGCTGCAGGTCAGGCCTGCCGATGCCCGTACCGCATTGGTGACAAGTTCCGAGACGATGAGTTCCGCGGTGTCGGCGATCTGTTCCAGGTGCCACTCCCGCAGCACATGCTTGGCATGCAGCCGGGCGCAGGGCACGGCGGTCGGCAGCGCTCCCAGCTCCAGGTGGGTGTGCGGCGTGTGCGCGGGGTCCAGTGCGAGCAAGGCATCAGCGCCTTCTCCCGTCGCCATCACCGCCTCGTCCTTCCACTCAAGCGGGGGTTGCTAACACTGCCCTTGCCGGGGCGAGGGTGCAAGGATGCATCACCGCAAGTAGTAAACGAAAGGAGGAAGCCGGCTATGCCAGGCAACCGCCAGACACCGACCGTGCGGCTCCGCCGCCTGGCGGCTGAACTGCGGTCGCTGCGCCTGTCGTCGGGGTTAACGCGGGACGAGGTCGTAGATCGCACTGGGATCAACGTAGCGACCCTGTACCGCATCGAGCATGGCCGGGTCCGGCCACAAACCAGGACACTGCGTACCCTGCTCGGCCTGTACCGGGTCGACGAGCCGCGGCAGGCCGGAACTGGTCGCCCTGCTGCACGACGCCCTGCGGTGGCGCAAGAGCAGCCACAGCAGCGCCAGCGGCCAGTGCGTCGAAGTGGCATACCTGGGCAGCTATGTCGCGGTCCGCGACTCCAAGAACCCGGCCCGATGAGGGCACCGACGCCGTGATCATGGCCATCTAGCCGCGGTCAGGGCAAATCCGGCACGATTGGGGTGGGCGGAGGGAGCCGCCCTGGTGGCGCATTCGCCCCGCCAGCCGCGCGGGCCGGCAGGAAGGTATGTCGTGACGATCGACCCGGTATCCATTGACGGGGCAGTTCCGAGCCGGGCACAGGTGGTGATCGTCGGCGGCGGGGTGACCGGCTGCAGCATCGCTTACCACCTCGCGCAGCTGGGCTGGACCGACGTCGTGCTGCTGGAGCAGCACAAACTGACCGCCGGGACGACCTGGCACGCGGCCGGGCTCATCACCTCGGCCGGCATGACCGACGAAACGTCGCTGTTCTTCAGCCGGTATTCGCGTGATCTGTACGCCCGGCTGGAGGCTGAGACCGGGCACTCCACCGGGTTCCGCGCCGTCGGGCACATCTCGGTGGCCACCACCGGCCAGCGCCAGGAGGCGCTGCGCCGGGAGGCCGCCTGGATGCACGGCTTCGGGGTGGAGGACACCGAGATATCACCGGCCGAACTGGCACAGATGTGGCCGCTGGCCCGTACCGACGACGTGCTGTCGGCGTTCTACGTCGCCGACGAGGGCAGGGCCGACCCGGTCGGGGTTGCCACCTCGCTGGCAAAAGGCGCCCGGCAGCTGGGTGTGCGGGTGGTCGAGGGAGTGGCCGCGACCGGGGTGGCTACCCGCGGCCGGCGAGTCCGCGCCGTGCTCACCGAGGCGGGCACGATCGAGACCGAGGTGGTGGTGAACGCGGCCGGCATGTGGGCCCGCCAGTTCGGCGCCCTGGCCGGGGTCTCGGTGCCGCTCCAGGCAGCCGAGCACTACTACCTGCTGACCGGCACCGTGCCGGGGATGAGCCAGGACCTGCCCGTCATCGAGGACCCGGACAGCTACGGCTACTACCGGCCGGAGGGTGACGGGATGCTGGTGGGCCTGTTCGAGCCGGTCGGCGCGCCCTGGTCGCTGGACGGGGTCCCGCGTGACTTCTCGTTCGGGAAACTGCCACCCGACTGGGGACGTATGGAGCCCTACCTGTGGCAGGCGATGAAGCGGATACCGTCGCTGGCCGACACCGGGGTGCGGACGTTCTTCTGCGGGCCGGAATCGTTCACCGCCGACGTCAGGCCGCTGCTCGGGCCCGCACCCGAACTGGACGGCTATTTCGTCGCGGCGGGCCTGAACTCGCTGGGCATCCTGTCCGGCGGGGGAGTGGGCCAGATGCTGGCGCACTGGATCGTGGACGGCGTGCCCCCGGTGGACGCGACCAGTGTCGCGATCGACCGGACGGCCCTGTATGAGACCTCGCGCCGGTTCCGGGCCGAGCGCACCGTCGAGCAACTCGGGGTGCTGTTCGGGGACGCGGTCTGGCCGGCCTGGAAACCCGCCACCGGGCGCAACGTGCGCCGGTCGGTGCTGCACGACCGGCTCGCGGCGGCCGGCGCCCATTTCGCCCCCTCGGCCGGCTGGGAGTTCGCCGAATGGTTCGCCGCCCCCGGCGAGGCACCTGCGGCCACCCTCGACTACCGGCGCCCGGCCTCGTACCCGGTCGTGGAGCGCGAGCACCGCGCGGTGCGCGAGGCGGTCGGCGTGCTCGACATGAGCCTGATGGCCAAGCTGATCGTGCAGGGCCCGGACGCGGCGGCGGTGCTCAGCCGGCTCTCCGCCAACGACGTGATCCAGGGCCCGGGGCGGATCGTCTACACCCAGTGGCTGAACGAGGCAGGTGGCATCATCGCCGACGTCACCGTGACCTGCCTGGAGCCGGACAGATTCCTCGTCGTGGCCAGCGACCTGATCCATCGCAGGATCGAGCCGCTGATCAGGCGGGGCACCCGGCCGGGGGAGGTGGTCACCGTCACCGACGTCACTTCGGGCACTGCCTTGCTGACGGTGCAGGGACCGGCGTCACGGGAACTGGTCGGCCGGCTGACCGACGCCGACCTGTCCAACGGGTCGTTCCCGTACCTGACCGCGCAGCAGATCCACGTCGGGTACGCGCCGGTGCTCGCGATCCGGGTCACCTACGTCGGCGAGCTGGGCTGGGAACTGCACGTGCCCGCCGAGTACGCGCTCGGCGTCTGGGATGACCTGGTGGCCGCCGGCCGCGACCTCGGGTTCCGGCCGGTCGGCCTGCAGGCCATGGCGGGCCTGCGGCTGGAGAAGGGCTACCGGGACATGGGCGTGGACATCGACAACACCGACAACCCGATCGAAGCCGGGCTCGGCTTCGCTGTGGCGTGGGACAAGCCCGGCGGGTTCAGCGGCCGCGACGCGCTGCTCATGGCCCGCGCCGACGGGCCGCCCCGCAACCGGGTCGTCAGTCTGCTCGCCGAAGACCCGCAGGCCGACCTGTTCGGCAACGAGCCGGTGCGTGCCGACGGCAAATGGGTGGGCTATGTCCGCGCCGCCGCCTACGGCCACACCGTGGGCGGGGCGGTCGGGCTGGCGCAGGTGACCTGCGCCGTCGGCGTCACCAGCGAGTGGCTGAAGAGCGCGGACTTCCGGGTGCTCACCCCGGCCGGGGATGTTCCAGCGCGGCTGCAGATCGCGCCGCTGTACGACCCGCAGCGGCTGCGCATCCTCGGCTAGCACCGCCTACCTATCCCCTATCCCCGTTGGTTCGTTGGGCCTGTCCAGCGGTGCCGTTCGCCCCTACAGCTTCACCAGCTGGCTGGGGAGTGTGGGAACTGGTGAACTGCCGGCCGCAAACGGGCCATTTGGGTTCCCCGGCAGCTCGGGAAAGGCAGGCTCAGACATGAGCACCAACGTGGGCCGCCACAGCGAGGCCGACCAGCCCTCTTACACGCCGGCTACGGCTACGCCGACCGGCTGGATCGGCTGGATCGTTTTCGGTGGCGTCACGATGATCGTGCTGGGCGCGTTCCAGATCATCGAGGGCCTCGTCGCGGTCTTCAACCACGGCTACTACCTGGTGACCTCGAATGACCTGCTCGTGCACGTGAACTACACCACCTGGGGGTGGGTGCACTTCGGGATCGGCGTGGCCATCCTGCTGACCGGGTTCGGCGTGATGACCGGGGCGATGTGGGCGCGGGTGCTGGGCATCGGGTTCGCGGTGATCAGCGCGATCGTCAACCTGGCGTTCATCGCCGCCTACCCCGTGTGGGGCGTCATCGTCATCGCCCTTGACGTGCTGGTCATCTACGCCCTGGCCGTGCACGGGCGGGAAATGAAGGAAGTGGCCTGACCCAAGGCGGTTCCGTATCACCCAGCCGGCCCGCCTACCTGCTGCGGCCCCCTGCGGGGGGCGGCTCAGGTAGCGGGAGGGCAGGATGGGGGCTCCCGTCTGCGCCGCTGCCCGCCGGCGGGAGCAGACCGAACGCGTCGGCGACGGCAAGAGCACCCGGTCTGTTACGGACGCCCAGCTTGCGGAACAGCCGGGTCTGGACGTTCTCGACGGTTTTCGGGGCGATGCCCAGCGCACGTGCGGTCTGCCGGACCGAGTGCCCGCAGGCGAGTGAGTTCAGGACGTCACTCTCCCGTGACGTCAGTTCGGGCAGGCCACCTGCACCCGGAACCTGCTCACCCCACCTGGCCCGCACCACCCCGATCAGGGGGCGCATCGGCATCGAGTCGACCACCAGGTATCCCTGGCCCACCATCCGCAGCACGGACAGGAAGTGATCGGCCACCCGGTCCGCGGCGACGAGTGCGTTGGCACCGCCGGCCAGCGCCTCGGCAAGGCCGGGGGAATCGAGGGGATGGCTGTGCACCAGGACGGCCGGGACGCCGAGTTCGGCGACCAGATCCCAGTCAGGCGATGCCGGGTCGACCAGCGCGGCCACGATCGGGCCGCGGTGCCACCGGGCCCAGTGGGTCTCGGCGACCAGGCCCGGCCGGCGGATGAGCACGAACGGCAGCCTGCCGTCGAGCAGGACGGTCACGACCTGGTCCAGGACGGGGCCAGGCCGCCCGGTGACCACGGCGAGGACACCCGACCCGCCCTCGGCCCGCCGCCTGCGCGGTGCGGCCGGTGGGTCCTCCCGCTCGAGCAGGCCAAGTGAGGCGCCCCGGGCGACGGCGCCCGCCCCGCTGGTCACGTCCAGCTTGGCGTAGAGACGGCGCTTGAGGTTCTCCACCGTGAACGGGCTGATCCCCAGCAGCGCCGCGATCTCGGAGACGCTGTGGCCGGAGCCGGTCAGCACGATGATCTCGTGTTCCCGGTCTGTCAGGCCGCCCCGCTCATGCCTGGCCTCCTGTGCGTGACGGCGCCGCTTGCGGCCAAGCAGGGCGAGCACCGCGGCCAGGCCGCGTGACTCGGGTATGAGGGAGGCAACGCCTGCCTGGCAGACGGCGGCGATGTCCTGCTCCGACGCGTCCCGGTAGGTGACGATCACGTTGAGTTCGGGGAAGCGGCCCATCAGCGCGCCGACCAGCCCTGCCATCTCCGCCAGCTGCCGCCCGGCGTCGAGGATCACGACATCGGGGCGGCGCAGTTCGCACAGCGCCAGGATGCCTCCCGGTTCGGCGACCCTGCCCACCACAGCCACGTCCGGCCGTACCGCCAGGCAAGCTGCAAGGGTGTCACGGAGCAGCCGTCGCGGCGACTGCACGGCGACCCGGACGGGAACGCGGGCGTGAAGCGCGGTCATAGCTGCCAGGGATTTCCGTTTTCTCCGCTCCCAGCAGTTCTTGCCGGATCTGGATTCTAAAGCCCACGCGCCATTAAGCGCTGGTGAATTGCCCTTTACCCTGCTAACGCCCCCGCGCTCCGCGTCCGCACACAGCCCAAACCCGCCGGGTTGTCCACATGATGGACACGCGCGGGAACGTTTCACGCCTCCGGCACACAAGAACAGGGATGAAACGGACATGATCATGGGCGCGGCACGTGAAATGTGGCTCGGCGGGGCCGGCATGCTAGTCGGCGCAGCGGCCACAGCGGCCGGCCACGCAACTTGATACAGGAGCAAGTGGTGCGGCTTGTGGGTGGTACCGGCGCGCTGATTGCCGCGCTCACATCAGGGTTCACGCTGGCGGCCTGTGGCGTTATCGCCCACTCGGCGAGCGCGACCCGGCCGCCATCGCCGGGCGTGATGGCCGCGCTGTCGGCGTTGCCGGCGGCGTGATCACGTTCTCCTGCGGGCCGAACCCGGTGACCATCACGATGACGGCCACCGCCAAGGTCCGCAACACCAGTGCGCGGGTCGTTCTCGACGGCGGCGGGAAGGTGACACTCAGCGGCGGCGGGGCCCGCCGGATCCTGTATCTGGACACCTGTGACCCTGCCCAGGTCTGGACCACCTCGCACTGCCAGGATCAGTCCACCCCCGAACTGGTCGTTCAGAATCTGACTTTCCGGGACGGCAACTCCACCGGGCAGACGTATGACGGGGGCGGGGCGGCCGCGTCCGCGGGCGGCACCTGCTACTCCTCGCCGGGCTCCTGGAACGGCCGGACCTCGACCGGCCCGCCGCAGGCGGCAGACCCTTTGGCCGCCCAGTCGAGCGCGGTGTCCAGGTCGGGGGCCTTGATGATCCAGAAACCGCCCAGCTGCTCCTTGGTCTCGGCGAACGGCCCGTCGGTGGTGACCACCTGGCCACCGGTGGCGCGCACGACGGTCGCCGTCGTGGGCGGGTGCAGGCCCCCGGCGAACACCCAGGCCCCGGCTGCCTTCAGGCCGGCGTTGAAGGCGTCGACCTGCTGGTACGCCTGCTGCATGTCCGCCTCGGAGGGGACGGGCTCTCCTTCGACCATGTGCACGGCGAGCAGGTACTGCTTCATGACGGCTCCCTTCATCTGGGCCGGACCATACCGGCCTCTCATCCAGTTCACGAACGCCGCTCGCCAGAATCGACAGTCGCGCCCGCGGCGTTTACCGCGGCATTGAGGTTTCCCCGGCCGGCGCCTGGTGGGAGAGCGGTAGCGCCCATGAGAACCACCGGCCTGGCCTCAGGCAGGTGCTGTCAGGACACCTGTGATTCCAGGGCGGCGAGGGACTCGGTGATCTCGCGGCGCATCCTGGGGGCGAGCAGCCGGAGCAAGGGGGCGGATCCGCCCTCCACGTCAACCTTCTTGACCACCCGGACACGTCCCCCGGCGACCGGTTCGAGCACGTGGTCGAAGATAACCTTGCCCATCGGCATCGGGCATTCGGTCACCCAGCGCCGCCCGGCTTCCACCACAGTGATGGTGAAAGAGCCGCCAAGGGTGCCACGCTGCTTGGCCCAGCCGGAGACACCTGGCTGGAACGGGCCATCCAGTCGCGCGATCTCCTTGCTGACATCCCACTCGTGCCAGCGGGCCACGTCAGTCCAGACCGCCCAGACCGCGGCTGGCTCGGCCTCGAAAATCGCCTCACATTCGAATAGGTGCATAATCTTGCCCTCAGGGTAAGTCAGCCGATACCCCAAGTTAGCCGGACCGGCTTATACCCGCAAACCGGTGTGATCGCCCTTGATCCGTGTGCCGGACCGGGCGGCCGCAGGCGATCCGGTGATCGGCCAGCTCATCCCGGCAGCGTGTCCCGCGGCGCTTATCGCCAGCGGGCCGGCCCGTGCCAGCGATGAGGGTATCCGGGGTACCCGTGGCGGTCCATGCGCCGGCGGAACCGGCCTGCGATGACGAACCCGGCCAGGCAGGCGACCAGCCAGAACACCAGGATCAGCTTGAGGAAGGCGAACAGCAGCCAGCCGCCTTCGGGGATCAGCAGCGCCGCGATCATGACGAGAAGTATGAGTGGCAGTACCCGCGGGCGGCGACGGCGGGCGATCCAGGGTGGTGCAGCCGGCTGCGGGCGCTGCGCCGCCTGCGGCACGGGGATGGGCCCGGGCAGGTCTGCCATAAGGCGGCGCAGGTCACCTACTGTTTTAGCGTTCAGCGCCGCCGTTATCCGCTCGTCCAGTTCGGAGTGGGTAAGCCGGCCCTCGGCGAAATGGTCGCGCAGCCGGGCGGTAACGCGGTCCCGGTCAGCGTCGGAAACCCGGATGCGGTCATCCATTGCTGCTTCCCGTCTTTTCCTGTTCATCCTGCTCGCCAGGCTCGTCGCTGGCCAGGATCTGGTACATCTGGCGCCGGGTCTGTTCCAGCAGCTGTTCGGCCGCACGGATCTGCTCGGGGGTGCCGGCGTGTGCCATCTGCACGATGCTGCCGCCCAGCCGCGCGGCCTGGACGAACAGGCCAGGCACCTCGCCAGGCTCGCCGCGGGCCATCGACTCCCACGCCGCCCGGGCCATCTCCGGGTTTTCCTCAACATAGCGGCGCCCGGCCTCGGTGAGGCGGAACGTGCGCCGGCCGCCGGACTCCTCGCCGAGGATCAGGCCCTCGTCGGCGAGCTGCTGCAGGGCAGGGTAGACCGCGCCGGGGCTGGGCCGCCAGGCGCCACCGCTGCGCTCCTCGATGTCGGACATGATCTGGTACCCATTGCGCGGGCCTTCCCGCAGCAGGGCCAGGATCGCGGCGCGGACATCGCCGCGGCCGGCTTTCGGCCCACGTGAGGGGCCCGGCGGGCCGGGCGGCCACCACCCGCCCCATGGCCCGCCGAAGCCGCCGGGCCACTCCCGGGGTCCTTTCGGGCGGCCGGAGCCCCGGTCCCACGGGCCGCCCCGCCAGCCCGGGCCATGACCGGGTGACATCTCCCGGATGGCGTCATGGACGTGGCTGAGCAGGCCGCTCATGCAGCGGAAGACCTCGAAGAGGGGAGAATCGAAGTCCCCCGCCGCTGTGGACGCTGCAGGCATCTCTCGCCCCCAGGAGAATCACTCGCGATACGATCCCGATATATCGTCAGCCTACAACGCGGGTGGAACGGTGGCAAGGGTGGCCCAGTGACCAGACAGGGCCGGCGCGCACCGCGCCAGCCTGCTGGGCTGGCCAGCGCCTGGCCCAGCCGGCATGGCTGGCCCGCGGTGCTGGCCCGCGGTGCTGGCCCGCGGTGCTGGCCCGCGGTGCTGGCCCGCGGTGCTAGCCCGCGGTCAGGTGGATGGCAGGCCACGGGTACAGCGCGAGGTGGAAAGTCAGCACGGCAAGCCCCGCGGCAATGATCATCGCGGCAATGTTGCGCGTTCTCTCCAGCTGCCAGACCGTGGCGAAGAGCGTGGTAAAAGGGAAATCCCGGCCACCAAAATACGCGACGGCATTCGGAATGATCACGAAGAAGACGGCGATCAGCCCGTATATGACGTACCCACGCCAGTACTGCCCGTCCTGGGGCACACTCGCCAGCCAGCCGGCCACCGCGACGATGGCGGCCGACACCAGCAGGTAGGAAACCGCGGCCCTGTCGCTGAATTCCTCCCTGCCCGCTTTCCCGATCGTCAGCCGGCCGTTCCCGGCCCGCCGGATTGGCCGTCCGGCCAGCACAGACCTGGCCCGGGGGCGCGGGACCTCGCCGAGGTCAGGCCGGTAGAGGAGCGCACGCACGGCGGCCAGCGCGATCAGTGCCACCACGATGCCCCGGACGCCGCTCCAGAGGTCTTCCAGATGTCCCGTTGTGCGCGAGATCGAATAGAACCACGGATTCCCGAAGGAGCCCCAGATCTCCGGTACCGCGATCACAACCGCAACCACGCCCCACACGGCCAGACCCCGCCGCGCCGGCCTGGTGAACCTGCGCCAGCGTTCCCTGGCCCGTGTCATCGGGCCGGATCGTTGCTGCGGCGCACTGGTGCTGACGTCATTCACGCGCAGGACAATATAGTCATTGCCGGCGGAAGTCCATGCAGCCGCCATTCACTTTCCACGTTGCCAGGCGGAGCGCGGGCCGGCCGTTCCCGCCGCGCTGTTTCACCAGCGCGAACCACAAAGGCAGCAGCGCATCGACCGTCCCGCCGGCGGTGGCGTCCCCGGTGAAGACGGGTTCGAGTCCCACGGCGCTGATGGGTTCCCCAGCGGCCGGGCGCGCCCGCGGGTCCGCGGCAAAGAACGACGCCGCGCCGGCGGGCGGGTCGGCTACGCTCGGTTCGCGACGGAAGCCACAAGGAGGATCCACGTGAGCGACCCCGGATCAGCGGGGCCGGGTTTCCCGCAGCGGCGGCCAGGTTCGCCGTGAACCCCTCGCAGCAGCGCTGTCTCGCCGAGATCTGCTCCGAACTGGGCCGGGTGGTGCGCTACGACGATGAGTCGATCGTGAACGGCAGGTGGATCAGGCAGCGTTACGAATGCTGCTTTGCCAGCTTCACGCCGGCCCGGAAGGCAGCTGTCCAGGCGGCCTGGCATGAAGCTGGCCATGCCGTGGCCGCGCTGGCGGTGGGGGCGCGCTTCAGCTCGGCGAGCATCCACCACAGCCGGGACACCGAAGGCCGGGTCCATGGCATCCGGGGCGCTGGTGAGCTGGCGTTCGCCGTCGACGCAGCGGGCCAGATCGCTGAGCGGCTGAAGGACTGGACCATGCTCGCGGGAGACGACGAGCTGCGCGCATGGCTGCCCACCTGGCGGAAAGACGGCGGGGACGCACGGCATTTCCGCCGGGCCATCGGCCCGCGTTTCGGCAGCGACGAGTTCGGCGCGTGGCGCTACAGCGAGGACATGCTGACCCCACTGCGCCTGAAGATCCGTCACGTGGCCAGGGCGCTGCTCGTCCATCCCCGGTACCTGCCCTACAACGTCGTGCGGGCTATCGCCGGGGGCTGCTGACGGGAGCTGGTGTTCCGGGTCCGGGGTGGAAGCCGACGTCGGCGCGGGCGAGTGGTGCCGGGGGCGAGCGGGAGATCGCGGCACCGGCGCAATCACGTATCCGCCTATGACCGGCGCGGTTACGTGTTCTTCCCGATGTGGTCACTGCCAGCCGTCCCGCATGATGATGCAGGTAGCCGCGGTAGTCGTGCAGCTGAGGAGAACGCTGTGAGCACCGATGTGATCATCCGCCCGCTGACTGGTTCCGACCTTGCGGAGGCTGACCGGATCTGCCGGGTAGCGTTCGGGACTTTCGTGGGCATGCCGGAGCCGGAGCAGTTCTTCGGGGATGCCGACCTGGTGCAGACCCGCTGGAAAGCGGACCCGGCTGCGGCGCTCGCGGCCGAGGTGGACGGCCGTCTGGTCGGCTCCAACTTCGCCGCTGATCCGCTGGTCGGCCGTCCTTGCCGTCGCCAGGCGCAGCAGCGGCTACGGGGCCGCGCTTGCCGGAGACCTGAGTTGAGTCCGGGCGGACGCCGTAAGGCCCAGCCCGCTCACCTTCTGAGAGGAGTTCCGCGGTCTTCGCCGCCGCGCTAGCTCACCTGTTCAGGCCCAGCTTACGGGCGCGGGCTGAGCTTGCGCGCTGGGCAGGAGCGGTCATGATCGAAGTGCCCGCCAGCCCAGACGAGTGTGCAGCCAGGGCAGGCCAGCTCGATCGGGTCAGGCTCATAGAAGACGGCTGGCGGCGCGTGCGTGGCGGGCTCGCGGCTGGCCGCTGAGGCATGGCGGTCTTCCGCAGCGGCCTGGTGCAGGTGGTAGTGGGCATGAACCACACGGCCATTGTGGCGCTGTTCAGGCCACCACGGCGGGAAGGTGCACCACGCCAGCAGTACGCCAATACCGAGCGTGATGCACCCTGAGCGCACAATATCGCGGGGCGGTCAGGCTGCGGCGGCCTGCGCCTCGCGCCGCAGCTGCCTGCGCAGGCGCTCAGCCCTGGCGTTGCGCCTCCTGAAGCATTCCCGGCACCTGCGGAACAGCTTGCCGCCCCTGCCTCTCACCATGACCAGGTTGCCGCCTTCGAGCAGATGGCCGCGGCGGCAAGCAGTTCTGGCCGCGTTCAGCACTGGCATCCCCCACGGCACAGACAGCCGGGCTGCCTCAGCCTCAGCCGCTGCGGCCCGGTCCCGCTCCGCCGCCCGCTCCGCTCCCGCCGCCTGGCCTGGATGCGCTCATTCGCGGTCATCGCAGCGTAGACCGCCGTGTCGGCGATCGGCAGGGACGACATCGCCCATTCGCGGCAGGCGGCTAGCACCGGGCAGCTCTTGCAGGCCCAGATCGCAGCCTCGCGCTCGCGCTGATCATGTGATGTCCACCAGCCCCGGTCAGCGCCGGGCGAGCAGCACCGGCCGGCGCTGAAGTCGGGCCGCCGTGGCAGCACCGGGAGCACGGGCAGCCGTCTTGTACCCATGCCGGCATTGTCGCGCCAGGGTGCAGCGCGCCGCGGCGGCCGTTACCGCCCGCGGCCCGCACGCTGGACGTCCCGATCGCGCTGCGGGCTGTGCTCCTGACCGGTCAGGTGGGGCGGCGCGCTGCACCTGGCTGCCAGCCGCACCGCGGTGGTGACCTGCAAGAGTCCCGCAGCCCGGATGGCGTGGGCACTGCTGTACCAGCGCCCGTGCTGCCATTGTCCGGCCTGCTCCCGGATGCCGCACCAGGCACCTGTGATCAGGCCTTCTGGGGCCCAGTGATCAGGCCTTCTGGGGCCCGAATCCACGCCATCAGAACTGTGACATCTGACCGGGCTGGCGCATATGCGCAGGTCAGCACGCACGCAAGGCCAGGGTCTGGCCCGGCTGGGCCGTCACGTGGCCGCTCAGCCCTGCTGGCCGTCAGCTGCCAGCCGCCCGGCCTTGTCCGCACGGCGAGGCCGACGAGGATATCCGGGGACCGGATGCGGGGCCCGGAATGCCCCGTCTCACCCCCTGGGTGGAACGGGCCATCGTCTTGTGAAGGCTGGCAGTTCGGTGAGGAAGGCAGCGAGGTAGACGGCAATCGGGGGAATCATTTCGAGGGAATAGATGGTCTTTTGCCTCAGCGTGAACCCGCTCCAGTCACCCCCCCAGAACAAGTAACCGAGCAGCGTCACGCTCACCGCGGCGGCGAGGATCAGGGCCATCACCGCGGTGATCATCGCGATGCCCCGGTGCGAGGAGCGGAGTGCGAAGCCGACCGCCGCCAGTGGCACAACGGTAATGATCATCTCGGTCACGTCCCCGCCCCATCCGGCTGGCGACCCTGGGGGCGAGGTGACGGTTGCGACCACCCCGACGATCACCTCTGCGGCCGCGAGCCCCAGGGCCAGCCATGAGACAACGCGGCGTGTTCGTGCGTAAGGCGGCAGCGGCACAGTGCCCGGCAGGGCAGAAACGCTGGCCTGCCGCGGCCTTCTTGCTGGCGGCTTGTGCGAATGTGCTGACTCTGGACGTTCCTCTGGGATCGCCATTGATCCCACCTCCCAGCATCAGCAGACGGCAATGGTGGGGCCAGCGGGGAGAGGCAAAAGGCCCGCAGGCGCGGGACGTCCGCAACGCATATGCCCGCGTTCATGCTGGCCACGGGCGGGCCAGAGGGTGGCGAGCACCGCCGGTCTTGTGTGATCATGGCCAGTTCAGCGCCCGTCAAGTGGCGTGCGAAGTGCCACAGCGCCGCGAGTGAGGAGTTCCCGCAGGCCAGCGGCTTGCCTGCACGGGATGTCTAGTTCCCCCCTCCAGGCGTTGCGCAGGCCGTTCAGCCGCCTGGAGCGCGCTGCTGGCCGTTCCCCGGGCCAACGCTCAGCCGCAGCCTGATCGGGGTCTCCAGCTGCCATGCCGCCGCCTCGCAGTCGCGGGCGGCGCACTCGGCCCGGATCGCAGCGTGGTCCTGGTCGAGCAGGGACAGCCAGGTGGAGATCTCGCTCAGCTCGCGGGCGATCTGGTCAAGGCGGTCGGGTGGTGACGCCTGTTACATCAAGTTCGGCGCGGTGCGGCCGGGGCCGGACGCGGCCCGCGGATTCAGCCGGCTGCTCGCCGGGTGCGAGCAGCTGGCGGCCGATCGTGGCGCGTCGGTTCTCGTCGCGGGCGCGAACGCGGGGCGCGACCGGGCCTGGACGGCGCTGGCGGGCCAGGGATTCCGGCCGTCGCTGCAGGGTGTGGCCATGCACCGGGATAACGATGCCGGGTACCACACCAGCAACTGCTACGTCATCGACGACTGGCGGTAGCCAGAACGCGGTGCTGTCGCCTGCCGTCGGGTGACCATTGACCGGGGTCTCCCCGAGCAGCCGCCTGGGTGGCACGGCTGCCGGGCGCGGTCAGAGCCGGGCGGGCGGGGCGGACCGTGCGGACTGCCGCGTCCGGTAGGCCGCGACGTTGGTGCGGTTCGCGCACGCGGTGCTGCAGAACCGCCGGGACCTGTTCTTGGACAGGTCGACGTGGACGTTGCCGCAGTCATCGGCGGCGCACAGCCGCAGCCTGCCCAGTTGCCGGGTCCGGATCACATCACTGAACGCCATGGCTGCCTCGACGGCCATCCGCTCGGCGAGCGGCGCGTCCGGGGGAGTGGCGTGCAGGTGGTAGTCCCAGCTGTCGTGCTTCACCAGTTGCGGCAGCGCGTTAGCCTCCCGCAGCAAGGTGTTGACCAGGCCGGCCGCTTCGTCCTCCGTCATGTCCCACAGCCGCTCCAGGCGGGGACGCAGCCGCCGGACGGCATCGAGTTCGGCCTGGTCGTGCGTGCGCCCGCCGGTCCACCCCCAGTCGGCGACGAACTGGTCGAGTGCGGCCACGTCGGGCAGCCGCTCGGTCCCGCCACGGCCGGTATTGACCAGGGCGGCGGCAGCACTGAGCGCCACCTCGGTGTCATGGGCAAAAATCACCTTGACTCCTTACGCACCCCACGGCTAGTGTCACTAGCGTAAGCCACTTTTGCCACTTACAGGAGTGCCGCCGTGAGTCCCGCCGGGAGCCGCGCCACCCGATCCGTCCCCGGAGCGAGCGGCCTGATGCTGGCCGTGCTGTCCGCCGCTACCTTCGGGACATCGGGAACTTTCGCCTCGTCGCTGATCAGGGCCGGGTGGAGCCCGGCTGCCGCGGTGCTGGCCCGGATCGCCGTGTCCGCGCTGCTGCTCGCAGTCCCCGCACTGCTCCAGTTGCGCGGGCGGTGGGTGCTGCTGCGCAAGAGCGCCGGGAAGGTGGCCGCCTTCGGCCTGGTGGCGGTCGCGGGCTGCCAGCTGTTCTACTTCAACGCCATCGAGCGGATGCCGGTCGGCGTGGCGCTGCTGCTGGAGTACCTGGGTGCGGTGCTGGTCGTCGGCTGGCTGTGGCTGCGGCACGGTCAGCGGCCCCGGCGGCTCACCGTCATCGGCGCGGTCACGGCGATCGCCGGGCTGGCGCTGGTGCTCAACCTGGCGGGATCGGCCCACCTTGATCCCATCGGGGTGATGTGGGGGCTGCTGGCCGCCATCGGCCTCGCGATCTACTTCCTGCTCTCGGCGGCCGAGGACGCGGAGCCGGTGCCACCGATCGTCATGGCCTGGGGCGGGATGTGTGTCGGTGCGGTCGTCCTCGCCGCGCTGGGCTGGACCGGCATGCTGCCCATGACGGCCCGGGCCAGCGACGTCGAGTTCCTCGGGCACCAAGTCAGCTGGGTGGTGCCGGTGCTGGGGCTGTCGCTGGTGGCCGCGGTCATCGCCTACGTCGCGGGCATCGGCGCCGCCCGGCGGCTCGGGGCCAAGTTCGCTTCCTTCGCCGGCATGGCCGAGGTGCTGTTCGCGATCCTGTTCGCCTGGCTGCTGCTTGGTCAGCTGCCATCGGGTGTGCAGTTCCTCGGCGGTGTGTTCATCCTCGCCGGAGTCACGCTGGTCCGGATCGACGAGCTGAAAGCCCCCCGGCCCGCCCCGGCGCCGGCCCCCGCCGGACTGCCCGGAGCCGGGGACCGCGTCCCCGAATTCGCCGACGCGCGGCGGTGACCCGGGCCGGCCGGCACTGATCCGGTGACCGCTGACGTTCCCGGCCGGACTAGGTCTGCAGTGGGGTGACCTCGCGGAGGAACTCCGCCAGGAACTGGTCTGGTGGAGCGGCGGCGGCTGCGGGGCGGACGACGAATTTGCTGATGCCCGCCGCCACGTACTGCTCGATCAGGCGCCGCGCAGGCGGCCACCCGGTCGCGATGAGCGTGGCCGGGTCCACGCCGGGACGGCGCTGCTGGACGGCTGCCGCCAGATCGGCCGGGATCCGGCCGTCGGCGACAGCCAGGCTGATCCCGAAGTGGTCGGGGTCGACTTCCCGGCCGGCCTGCGCTGCGGCCCGCTGGATGGCAGCACGCCCGGCGGCAGCCTCGGCCGGGGTGAGGAAACTGGCCAGCCAGCCGTCCCCGAGCCGGCCGACCCGCCGCAGCGCACCGGGCCCACTGCCGCCCAGCCAGATGTCGAGCGGCTTGGCCGGCCGTGGCCCGATCCGGGCCTCGGTGACCGTGAAGTGCTCCCCGGCGAACGACACGCTTTCCTGCCGCAGCAGCAGCCGGATGAGCTCCAGCGACTCGTCAAACACCGCGCCACGGCGCCCTGGCGGCACCGGGAACAGCGCCCGTTCGGCGTCGCGGGCCGGCCGGAGGCCGAAGACCGGCAGAACGCGGCCGGGTGCGAGCCCCGCCAGGGAGGCAAGCTGCTTGGCCACCAGTACCGGATGGCGTCCCGGCAGCACCGCCAGGCCCATGCCCACCTTGAGCCGGGCGGTGCGCCCGAGCGCATATGCCATCCCGGCAAACGGTTCCACCAGCGGGCCGAACACCATTTCGGGCAGCCACAGGGAGTCGACCCCGGATTCCTCCAGCCGGTCAACGGCCGAGGCGAACCCCGCTGGCGTGCCAGCGGGGCCAAGCCCGATCCCGATCCGAACTTTCATGAGCCCATCCGACCATGGTCAGGCAACCTGGACTGCCACCCCAGGCCGGAAGCAGTCCGGTCGGCCGCCTCGCCGGTGGCGGCGCCGGCCAGCGCAGCGAAGGCGGACTTCCGGCGTCACTGCCGTCCCAAGCCGCTGCGCGACCGGGCGAATAGCCTGCAGGGTAGAGGGAAGGTCCGCCGGGGCCGGCGCTCTGCCGCCAGCCGGGCTGTCGGGACCCTCCCCGGCGGTGTGCACGGGCCAGGCGTAGTGCAGGAGGGGTTACACGGTGACGGGCGCGATCGCTCCACTGACCGACCTGAACAGGTGGGCGCGCGGCGACCTGCTGGTGATCGTGCTGCTGGTGCTGGGCGCGATATTGCTGACCCGGCTGGCTCAATGGCTGCGCGGCTGGATCATAAGACGCATCGAGGCGCACGCGAGCGAGACCGACGAACTGGTGCGCTCGGAGTCCGCCAAGCACCGCCAGGTCGTCGCGCAGGTCGTCACCTGGGCGACGCTTGCGGTCATCTACCTGGTCACCGCCGTGCTGATCGTGCAGCGCCTCGGCGTCCCCCTCGTGGGCCTGGTCGCACCCGCAGCGCTGCTCAGCGCCGCGCTGGGATTCGGCCTGCAGCGGTTTGTCCAGGACATAGCGGCGGGCTTCTTCATCACCGGGGAGAAGCAATACGGCTTCGGTGACGTCATCCGCATCGCGACCGCCGGTGTGAGCCAGCCGGTCACCGGCACGGTCGAGGACGTCACGCTCCGGGTCACCCGCATCCGGTCGGTCAGCGGCGAGGTCATCACCACCCCGAACGGCCAGATCATCCAGGTCACCAACCTGTCGCGGGACTGGGCGCGGGCCGTTATCGACGTGCCGGTCCCGTCGGCCATCGACCTCAGCCACGTCACCGGCATCCTCAAACGGGTGGGCGAGGAGGCCTACGGCGACGACCGGTTGCGCAAGCTGCTGCTCGACCCTCCCAGCGTGATGGGCGTCGAGAAGATCGAGGTCGGCACGTTCTCGGTGCGCATGGTGGCGCGGACACTGCCGGGCAAGCAGTTCGACGTCGGGCGTGAACTGCGGGCAAGGGTCGCGCTGGCCTTCCGCCGCGAGGGCATCAACGTCGCCGCCGAACTCGACACAGGCCGTGCGACCGGGGGCGCCTCATGACCAGGCGGCCGCGCACGTCGACCATCGTGCTCACCGGGCTGTTCCTGGGGGTGTTCGTGCTCTACCTCTATGTCCGCCCGGCACAGGGGCAGACGGGACCCGCCCGGCCAGCGGCAAACCCGGCGCCGGTGCCGAGCAGCACGCACTCACCCAGCCCATTCCGCGGCCACCGGCACACGAGCCCGCCGCCCACGACTGCCAAGCCATCCACATCGGCGAGGACCTCCACATCGAGTCCCCCACCATCCTCGGCGGCCCCCACACCCAGCCCGTCACCATCGGCATCGCCCACATCAAGCCCGCCCTCCCCGGCACCCTCCTAGGACGCCTCTGAACAACGCCGATCGCGTGGGCCGCCTGGAAAGGGGCCTGGCCGGTTCCCGGGTGCCCTGGCTAGCTGCAGCGGGCTAGATGTTGTCTTGCCGGGGCCAGCGGCGGGGCCTGGGCGGGCCCGGGAAGCGTCCCGCGCCGGGCTGGGATGCACCTGGCTGATCAGGTCAGCGCCCAGGCGCCGTCCCGGCGGGTCAGCCCGTGCCGCAGCAGGGTGCGCAGGTTGATCGCGGCGCACCGGGTGTGCAGCCAGGCGTCGTTCCTGGCGGCTCCGATGCAGCGGAGCCGGATGCGGCGGCCGTTCTGGGTGGCGGTCCAGGAGATGATCCGCTCGATCGCTGACCGGGTGGGGTAGGCCTTTTTGAAATCATCGGTGCGGGCCTGGGCGCGGGCGGCGCGCAGCAGCTCCTCGTGCGGGTGGATGGTCATTGACCTGCCGTCCCTGGCGGTGGTGCATCGTTCCCGCAGGGGGCAGCCGGCGCACGCTGCGCCGAAGGTCACGGTCCGGGCCGGGCTCATCGGCCGGGTGAGGCCGGCCGGGCAGGTGACGGTGCCGGCGCTCTCGTTGATGGCGAAGTCGTCCAGGGTGAACCCGCCGGGCACGGCCGGGCGCAGCGGCCCGGGCTTGATCACGGTGTCATGGCCGGCTTGGCGGTAGGCGGCGCGGGCTTCCCCGCTGCCGTAGGCGGAGTCGCCGTAGACCTCCAGCCGCGCGTCCTGCGGCCCGTCCGCGTCCGGGCCCGCGCTGGTCCCGGTGCCCGCGGGCGCATCCGGCTCCTGGCCTGGCCCGGTGCCGCCGGGCGTGCCGGTGAACCGGTCGCGGGCGGCCATCTTCACGCCGTTCTCCGCGTCCGTGCTGCCCGGCCCGGCGGCCATGGTCATCCCGCAATCGGTGACCAGGCCGGTCTCCGGCCCGGCGGCCACATGCCCGCGGAACCCGTCCCGGCGCTTGGACTTCGACTTGCGGGTATGCCGCGCCTGGGTGTCCACCGTGGAGATCACCCGGTCGCTGGCGACCTTCCGGGCGATCCGCCACCGCCCGCCCGTCCCGTCAGAATCCTCCGCCGGCTCGACGTCCTGCCCGGCGACCAGCGCCAAGAGCCCCAGCGCACCGGCTGCCGCCTCGTCCCGCTCCGGCGCATCCGGGCCGGCCAGGTCCGCCAGCACCGCCAGCGCATCGTTCACCAGGTCACCTACCAGCGCTTCCTTCGCCGCCGGGTCGTCCCAGTCGATCGGCGGCTTGCCCGGCTGTGAGTAATCCAGCTTGCACACCCGGGCGATCACCTCGCCGGCGCCGGGCACCACCCGGGCCACCTTCCGCATGGCGGCCACCAGCTGGGTGACCGTGTCCTGGGTGGCCACCGCATCATCGAACACCGTCGAGTCCACGCACCGCCTGCGCCGCCCGGCCAAGATCCCGGTCTGCGCGATTACCTCCGCCACCGCGTCAAATACCCGGTCCGGCCGGTCAGAGGCGGCGATCCGCCGCCGCCAGTACACCAGCGTCGACGGGTCAAAGCTCATCTGGGTCAGCGACCGGCCGCACGCCACCTTCCACCGGATATCGAACTTCAGCGCATCGGCGGTCTGGGTGTCCGACAGGTCATGCAGCTCCTTGAGCACCAGGACCGAACCGGCCAGGTCCGCCGGCAGCGACGGGCGGCCCGTCCGCGACGGGAACAAGTCCGCGATAAACGAGTCCGGGAACAGTTCCCGGCGGTGCTCAGCCAGGAACGCGAACACGCTGCCCGGCGGCACCAGGTGCCCGGCCATCTCGCCTGCGTCCAGCAGTTCCCGGTCCATCCGCGCCTGACCCTGCATGACAAGGCTCGGCGGTGGCTGAGCCTGGATGCCTGGCTGCCCGCCGCGCTTACCCTCATTTCTGCCGAACGGGCGGCTTCCCGCAAGCACGAACCGGCTCGCGGCCGACGGCGACGCCTGCCAGAGAGGACTTCAGGAACGCATGAAGATATCGTGGGTGACCCTCGACCGGTTCTGCCAGGACGAGGCCCAGGTCAACGAGGAAATCCGCCGCATGCTCGAGCGCAACGGCAGGCCGCTGCGCTCGACCGCGAACCCCTGGGAGACGACGAGCTGCTGGCAAAGCTGGGAAGCTTCGGCCTGGCCGCCGACCGTGCCGGAGTGGAGAGGCTCTGCGAAGGCGCGCTGTCCGCCGAAGAGGCCGCCCGGCCGATCCTTGACAGGCTGGGACTCGGCGACGACATCGCGGCGGACTGGATCTGGGTCTGCCTGCTCACGCTCTGGCAGAGATGGTGGCCGGGCCGGGTGCGCATGGAGTTGCTGGACGACAAGATTCAGGCGGGCTATGCCGAAGACGCGGAGAATAACACGCACCGGGCCGCCGCGATCTGGCTGGATGCATGGTCTGACGTGCTGCGGCTGTGCGACGCCGCCGGCATCGGCTCCATCAGGGAGTTCGACGACCGCTTCCCGATGACCCAGTCGCTGTTCAACTGGAGTCAGGATCTCGAGATGGCGCTGCACAATGCGGGACTTGACGACCGCAAGATGCTGCTCGCCCTGATCGGCTTCTGCGAGGAGTCGCTTCGGAGGTTCCCCCGCGAAGACCAGCTGATGACCGAGAACCGCCGGAGGGCGCTGGCGGGGGCCTACTTCGACGCTGGCATGACCGAGAAGGCTGAGGGGCTGTTCCGGTCGTGGCTGGACGCTGATCCTGGCTGGGGGTGGGGCTAGATCGGCTGGGCCGACTGCTACCTGCCGTGGGGCGGCAAGCCGAAGGACTCCGGCCGGGCTGAGGAACTGCTGCGTCACGGGTACTCGGTCCCCGGTGTCCGGGACCGGGCATACATCGCGGAGCGGCTGCAGCACCGTGTGCGAGGACACCGCCCGGCCCGGCGAAGCCAGGCAGTTCGGCGAGCAGGCCAGGCGGCTTCGGCGCGGGCCAGCCCGCTCACCCGCCGGGTCAGCGCAGTCGTCTAACGGGCCTGCTCGAGCTGTCAAGGTGGGACGCAATGCGCCGTGTCCGTGCGGCCTGCGTTCCGCATAATTCGGCCGATCTGGAGACTCCGATGTGGTGAAGCCGCAGGTCAGACGGGGATGGCCTAGGCGAACCGCAAGAATCGCCTAGAGAAACGCTTCCATCGTGTATGCCCAGCTCTCTTAGGTTTGGGTGGTGTATCGTCTAGAGATCGGTCGCTGAGCAGCCGGACTGCCTGCCGATCATCGTCATGGGCAGCGGAGCCGGGACGAGGTGGTTCTCGCTGTCAGATGCTTTATCTGGCAGCGATGGCACCCTCCCGGTGAGCACGCGACGTTCGGGTGTCCCTGCGCCCTAGAGAAACGCCTCCTCGCCGCATGTCGGCGTGTCTTCCCTGCTCACGGAGCGCTTTGTGTCTCTAGTGCAGCTGATTTACGCGGAACGCGGGTGCGGGAGCGGGAAGAAGTTCAAGAAATGCTGCGGCTCCCCCGCGGCCCGCCCCTGACCGTGCGCCACTGAACGGAGGCTAGGACCCCGCTCCATGCCCGGCTCGAAGATGTGCCACGGCGATACGTTCCCATCTGGCTGTCAGTAGGGTCGTGCCGTGGGCAAGGCGAGCAGGCGCAAGAATCTGCGACGGCAAGGCATTGGACAGTCACGCTCGGACTTCGAGCGGCAACGTGCTTTCGGGGCGCTCCATACGAGCGCCGGGCAGATCGCCAGGATGCTCGAAGCCGAGCGTGAGCGCGAAGCCCGGGCCGCGAAGGTGTGGTGCGGTGGGGCGACCCCCACGCGCACCACGCTTCCGAGCTGGGCGCACGATTCCGTGGGTGACCGGTTCTTCTGCGACAACGACATCTCGGCCGCGGCTGGCGCGCCACCGCTGGCGGACACGGCCCTTCCCGCGAAGGAGGAACTGTCACAAGACCCTGCGCACTGGGTTGTCGCCGTTTCGGCCCTGGTGCGTGGGGTCGTCCTGGACAGGCTCGATGTGAGCGATCCGGCGGTCACCACGCTCACCGACCTGCTCACCCCGGTCGTCACGAAGGAGTTTGCCTCCGCTGAGGACGACGATACGAACCCAGCGTTCGCGTCGGGCGACGGTCCGCTCTTCCAGTTGGGCGGATGCGTGCTGGTCGATGCGACCTGGGCCATAGTGGGCCTCGAGCCGATCGAGCCGGTCCTCGCCCTGCTTGAGCGCCGCCTCGATGGCGCGCTCACCGGACTGGGCACGGGCCTGACCGGGGCCGTGGTTGCCGAAGCGCTGATCCGCGCCTTCGCCGGCAGCTACCGGTGCGAGATGCCCGGGGATGTCGAGTGCCTGAAGCGCCTGGGGCCCACGTCTTCAGGCAACCCGCTGCACGACCTGATCCTCGCCAAGGCCGTAGCGCCAGAGAACGCGCTCCGTCTCGGGCTGATCGTCCTCGGCATACTGGGGGATCTGGCCCGGACCGATGCCATGTCGGTCCTGTCCGGCGAAGGGCCAGCGTGAGCGAGGACGCGGCAACCTGGAGCACTTGAACCGCAGAACCAGCCAGGCTGCGCCTGCTGGACGGCCTCGGGTGCGCGCTGACGAGTGCCGCGGCTTTCCCGGCAGCATCGTCACGGCTTCGCCGTCCCCGGTGGCTGCGCCATCGGCTGCCTGGGGTCCTCTGTGGCCATGACGTCCCCGGTTAGATTTCCGCACCGGTTCTTCGGCCTCTGGGTCAGGCGAACTCGAATCGGAGCTGGCGCCTGTCCCACCAGCGGACGGTGGTGTATGCCGTTGGCGGCGGGTTCTCGTCGGCGCGCTCGGTAGCGGCCGAGCCTAAAGAACTGTCAAAGTCCGATGTTTGGCTTGCCAGCGCCATTCGGCCCGAGATAGCCAAGAACCTCACCGGCCCTGACCTGCAGATTGAGGTCTTCGAGGGCGGCAACCGAGCCGTAATGCTTGGTCAGGTGCTCGGTACGCAGCACCACCTGTGCGTTCTTCCCGCTGGTGTTCATCTTCGGCAGGCCCGCCTTCACGTCGGTGCCGTCCTGTGCCGGCTCGCTGCGACGCTAACCGCCGACCGGGCCTGGCTAACAGGCCTCAAGGTCCCCAGCAGGGCAGGGCAGAGGTCCCGCTTGCTATGCCGGGGGAGTGAAGCTCAGCCGCAGATGCCCGAGCTTGGCCCGGTCGGCCACCAGGTGCAGCTCGGCAATCCGGCCATCTGCCACCGTGAACCCAAGAACGCACAACGGCTCCTCCCACGTGCCGTACAGCGCCCCCCGGCGTGCCGTTGACGGTGACGGGAATCGCGTAGGGCAGGAACCGCGGCGCTGTCCGCAGGACATGCTGGGCGACGGCCCGCGCGGCGGCGATCTCGAACGGCGCTGCCGGTGCCCTGCGTCATGCGTCCTCCTCCAGGTTCTCACGATGTATGACTGATGCACTGGGCAGAACTTATCGGCCGTGGGCGCCGCCGGCCCGGTGGGCTGCCCATGGTCACGGTGCGAGCTGGATGGCTGCCGTGCGCAGGTTCGGTACGTAGACAGCTTCCTGCACGCAGCGGGCGAACAGCCACAGCCGCACTCGTTCCGGGTCGAGGCCGAGCAGGCCGGCCATGCGGTGCGCGAAGCCGAGCGGGTCGGTGGCGAGACGGCTGGGGAAGTTCAGCATTCTTCGCCGCCACGGCCTGGGCCCGCGTCCGCGATTCGGCTGCGGACTGGCTGGTGGCCAGCGTGGCCGAGGTGGCCAAGAACTGCTGCGCCGTCTCGCCTACCTCGCGAGCCACCTCCGGCACCGGATCGGCCAGATACTCGTTCACGGCCTCACGCTCATGCCAGAAGGCAGCCGGCAGCGTGAGCCCCCGCCAGATGACCGGCGCGGAAGGGGCACGTATCAGGACTGGGCTGGCATTCGGCTGGCCCGTGCGCGGATGACACGTGGCCAGTTCGCGGGGTGAGCAAGAACGGCGAGCAGTACCGGCAGCGGGTCGGAAAAGGCTCGCCGCTCAGCCACCTTGCCGTCCCTGATGAGGAACCGGTCGCAGACGCCGAAACGTACGGCCGCGCGGCCGAGGGTAGCGGTGCAGCCCGATTCGATGAAGACCGCATCGCCCGCGATGGCTGAACGGCGAACGGTGACATTGAGGTGGGGCAAGAGGACGAACAGCCGCCGGAACATCTGCTCGATCTCGGCGGGTCCATGGGCGTCGGGGAACATCGGCTGGCGGAATGTTGCGTCGGCACCGATCACTGGGAGGAAGTGGGCGAGAAAGGCATCTGGTTTGGGCAGCGCCCATCCCTCGGCGAACATGCCCGGGAGGTCGGCGGGGGTTAACACTGGTCTGCTAGTCACATACTGACTCACAGTCAGTAACTGTGCTACTGTTCAGCATGGCTGTCAAGAGCCGCCGCCTGGAATACAAGGAGCTGACGAGAGCCGCCGTGCTTGAAGCGGCGGCAGAGCAGTTCGCGGCGCGAGGGTACACGGCGACAAGCATTGACGACGTGGCCGATATGGCCCGGGTCAGCAAGGGGACCGTCTACTACCACTTCGCGGACAAGGCGCACCTTTTCGAAGCCGTATTCCGTGATCGCCAGACCCGGCTCCTCGACCAGGTCATGGCAGTCGTGGAAGGGCGCAGCGGCCCCTGGGACGAACTGACGGCCGGACTCGACGCATACCTCACCGGCGCCGTCGCCGATCCCGTCCACCGGCGCTTGATGCAGGAGGCGCCGGTCGCGCTCGGTGCCGGGCGATGCCGCGAGATCGACGGAGAGATCGGTCTCCCGGTACTGCGCGCCGCGCTGGAAGACCTGGCAGCCAGGGGTGAACTCATCGAGCAGCCCACCGGAATACTCGCCAGGATCCTGTTCGGCGCCCTCTGTGAAGCTGTGATGGCTGTCGTCGCTGATCCACACCCAGCCCAGGCAAGGCAGCAAGCCACTGCCGCGCTGAGGGCTCTGACGAACGGGCTACATCGCGGCGCCTGATACTCCAGCCCACGTCCCGGCTCCGCTCCGTCGATGTGCCCGCGATGCTGGCCGGATGGGGACCTACGCCCCTGGCCTGCGGTGAGGGGCGTAGGGCATCGTTGCCTGGCCGGACCAGGCAGGCGGGCAGGCATGACCGGCTGCGGGTACATCCAGGCCAGCGGCATCGCCAGGAGGGGCCGATGAGTGATCCGGGGCCACCGGATGCCGGCCAGGATCTGGAGGTCCAGCCGGCATCCGGGCCAGCGCCGTCGTCCACCGACGCCTTCGTGCCCTGGAGCCGTGCCTTCCTGCGGCACGCCGCGCTGTGGCTCATGGTCGCCATCATCGGCGGCCTGGTCCTCGCCGGGATCGCGGACTCGCTCCTTCATCGCCTGGCCGGTTTTCTCCAGATAATCCTTATCTCGCTGTTCCTGTCGTTCGCGATCGAGCCCGCTGTCGGCTACCTGGCGAAACGGGGCTGGCGCCGGGGCGTCGCCACCGGGCTGGTGTTCCTGGCCGTGCTCGTGGTGATCGCAGGGCTGATCGCCCTGCTGATCCCGGCGATCGTGACCGGCACCGAGCAGCTGATCGCGGCGCTGCCAGATCTGGTGCACAACCTGGCGAGGTATCTCAAGCCGCTCGGGATCCAGGTCAACCAGGTCCACATCGAAGACCAGTTGCGCAAGTACGGCAGCCAGTTGCTCTCCGGCGCGGGAACCCTGCTCGGCGGCATCGTGCGGGTCGCCACCGGGATCGTCGGCGGCATCTTCCAGGCACTGGCGATCGCCCTGTTCACCTTTTACATGGTCGCGCAGGGCCCGCAGATGCGGCGGACCGTCTTCGCCCGGTTCCGTCCCGACCGGCAGCGGCGGATCCTGTTCATCTGGGAGCAGGCGATCGAGCAGACCGGCGGCTACTTCTACTCCCGGCTGCTGCTGGCGGTGATCAACGGTGCCCTGATGTACGCGGTGCTGCGCTGGCGAAGTGTCCCGTTCGCGGCGCCCCTCGCGTTGTTCGAGGGGATCGTCTCCGAATTCATCCCGATCGTCGGCACCTACATTGCCGGTGCCGTGCCCGTGCTGGTGGCGCTCCTGTATGACCCGGTCGACGCGCTGATCGTCCTCATCTGGATCCTGGTCTACCAGCAGATCGAGAACTACTTCCTGAGCCCACGGCTGACCGCGAGGACCATGGCCCTTCCCGCGCCCGTCGCGTTCGCGGCCGCACTGATCGGCGGCGCGCTCGGCGGGATCCTGTTCGCCTTCCTCGCGTTGCCGGCGGCCGGAGTCATCCTGGCAGCCGTCCGGACCTACGGCCGCTACTACGAGGTCGTCGAGGATGACAAAACGGTGGTGCCCGCACTGGTGCCGGAGAAGCCCGCGAAGACCCGTCCCCGCAGGCGGCCGTGGCTGCGCCGCCGCTCGCACCATCCGCCCGGGCCCGCAGACAAGCGGCCGCCTGATGACTGAGATCCAGGATGTGGTGCTGACCGGCCTGACCTCACAGGAGGCAGTTCAGCGGCTGGCAGCGGAGGGGCCGAACGAGCTGCCCACCGCGAGGAAGCGCAATCTGGTGCAGCAGGCATGGGACGTCGTGCGCGAGCCGATGCTGCTCCTGCTGCTGGGTGCGGGGACCATCAACTTCGCCCTTTCCGAGCCGCTCGACGGCATCATCCTGATGTCGTTCGTCGTCGTCGTGATCGCCATCTCGATCTATCAGGAGCACAAGACCGAGAACGCGCTCGCCGCGCTGCGCGATCTGTCCTCCCCGCGCGCGCTCGTTATCCGTGATGGCCGGCAGGTGCGCATCGCCGGGCGCGACGTCGTGCGTGGCGACGTCGTCCTGCTCGCCGAGGGTGACCGGGTGCCAGCGGACGCCACGCTGGTGGACGCCGTGAACCTCTCGGTCGACGAGTCGGCACTGACCGGCGAGTCCGTCCCGGTCCGCAAGGTCCCGGCCGTGGCGGAAGCGGCAACGGCAGGAATGGGCCGGCCTGGTGGGGACGCGACCCCGTGGGTCTTCTCTGGCACTCTGGTGGTGAAGGGGCACGGGATCGCGCTGGTGAAGGGGACGGGCACCGGCACCGAACTCGGCCGCATCGGCACCGCACTGCGCACGATCGAGCCGGAGCGCACCCCGCTGCAGCGTGAGATCGGCCGGCTGGTCCAGGTCATCGCCGCAGTGAGCCTGGCCGCGGCGGCAGCGGTGGTGATCGTCTACGGCCTGACGCGGGGGAACTGGCTCGAGGGCCTGCTCGCGGGCATCGCGACAGCCATGGCGATGCTGCCCGAGGAGTTCCCGGTCGTGCTCACCGTCTTCCTCGCGCTGGGCGCCTGGCGGATGTCACAGCGGCACGTCCTGACCCGGCGCCCGCCCGTCATCGAGACCCTCGGGTCGGCGACCGCCATCTGTGTCGACAAGACCGGGACGCTGACCATGAACAGCATGACGGTCCGGGAGCTCACCGTGGGCGGGGCGGTCCATGTGGTCGGCGGCCAGCCGCTCCCGGAGCGGTTCCACGAGATCGCCGAGTACGCCGTCCTCGCCTCGCCCGTCGACCCGTTCGACCCGATGGACCGGGCCTTCAAGGATCTCGGTGACACATACCTGCCCGGGACCGAGCATCTGCACCGGGACTGGGAACTGGTGCGGGAGTACCCGCTGTCGGAGAAACTGCTTGCCCTTTCCCACGTCTGGCGCTCGCCGGACCTGAGTCACTATGTCATCGCGGCCAAGGGTGCGCCGGAAGCCATCGCCGACCTGTGCCACCTCGGCCCGGCCGGGCGTGCGGCACTCACCGGGCAGGTCGAGGCGGCCACCGCCAGCGGCCAGCGTGTTCTCGCCGTCGCCCGGGCCGAGTTCAGCCAGGCACAAGGCCTGCCCGCCCGGCAGCATGACTTCGCATTCCAGTGCCTGGGCCTGGCCGGCCTGCACGACCCGGTGCGCCCAGGCGTCGCGGATGCGGTCGCTGAGTGCGCGCGCGCCGGGGTCCGCGTCGTGATGATCACCGGTGACTACCCGGGCACCGCGCTGGCGATCGCCCGGGAGATCGGGCTGGGCCAGGCCGCGGACTGCATCACCGGTCCTGAGCTGGAAACCATGAGCGACGGCGAACTCGCCAGCCGGATCGCCGCGGTGAGCGTCTTCGCGCGCATGGTCCCCGAGCAGAAGCTCCGGCTCATCCGGGCGCTCAAGGCCAACGGCGAGGTCGTCGGCATGACCGGCGACGGGGTGAACGACGCCCCGGCCCTGCGCGCCGCCGATATCGGCATCGCGATGGGTGCCCGCGGGACCGACGTCGCGCGCGAGTCCGCCGCGCTGGTGATCACCGACGATGACTTCGCTTCGATCGCCGGCGGCGTCCGGCAGGGCCGCGGCATCTTCAGCAACCTGCGCAAGGCGATGTCCTACATCATCGCCGTCCACGTGCCGATCTTCGGGATGTCACTGATCCCGGTGTTCGTCGCGGGCTGGCCGCTGGTTCTGCTGCCGGTGCAGATAGCGTTCCTCGAGCTCATCATCGACCCGGCGTGCTCGATCGTCTTCGAATCGGAAGAGATCGACCCGAAGATCATGGACCAGCAGCCCAGGGGGCTCGGGGAGCCGATGTTCGGCGGGCGGGTGCTCACGATCGCTGCCCTGCAGGGGCTGTCGGTACTCGCCGCGGTCCTGGGCGTCTACCTGTGGGCCGTGCTCAGCGGCCGGCCCGGCGACGTCGTCCGGTCGATCACCTTCGCGGCACTCGTCACCGGGAACCTCGCGCTCATCCTCGTGAACCGGTCCTGGCGGCTGACCATCTGGCAGACGTTCCGTCAGCGCCGGAACCGGGCCCTCAAATGGATCCTCGCGGGGGCGGCGACGCTGCTGGCCGTGCTCCTGACCGTCCCCTGGCTCAGGCACGCGTTCGGCTTCGGCCCGATGAGGCCCTGGGACTGGCTCATCGCAGTCGCCGCCGGGCTCATCGGCGTGGCGTGGTTCGAGATCTACAAGGCCGGGCCGCGCACGGCACCGGCATCCGGCGGGACCAGCTGACTGGTTTGGGAGCCAGCGCCTGCGCGTCACCGTTTGCGCGCCACCCCGCCCCACATGTTTGACCGGCTTCTGGCCTCGGTCTCCGAGCCTGGCCGCCATTCCTGGACCCGCACCACGCCCGGCTCCAGCAGGTCGAGTCCGTCGAAGAAGCGGGCGACTTCGGCCTGGCTGCGCAAGATTCCCTGCTGGTGCATGCGCTGGTTGAGGCGGTTCACCATTTCGGCCGACTGAGCGGGCACGATGTCGGATGCGGCATGGGACAGTGCCAGGTAGCTGCCCGGCGGCACCGCGTCCATCAGTCGGGCCACGATGCCGTACGGGTCGTCATCGTCCCCGATCACGTGCAGGATCGCGATCAGCATGACTGCGACCGGGGAGGAGAAGTCCAGGATGGCGGCCGCCTGGTCCAGGATCGTTGTGACGTCCCGCAGGTCAGCGTCAATGTAGGCGGTCGTCACCTGAGGGCTGTCCGTCAGGAGTGCCCGGGCGTGGGCGAGCACGACCGGATCGTTGTCCACGTACACGACCCGGCAGCCGGGCGCCACCGCCTGGGCCACCTCATGGGTGTTGTTCGCGCTGGGGATGCCGGTGCCGATGTCCAGGAACTGGCGTATCCCGGCCTCGCCGGCCAGGTAGCGGACCGTGCGCGCCAGGAAGGCCCGGTTGGCCCGCACGGATGTAACCAGATCCGGGTAGGCATTGATGGCCGCATCGCCGGCCTCCCGGTCGGCGGCATAGTTGTCCTTACCGCCCAGCCAGTAGTCATAGACCCGGGCGATGTGCGCCACGCTGGTGTCAAAGGTCGGGTGCTCGCCCTCGTCCTGGTCAGTGGGAATGCCGCCGCCCCGTTGGCCCGTCACAGATACTCCTCAGCCCGTTGCAGGACCCCCCTTCGGTGAATCTTAGGCCCGTGCGCACGACGCGGGTACACGCTCGGCGGCGCCGGTGTCGTCCTTTCCGGGGGTGCCAGCTAAGCGCCCGCGGTTGCGCGCGGGCCCATCCCGCCCCCGTTTCCGCCTCGCGATAGCGTGTGACAGGCCATCTTGATTACCTAACGGGGGAGTGAATCATGCAGCTCAGTGCGCGTAACCAGATCCCGGCCAGGGTCACCGGCATTACCGCCGGCGAGGCGATTGCCAACGTCGAACTCGACGCCAATGGGGTGCGGCTGGTGGCGTCAATCACCGTGGAGGCGGTCGACCAGCTCGGCCTCGCCGTGGGCAAAGAGGTCACCGCTGTGGTCAAAGCCTCCGAAGTGATGATCGCCACCGCCGCCTGACAGCCATGCGCCGCGCAAGCACAGCCGTGGCGCGGGACGCGTTACGGTTCAGCGGGCTGGCGTCGCCGCCGGGCCGGTGAGGCGCGGGTCCCGGTGAGAACCGCCCGGCTGAGCGTCCTGCGCAGCCTGGTGATTTCCGCGTCCCTTGCCGCCAGGACCGGCCCGACGACGTTCATCGCGGCGTTTACCGCGATGTCCAGTTCGCCGGTGACGCCGTAGCGCAGGAAACTGCGCCATAGCGCCCGCTGGATCCGCTCGGGCGTGACGGCCAGCAGATCAGTGCTTCCGCCGGTCATGGGTATGTCCCGGTCCCGGGCAGGGGAGCGGCCGGCGCGGGGAACGTGCTGGCGGTGCGGCGAGGCCGCAGGACCGGCAGCGGGGCAGCCTCGGACTCTGGTAGCGTCGAACGTGGGAGCATCGGCGTGACTTCCTATCGGGAATGTCCTCAACAGCGCTGATGCTCCCACTTTGCGCATTAATATGGTGGATCCCCAGGTCACACGGCGTGTCGCCGTCGCTCCGCGGCGTCCCTTCCCGCTGCGCTGCTCCCCTTTTCCGAACACCGGTGCCCATTCCGGACACCGGGGCGCCGCGCGGATCCGGGAGCCTTTTGCGGGCACCCTTCCGGTGGCCAGTCCGGTTTCCGCGCCACACGGGCGGGAGTGCGGTGGGCACCTGCCAGCCGCCTGATCGGGACAACCATTACGAAAACAGCTCTGGGTATAGTTTACGAAAATGCCCAGACTATGCGATATTCCAGTAACTACAACGCACTCAGACCGGCCGATTTGCACCCATGCCCGCTTGCCTGCTGGCGAGCAGTGCCGGCGCACCCCATCCGGTCAGGCTGCTGATTACCTGCCGGCATCCATTCACCCTTCCCGGTGCCCACGGGCCTGTGCTCGGGTTCCGGCACCTGGGCCCGTTGTCCCGCTCCGCGTCAGCGGAACTGGCGATGTCGCTGCCCGCGCTCCGGCTGCTCAGCGAGCGGGAACCGGACCGCGCCCGGCGGCTGCTCGCGGGCCATCCGCGCGCCATCGAGTACCTGGATGCGGCAATCGATCGTTACCCAAGCGATATAGATGCTAATGTCATCGCGGCCGGACCGCCCTGCGCCCCGCGGACCCTGCCGTTTGGGGAGCGCCGTAGCCAGTCCCGCCGGCTGACCGTCAGGCGGGAGGACGTAGGAGCGTGAAACGCCCGTGGGTCCGCGTTCATCTGCCATTTGTTCCCTGCCTGCTCGCGCCGGGGCGCTCGCCATGGTCATGCTCTGCGGCGGGGCGCTGATCCTTTCCGCCACGCCGGCCGGGGCGGCGCCACAGCCGAGCATCGGCCAGGTCCAGCAGAAGCTCTTCCGGCTGATGTCGCTGGAAGACGCGGCAGTCCAGCAGTATGACCAGGCCAGCCAGATTCTGGCCAGCGCCAAGGTCCGCCTGGCAATTGTCAGCCGCGAGGCGGCCCGGGACCGCGCCCAGTTCGAGCTGATGCGCGGGAAGATCGGGCAGATCGCCGCGTTCGCTTATGAGAACGGCAACATGACCTCGTTCGGGGCCCTGCTGACCAATCCCAGCCCGCAGACTGTCATCGCCCAGGCCTCGATCCTCCAGCATCTGTCCAGTGACCGGACCGCCGAACTGAACAGCGTCATCACGGCCGCGCGCCAGTACGCCTCGGCGCAGCAGATCGCACAGCGCACCGAGGCGGCGGTCATCGCCCTGCAGCGGCAGCGCCTGGCGAAGCGGAAGGTCATCGCAGCGGCAGTGGCCAAGCAGAAGGCTCTGCTCGACACGCTCACCACCCAGCAGCAGGCTGCGATTTCCGGTGGGACGACCACTGCGGTCTACACCGGGCCGACCAACACGCCGCAGGGGAAGGCGGTCGCGTTCGCCTATGCCCAGCTCGGCAAGCCCTACGTGTGGGGTGCGACCGGCCCCGGCACGTTCGACTGCTCCGGGCTGGTCCAGGCTGCCTGGGCGGCGGCGGGGGTGGCCATCCCGCGTACCACCTATGAGCAGTGGGCCGCGCTGCCGCACGTGTCGATGTCGGCCATCAAGCCCGGCGACCTGATCTTCTTCGATGCCATCGGGCACGTCGGGATCTATGTCGGCAACAACGACGTCATCGACGCCCCGCAGCCTGGCGAGTTCGTGGAACTGGTCAGCCTGTCCTCGTCCTGGTACGCGACGAACCTGGACGGTGCCGCCCGCCCATGACCGGCCGGCCGGTCACCGGCGGGCGGCTACTGCCGGTAGCTGTCGAGGAACCGGCCGACGCGGCGGATCGCGGCCTCGAGTTCATCGGCGTGCGGGAGAGTGACGATGCGCAGGTGGTCGGGGTAGGGCCAGTTGAAGCCGGTGCCCTGCACGATGTGGATCTTCTCGCGGAGCAGCAGGTCGAGCACCAGCTTCTCGTCGTCGCGGATCGGGTGCACAGCGGGATCGAGGCGGGGGAAGGCGTAGATGGCGCCCTGCGGCTTGACGCAGGAAACGCCGGGGATCTCGTTGAGTGTCCGCCAGGCCCGGTCGCGCTGCTCGGCCAGCCGGCCGCCAGGCTGGACAAGCCCGTCCAGGCTGTGGTCGGTGAGCGAGGCCGCGATGGCGTGCTGGGCCGGTGCGTTGGGGCACAGCCGCATGCCCGCGAGCATGGTCAGCCCCTCCAGGTAGTCGCGGGCGTGCTGGCGGGGCCCCGACACCACCAGCCAGCCGGCCCGGAACCCGGACACCCGGTGGCTCTTGGACAGGCCGCCGAAAGTCAGGCACAGCACGTCCGGCGCGGTCGCGGCGATGTGGTGATGAACCGCGCCGTCGTAGAGGATCTTGTCGTAGATCTCGTCGGCGAAGATCATCAGGTTGTGGCGGCGGGCGAGGTCGGCGATGCCCGCCAGCAGTTCTGGTGAGTAGACCGCTCCGGTCGGGTTGTTCGGGTTGATCACCACGATCGCCTTGGCCCGGTCGGTGATCTTCGCCGCGATGTCGTCAAGGCCGGGCTGCCAGCCTGCGGACTCGTCGCAGACGTAGTGCACCGCGGTGCCGCCGGCCAGCCGGGTCACGGCGGTCCACAGCGGGTAGTCGGGGCTGGGAATGAGCACCTCGTCGCCGGCGTCCACCAGGGCCTGGATCGCCATGGCGGCCAGTTCTGACACGCCATTGCCGAGATAGACGTCGTCCACGTCCACCGCGCACGACAGTCGTTGCGCGTAATATTCCGCCACTGCCTGCCGGGCGGGCAGGATGCCACGGGCGTCACTGTAGCCATGCGCGGCCGGCAGGCTCGCGATCATGTCCCGCAGGATCGCCTCGGGAGCTTCGAAGCCGAACGCGGCTGGGTTGCCGATGTTGAGGCGCAGCACGCTGTGCCCCGCGGCTTCCAGCGCGTTAGCCTGCTCGACGACCGGGCCGCGGATCTCGTAGCAGACACCGGTGAGCCTGCTGGATTGCCGGTACTCCATCTGACGCCCTTCGCGCTCGGTGCCGCCACCTTGCGGCAGTCTACTTTGTTGTTCCAAGTCTTTGCTTGGAACTTCCAACTAATGGCCTATCCTTGGTGCATGCCGCGCCGTAGCTACGCGCACTACTGCGCCATCGCCCGCTCACTCGACGTCCTTGGTGAACGCTGGACGCTGCTGATCATCCGTGAGCTCCTGCCGGGCCCGCGCCGTTATACCGAACTGCACGCCGACCTGCCTGGGGTCAGCACCGATGTGCTGGCCGCCCGGCTCAAGGAGATGGAAGCAGACGGGCTCGTCGAACGCCGCCGGGTCGCCCCGCCCACGCCCGCGTGGGTCTACCAGCTGACCCCGCGCGGGCGTGACCTGCTGCCGGTTCTCGGCGCGCTGGCGAGCTGGGGCAGCGATCTGCTGGACGGCAAGGAACCGACCGACGCACTGCGCATTCACTGGCTGGCCATCCCGCTCGCCCGCCTGCTGGAGCAGGCGGCCCGCGGTCACGGTGGCGTGGTGGAGTTGCGGGTGGATGGCGCGCGCTGCTACCTGCGCCTTGACGCCGGCGGGCCCGCGCCCGCCTACGACCAGCCGGCCGAGCCCGGTGCCGTGCTGACCCTCAGCACCGAAACCGCGGTGAACCTGGTCAATGAACGGATCAGCGTGACCGCTGCCGTCGCAGGCGGGCAGCTCACCGTCACCGGCGGGTCGGCCCTGGCCGCAGCGCTGTCCGCCAGCGCCGGCCGGGACGCGGCTGTCCCGACGCTCGCGGGGAATCAGTGAAGGATGTTGACCGCCCGGGCGATCACCAGCACGCCGACGGCTAGCGACACCGCGGACTGGACGAGCATGGTGAGCTTGGCCCACCTGGCCATCGGCATCACATCGGTCGGGCTGAACGCGGTCGCGTTGGTGAACGACAGGTAGAGATAGTCCACGAACCGTGGTTCCCACTCCGGTGCCGCCAGTTCGGGTGCTGCCATCTGCGGGAACATCAGGTCCGGGTGCTGGGCGGTGGCCAGTGCCCGGTGCACCGGGCCGCCGCGGTCGAACTCCCAGTACCACAGCGCGAATGCGATGACGTTGGTCGCCCACACGTTAGCCCCGGTGGCGAGCAGCGGCCCAGCATTGTTCCCGGCCTCCCCTTTCACGATCGCCCTGATGAGCAGGATGGCAGAGGCCGCGTTGGCGACGGTGATGACCAGGATCAGCACGATGCTTGCCGCCCGCACGGCTTTCCCGCGCCGCTCGATCCGCACCGGGTTGGCGATGCTCAGGCCGATCAGCAGCCCTCCCTCCAGCGCCGGCACGAGGGCGGGGGGCAGCGGCTTGGTCAGGTGCGGCGGAAGCAGGACCTGCAGGACGATGGCCGTGATCACGCTCAGCGTCACCGGCCACCGCCGCTCACCCCGGGTCCTGCGCATCCAGGCCGGAAGCGGGATGCCCTGGGGATGGAGCACCGCCATGTGCTCGGCCCGGCGGATCCACGCCTGCCACGGATCTGCGGTGCGGCGCAACCGCGGCTCGGGCCGGCCAGGCTGATCCGGCTGCCCGGCCGGGTCAGGGGGTCCGGGGTCTGTCATCTGTCCGATCATGCCACCCCGGCCGCAGGCAGACGGGGCCCGCCAAACTGTCACAGTGGCACCCACCGGGTCTGATCGGCCAGCGGGTGCCTGCCGGTGTTCAGCGCAGGCTCAGCCGCATGCGCTCCTCACTGCGTGCCGGGTCGGCCGCCAGCGGCTGCCGCTCGTTCGTGCTCCGGAAGCCGAACTTCTCGTAGAGGCGCATGGCCGGGTCGTTGCCGTCGAGGATCCACAGCCACACGGTGATCACCCCCGAATCCCGGAGACGGTCAAGAACAGTCTTGAGCAGCAGGGAGGCGGCTCCGGACTCGCGGAAGCCAGGGGAGACCCACAGGTACTCCAAATAGCATTCATACGATGGCATGACCGATTCCCGGGTTGCCCCAAGTACCCCGACAACCTCGTCGCCGGCAATGATGACAACCCACTCACCGCGGGCGAATTCTGATCTCCATTTCCTTTCGGCATAGGTGTCCTCGACCTCGAAGCTCGACAAGAACTCCTGGGGGTTTTCTTTCAGTGCGGACAGCCTGATGCCCCGCAACCTGAGCCAATCATCCTCGGTTAGCACCTCCACCCGGAACGTGGTCGACGCGCTGGCCACGAAGCGCTCACCTCCGGCACTCTCCTGCCGCTCACACCCGGAGCCGGGCAGTCATCGAAGCCAACTCTAAAAGGCCTTCCTGATTCAGCCTGTGGCGCATGGCACCCGATCAGCCGTTCACGCTGGCCACTTCCGGGGCCGGGACGCCGATCCGTTTCCGTCCCGGGCACCGCTGTGACCTCTTGCGCGTGAGTGCCCGGCACGGTCAGGGAGTGGCTTCGGCTGCCGGCCAGGGGACGTGACCGCCCCGAAAGAGCAGGGCCGATATCTGTGTCAGCGTGTTCGTGCCCACGCGGAATCCGGTGTGCGCACTCACCTCGTCCATGATCGCCAGTGTGTACCGGGCACCGGGCCCTGCGAACCCTACTGTGTTGGTGACCCAGATGCCGTTGTCGTCTTCCCAGCCGTTCTTGTTCCCCGGGCGGCGTGCCTGCCCGGCGCCCCAGACTCCCCACTGCTGGATCCGGGCGACGTGACGGAGCTGGCGGATGAGGTAGCTACGGTCGCCGTACGGAAGTCCGGTGAGTACGTAATTCATCAGGTTGTCGAGATCCTCGGGCGAGCAGTACATATAGCCCCAGTAGGGCGGGCTCGCGGAGAACGAGCCGCTGGTCATGCCGAAGCGTGCGATGCGGCGCAGGAAGCGCCCGTTCTCGAAGGCGGACCATAGCTGGTCGGCGGCAGCGTCAGAACTCTCATGGAGGGCTTGGTAGATCAGCGTCCAGTCGCTGGGAGTGAGCGCGATCCGGCCCGCGCGGGCTCGCCGCAGCAGGTCGGTCACCATTGCCAGCTTGATGGTGGACGCGGCCGGGAAGTCCGCCCTGGCGTTCGCGTTACGCCAGGTCGCACCGGTTACCCGGTCGTGCAGCACCAGGCCGATCCGGCCCGGCTGCCCGGCCAGGTACCGCTGCGCTGCGCGGATCCGCCAGCGCATGAGGCAGGAGAAGCCGCTGGCGATCGCCGGGCACGCTCCCGTGAGTGCCCGGTGGGGTGGCCCTGCCCGCTGGCCCGGAGCAGGCAAGGGCGACTGCGGGGCGACAGCACCCTGATCGGGGCCGGTCATCCGGCCCGACGCCCGCGCGGACGGCGCGGCGGCGAGGACAAGCACTGCCAGGCACACGGCCACAGAGCCGTCCCCAAGCCGGGCAGCAAGACAGTGTGCCGCCCGGCGGGTCACCAGTATGCTCAAGGCCGGTCACCGGTTCGCCTGCTGTGCGGCCTGCTCGCGCAAGCGATGCGCTTTGCCGGCCGGCCGGCGGGCAGCTCGCGAGAGCTTGTCCAGCCGGGCCACCTGATCGGAACCATCGAGCGCGTGGATGGCGACGACGAGGTAGTTCGCCACGGCACTCACCACCGCCACGGCCAGCGGGATCACCAGGGCGGTCACCCCTGCCCGCGGGCCGAGGGCATACACGACCTCGGTGTGCATCCGGATGAACATCAGCGCCGCGAGGACACCGATGACGGCCAGGGCGGTCCCGAACGCCGCCTTGGTGAGCCCGTCCAGTTCATCGAGGTGCACCGTGCCGGCGTGGTTCTTGTGGCTGCGCATCCGGTGCCCGGTGAAGGCCAGGAACCCGTACGACAGCACCGTCACCATGGCGTCCAGGGCGGTGGCGAAGGCCAGGTTCGCGGACAGTGGGCTGGCCCAGTCCACGTCGGTGACCCCGCCGAAGAAGTACAGGAGCAGGCAGAAATCGAAGAACAGGACGAACTTTGGAATCCGCCGCATCCACCGCGCCAGGCGGTGATGCTTGCGCGAGCCCTTGCCCGTCTCGTCATCGATCTGGTCCCGTTGCTCTGCCTCATGCTGCAGGATCTGTGCCACCGTGGCCTCGCCGCCGTCCGGGTGGGGGACCCGGATCTTGAGCCAGTACTCGGCGGCGACGATCTTGGCCTGGTGCTGCCACTGCCAGCGGCCGCGGCGGGCCTCCTCGGCCAGGTCCTGCTGCCCGGTGTGGGCCGGGGCCGGTGCCACGGCGTCCCGCTCTGCCAGTTGCGGCCCGGCGGTCTGGGCGGTCCCCGGTGTCGCGGTCCAGGGGGTTGCGGTCGCGGACTTCGTGGGGAGGTTCCGGGCCTGACCCGGCTGGCTCCCGTTTTCTTCGATACTCACTGTCACTCCTTCGGGGGCTGGGCGGTCAGGAGGTGGCCGCCGGGGATGGGCTGAGCACGATCACGACCCGGCGCAGCCGGGCGCAGATGGCTTCGTCGAGGCGGCCCTGGCGGTAGCAGGCAGAGCGGGGCTTGCCCGCCGTGCCCAGCCCGGTGACCCGGACGATCTGGTGTGCCGGGGTTCCGAGTGCGATGAGGCGTGCCTGGACCGCGCGCGCGCGTGCCGCGGACAGTGCGAGGTTGTAGGTGTCGGTCCCACCGTCGGGTGAGGCGTAGCCGGTGATGGACACGGTCAGGTGGCCGGTGCGGGCCTGCGCGGCCACCGGACCGAGGATGCGGTTGGTGCCGGGCAGCAGCCGGGCGCTGTTGAAGGCGAAGAACTCGTCGGCGGGCACGCTCGTGCGGGTCTGGCCGCGTGGGCCGCGGACCGATGTCACCCGAGGTACACCGACGATGGGGACGGGTGTCGTGCTGCGTGACTTCGGGTCCGGCCGCGTGAGCGCGTCCACGGTGCAGGAGGCCGCCCCGGCCGCGTGGCAGATGGCCAGCCAGTACCGGCTCAGTTCCGTCCGCTGTGGCAGTGGCAGGGCGGGCTGGCGCCCGGCCGTGTCAGCGAGGCCGGAGAACACGATATGCCACCCGGCCAGCCGGGGCAGCAGCCCGCGCTGGCTGAGCGTGGTGGCGGCCGCGCGGGGATCTGCGCCCCAGCCGACCTGCCGCAGGTCGAAGGCGCCCGCGGTGGAAAGACCAGAGGACAGGACGATGAGTGTGCCGGGGCCGGGTGTCACCCGGATCGCCTGGGCGATCCAGGCCAGCAGGTCGAACGGCCTGCTGGCCGCCTGCCCGGCCAGCAGTCGCTGGACCCGGTCCACGTTCTGGCTGAGCAGCCGGTCACGGTCGGGCCCGTACTCGACCTGCCCGTCGGGCCGCCGCGGTGTCAGCGGCACCTGGACCGCCTGGCCGGTGTTGGGGTTCACCACCCAGGCGATGCCATGGGTGCTGGTCGCGCCGGCGTCCCACAGCAGGGTCCGGTCAGCGGAGGCCAGTTCCGGAGCGGGCTCGTTCATCGTGGCGCTGGCCGCCACCACGATGATCTGCGGGGTGTTGCCCGGAACCCGCTCGCATGCGGACAGCAGGACGGACGCACAGAGGAATGCGATGAGTGCGGCGCACCAGGCGATGTGCCCGGTGGCGCGGCGCGCCTGGGCGCGGTTGATTGCCTGCTTCAGGCAGGCGACTATGGTGAACATAAGAAGTTCCCGGTGTATGAGAGCGCTGGAATTTCTGTGGCGGGCATCCCCGGGCCAACGGGGGTGCCCGCACTTGTCGGTCCGCGTGGCAGGCCCGCAACCGCTGGGCGGATGCGGCTAACCGGACCACTCTGCATCCCGAACCGCCTCCTCTTCAGCTGAACTTCAGCTTCTATCTGAATGTCACCTGCAGTACAAGTCTGGCCTAAACATGAGTTTCCCCGCCAGGGGAGCCTCAATCCTCTTGGGCAGAGATCGCGATTTGGCACCTGTACGATCCTGCACGCGCTAGCATCTTCATGGTGCGGGCTAGCTGGTAGTTTGGCAGGTGGCAAAAGATGGTATTGAATGTTTGCCTGTACTGCTGAACTTCAGATGAACCGAGGTTAATGTGGACGATCCGGATCCGCGCCAGAACCTCGTGCGCCGCCTGCGCGCCCTCAGGGAGGAGCACTGGCCTGGTATGAAGATCACGCAGTCCCAGCTCGCGCAGGCGCTAGGCGGGAGCAAACCGCTCAGTGTGCCGCTTATCTCGTCGTGGGAGTCGCAGGCCAGGCCCACCATCCCGCCGATCGCCCGGCTGGAGGATTACGCCACGCTCTTCGCCACCACCCGGTCGTTCGACAAGGGGGTGGGCCGATTGCTGGGTCTCGACGAGATGACCGAACAAGAGCAGGCGGCCAGGCAGGAGCTCGTGCAGGACCTCATGCGCCTGCGTAACGAGGCGCTGGGCGTGAGCAGTCCCGGCGCGGCGCGCCCAGACGGAGCCCACGAGGTCGCCGAGTCGCTGAATGCTGGGCCATGGCGCTTCGAGGACGGCAACTCCATCGTCATCGTGTGCGCCCAGCTGCCTGAGGACATGCTGAAGAAGATGCCCTACACCGATCCGCTGGATCCCGACTTCATCTCGATGTACCGGTACACCGACCTCGATGCGCTCTTCGAGCTGCATGGTCACCTCCGTGCCGCCAATTTCACGAGCCATGTCTACTTCCGGGCCGCGCACCAACTGCAGCCTGATGACTACACGGCGCACCTGGTCTCGCTGGGCGGAGTGGACTGGAACCAGGCGACCAGTTCCGTCCTGGGCCGCATGCAACTCCCGGTGCGGCAGGTCGCCGACTGGAAGGAGCCCGGCGGCGCCTACTTCGAGGTGGATGAAGACGGCCGCAAGACCGCGCACCGGCCGCACCTGGTGGAGTCGGCCAGCCGGAAGACCCTGCGGGAGGACGTCGCGCTCTTCGCCCGGGCCGTCAATCCTTTCAACCGGAAACGCTTCGTGACCGTCTGCAACGGGATGTACGGGAGCGGCAGTTACGGCGTCGTGCGGGCACTGACCGATGTCCGCTTCCGTGATCGCAACGCCAAATACCTTCGGCAGCGTTTCGCAGGCAGTGAGGCCTACTGCATCCTCACCCGGGTGAGCGTGGAGAACGGTGCGACGCTGACCCCCGACTGGACCCTCCCAGAGACCAGGCTCTTCGAGTGGTCCCGGCCATAGTCATGCCAGGGACAGGGACTCCGTATCATCACGGGTCGCATCGCCGTCTGCTCTGGACGGCTGATGATTCGCCATCGCCGCAGGCGAACGTCGATGCCATCATCGTGCCCACCGTTCGCCCGCCCGCGTACCTCAGGGAGGCGGCAAGGGTCGCTCTCCTCCTTGACTGCCCGCTGGTCACTCTGCACAGCCGGAAGTGGACCAGTGCGCAGCAGGCTGCGCTGCGCCTCCCGCCAGCCGTCGACCTGATCGCGATCGACGTGCCCGACCGGGCGCAGCTCCGGCTGCCTGACCTGGAGACCTCACGGTTGCTGGCCGGCACGATCTTCGAGCGGCGGACCGATCTGAGCGCCAAGCGCAACCTCGCGCTGATGCTCTGTTACATGCTCGGCTGGGAGCGTGTCGTCTTCCTCGACGACGACATCCGGATTCCCAACGCCGTCGACTTGCGCCACGCCGCTGGCCTGCTGGACACCTACAACGCGGTGGGGCTGGGCATCGGCGGATACCCCGACAACTCGGTCGTGTGCCATGCCTTCCGGCTGGCCGGTGGCGCCCAGGAGACCTTCATCGGTGGCGGTGCCCTCGCCGTCGAGGTGAAGCGTAATCGCTCGTTCTTCCCCGACGTCTACAACGACGACTGGTTCTACATGCTGAACGCAGGGAAGGATCTGCAACCTGTCGCGACTGTCGGAGAGGTGCTCCAGCAGCCGTACGACCCCTTCCGGAACCCCGACCGGGCCCGGGCTGAGGAATTCGGCGATGTGCTGGCTGAGGGCACCTTCTGGCTGCTCGACCAGGAGAAGTCTGCCGCGGACGCCGACTGGCGGCACTGGCGGGACTTCCTGGAAAGGCGCCAGCGATTCATCCGGCACGTGCTCGGCATGGTCGTCGGGGCGGACATCGAGCCCACCGAAAAGGCCCGCATGGTCGAGGCACTGAAGGCAGCCCTGGGCCGCCTCGCGTGCATCAGGCCGGAACGATGCGTGGACTACCTGCGGGCACTGGCCGCCGACCAGGACAAGTGGCAGCACCACGTCCACCACCTGCCGACCAGCCAGCCGCTCGACAAGGCGCTCAGGTCGCTGTCCCGCAAAGGCACGCCGCCGCTGACCTGGTACACCACCCAGGCCCGCCGGTCTCCAGCGATGGCCCTGCGCGCCTGGCAGGACGGTCACTGACAGCGTTTGTGAGGTGGGGCACGCGCTTCGTCAGGCCGCGGCCCCAGGTGGCGGTCGCCTGCTGGCGGATCTGGATCAGCTCTGGCTTGCTTCCCGTGCCACGCGCTCCAGGCGGCTCCGGTAGTTCTCCCACCACGCCTGGTCGCCTGGTGCCATGCTGGCGTTGTCTTGCCGCAGCCCGGCGGCCCCGTCGATGAGTTCCCGGATGATGTCGGCGTGCCCGGCCTGCCGGTCAGTTTCGGCGATCACGTGGACCAGGATCCGGTGCAGCGTCACCTCGTTCTTGTCGGCGGGCCACCAGGGCACGTGACCGGCCGCGTCCAGCGCCAGGGCCTCGATCGTCGCGTCCGAGTGCGCCCACGCCCGGTGGTACAGGCCGACGATCTGCTCGCGCGACTCGCCGGCCGTCGCCCACATGTCGGCGTTGGGTTCGGCGCCCTCGGCCAGCCAGGGCATCGGCTCGCTGGACGGCCGCCCGAAGGTGCTGCCGAAGTACCCCAGTTCGACGCTGGCCACGTGCTTGACCAGCCCCAGCAGGTTGGTGCCGGTAGGTGTCAGCGGGCGGCGGATGTCGTAGTCCGCAAGCCCGTCAAGCTTCCACAGCAGGGCCTCGCGGGCGGCCTGCAGATAACGGTGCAGGTCCGCTTTGGGATCAGGTCCGGTCATGCCAGACAGTCTCCTACCGGCAGCCGGTCCACGGGAGCCGATACCGGCCGCCCGCCGGTTCAGGTGAGGGCGCGGGCGAACGCGGTGAATGTGGGCGTGCCTGGCTGGCGGTCGTACACCGCGAACACGATCCGCTCGAACCAGCCGGCGCTGGGCACAAGCCCGGCGAAGATAGCGGCCACGACGGCCGGATCGTTGCCGAACACGCCGCAGCCCCAGGCACCCAGAACGAGGCTGCGGTGCCGGTGTGCCGCGGCGACCGTGAGCACGCGCGCGGCCGACGCATCGCAGGACCTCACGCGAGCCTACCGGGCGGTCGCAGAGGCCTTGGGAGAGCTCACGTCCGCCGTGGTCGACAAGGCGATCCCCAACGAGACGCTCGGCGGTGCCGCCGCGAGCGGCGTGGACGCCGCGACCCGGGCGGGGAGGACCACCACGCCGCCAGCCTGCCGCTCCCGATGGGCGCGAAGCCGGGCGCGTCAGCGGCTGCGGGCAATGGGAGCCGCGTGCCCCCCGCCGAGGCCTCGGGAGTGAGCCGGTGTGGCGGTGCCCGGGACCCGGTCTCCCCTTCCCGCCGTACTGCCGCCCGACGCCCAGCGTGATGAACGGCACGACCTACTTCCCGCAGTCCGGGCAGCTCGGCAAGAACGAGATGCGGATCACGTTCATGGGCTCGTGCCCGTTCCCGCCCAGGAAGAGCCAGGCATCCACGTGCATCCTGGTGGAGTTCGGCAACGGGCGTAACTTCATCTTCGGCTTCGGCCCGGGGTGCCTGCGCAACCTCGTCGCGCACCAGGTCCCGATCGCGACGGCGAACGACATCTTGCCGCAGCCACGCTCCCCGCATGAGCACAACGGCACCCGGGCCAGCCGGACGTCGCCATCCCCCAGTGTCGATCACAGCGACGCCATCAGACTCCCCGGGCTCCCCGGCCCACGCTTCTACCTCAAGTTCTTCGTCCCGGCCAGTCCAGGTCACTAGCAGCTTGAGCCCGCGCCGGACACCGACAAGCGCACGCCAGTCACCGCCGTCGAGCATCTCAACGCGTTCGGCGCGCAAGCTCCAGCCCTCACCAACGAGTTGCTGCGTACCCGGTACTACGGTCACCGCATCAGCCACTGGCGTTTCCCAAGTGTTGCTACGGCGAGGATGCCCGCGCCGATCACCAGCCCTGCCGACAGGTAAAGGGCCGCGTGCAGGCCGGTCTGGAAGGCGTGGTAGGCGGCGTTGATCACTTCCCGGACGAGCTTGCCCTGGCCGGCTGCTGCCGCGCCGCCTGCGCCGGCGGTCTTGCCGCTGGGCGGGACGCCGCCGGTCTCCAGCGCGTTGATCACGATCGACTGGAAGTTCACCGGTATCCCAAGCTGGTGCAGCTTGCTGGTGAGATCGGCTTTCAGCTGCGCGTCGACCAGCGCGCCCAGGATCGCGACGCCGGTCACCGCGCCGACCTCGCGGCTGGTGTTAGCCGCCGAGGCGGCCATGCCGGAGTGCTCAGGTGGCACGGCCCCCATGACCGAGGAGGTGATCGGCACGACGGTGGCGCCTATCCCCGTTCCGGTGAGAGCGAGCGCGCCGGCCAGCGCCGCATAGCGCGGGTGCGGGCTGAGGGCGGCGTTGGTGAGCAGCAGCCCGGCACCAAAGATCAGGCAGCCGCCGGCCGTAGACCAGCGCAGCCCGGCGGTACTGGTCCACCGGCCGGCCAGCACCGAGGCGAGGATCATCAGCGTGGCCATCGGCGCGAACACGAGCGCGATCTGGTAACCGGAGTAGCCGGCTACCTCGTCGAGGTAGAGCGCGGTGAAGAAGAAGATCGCGAAGGTGGCGAAATAGCTGCAGAACGCGACCAGGTTGGCGGTGGTGAACCGCGGCAGGCGCAGCAGCCGCAAGTTGAGCAGCGGATGGGGGGCCCGGTGCTCCTGCCAGGCAAACGTGCCTGCGGCTGCCGCGCTGACGCAGAACAGCGCCAGCACCTGCGGGGAGGCGAACCCGGCGCTCTCCCCGGTGATCACCGCGAAGACCAGCGCCGCCAGCGCGGCGGCACCCAGCAGCGTGCCGGCCACATCGACGCGGTGCGCCTCGGGGTCGGCGTTCTCCGGCAGCACGAGGGCGGCGGCGGCGAGCGCGGCCAGGCCGAAGGCCAAGTTGAACCAGAAGATCGCGCGCCAGTTCCAGGCGCCGACCAGCGCGCCGCCGATGACCGGGCCGGCCGCGAGCGCGAGCCCGGACACCCCCGCCCACACCCCGATCGCCCTGGTGCGGGCACGCTCGCCTGCATAGAGGTGGCGCAGCATCGACAGGGTGCCCGGCTCGCTGGCGGCCGCACCGAGCCCCATCACCGCGCGCCCGGCGATGAGAACCCCGGTGCCCGGGGCCAGCGCCGCCAGCACCGAGCCGGCGCAGAACACTCCCACGCCGGCGAGCATCACCTTCTTACGGCCGAACTCATCGCCGATCATGCCGCAGGCAAGCATCGCGCTGGCGAAGGTCAGCGCGTAGGCGCCCACCACCCACTGCAGCGCCGAGACCCCCGCGTGCAGATCCGCCTGGACACTGCCCAGGGCCACGCTCACGACGGTGTTGTCCAGGAAAGTCAGGAACAGCACCGTGCACAGCGTGGCCAGCGCCACCGGGCGGGTGCCGCGGCGCACAGGGACGGCTGCGCCGGCCTGGACGGTGCCTGCCATCCCGGCTAGCCGGCGTGATGGCAGGCCACGGGCAGCCCGGATGTGCTGCCCCCGTTCTCCAGCGCGAGCAGCCCGCAGAAGCTGGCATCGCCGACCTTCCAGGTTCCGTCCTGCAAGACCGCGACACCGGCCTGATTCTTCAGCTGCGGCGTCCCGCCGACCAGGATCGAATAGGTCACTTTGGCCTGCGCCGGCGACACCAGCGTCACCTTGGTCACTTGCGCGGTGGCCGCAGAAGCGAGCGTCGAGCCAGCCTGGGCCCTGATGACCGGGGCAAAGACCTGGCCGTTTTGCAGCAACTCCACCCGGCGGGCCACCGGGGTCTTCGCATTGAAAAACGCCTGCCAGTCGGCTGCTATCTGTGCCGTGGCCGAGCCACTGGCCGGCGCCGCCGAAGCCGACGCCGGCGGTGAACTGCCCGCCTTCGGCGCCGTCGTGCCGCTGCTGCCACACGCCACCAAGACCACGCCAAGCGCCGGCCCCAGCACAACAACCCAGATGAGCTTGCGGTATCGCATCGTCCCGCTCCTTTACCGCGTTATGAAGATGCCGCTGTCCATGACCGCGCCCCGCCTATCCGCCTGGCGGCTGCCTGAGGCGGCCCGGCAGGCTGCTACGTTACCGGCCACCTGGCCTGCGTCACCGGACGGGACCCCAGCCCCGCCAAAGCCACATCGGGCACCAGTCCTGCGGCTATCCCGGAACAGCACCAGCCAGCCGTGGCACCCTGCAAGGTAACCCGCCATCCCGCCCCACTCTCCGAGCAAAGACCGGCCACCCGCCCGCTGGATAGGGTTATTAGTCACCTCAGCATCACCTTTCCGGCATGGGGGCCGTGCCGGGCCTGGCTGGCCCCTCCGTGGGACCTGGCTTTCGGCCGGGAGGGGGTGAAATGCCGCAGGTGCAGCCGGCGAAGGCGGCGGCGCGGATCTCGCGGATCATGTCGTCGAGATGCCCGAGGGCTTCTGTGGTGTGCTGCCTGGCTATGTCTGTGGGCAGGTCCATGGCAGCGTGCAGGCTCAGCCCGACGTGGAGGAGGCGGGTGCTGATCCTCTCGAGCAGTTCCTGGCCGTGTGCCTGCTCTGCCGCGACCGCAGCCCGGGCCAGATCTGCGAGATCTTCTTGCCGCCGGGCCTGGGTGACATCCCGGGTCACGGCAAGGGTGAACTGGCCGGTCGCGGCCGCTAGCGGGCTGAGGCTGATCTCGGCCGGGAATGTTGTGCCGTCTTTGCGCAGCCCGACCAGCCGCGCCCCGGCGCCCATGAGCCGGGCATGGGGTGCCTGCGCGTAAGCGGCCCGGTGGCGGCGGTGGGCCGCCTGCAGGTCGGGTGGGATCAGGCGCTCGACCGGCTGGCCGGGCAGTTCGTCGTGCTCGTAGCCGAACATCTCCTCCATCCGCCTGCTGGCCAGCGCGAGCGTGCCGTCGCTGTTTGCGAGTGCCACCCCATCGGGGAGAGCGTCGACCAGTTTCAACAGCACGGCCCGGGTGACGGCCGCCGCTGGTCCGTTCGATGGTCCGGCTGCCTGCTGCTGGCCCCCGGCCCGCACGGCATCGCGGGGTGGCGCCCTCTCACCGGTTCCCGGCCCGGCCGGTTTGCCTGCCGAGGCGGGCGGGGCATCTGCCGCTGGCGCCCTCGCGGCCATCGACGACTCCAGGGAAGGGTAGATGGAAACCAGGTGATCGACGCCGCTGAGGCCAAGCACACGCCGCACGATCTGGGCGGTGACCACCAGCCGCAGTTCCGTGCCGCTGACGACGGCACGCTGGTAAACGCGCACCAGGGCATCCGCACCAGCGTAATCACACGAAACCGTCGCCGTCATATCCACGATCAGCGCGGCCGCGCCGCGGTTGATGACCGACAGCAGCTCTTCACGGATCTGGCCGGCGCTGGACAGGTCGATATGCTCAGGAAGCACCACGACCGCCTGCTGGCCTGTCCAGTGCACCGGGTAAATGTCCTCAAACACGGCGGCGGCCAGGGTGTGCGCAGGTAGCGGCGAATGCCGTGCGCACCGGATCTGCGCTAACGGTAATGGCCATGGCACCTCTGTGTTCGGTGCGCGCCGGTCATTCGACGACGATGACCGGATCGTCGCTGCCGTAACGGGCTGGGGACATAGCCGTCGGCCTGCCAGGCGTTCTCCCAGCGTCTGCCATCGGGCAAGTACCGGTAGCGGTAGCTGTGGCCTGGCTCGAGAGCGAAGGTGGCCCGCCAGGAGCCGTCACCGTCACGCTCGAGGTTGACGTTCTCGGGCGGCCACTCGCTGAACTCCCCGCACAACGCCACGCTGCCGGCTTGAACGTCTGCGGGAAGAGTGAAGGTGACGTCGGCGGTGCTGGCCTTAATGGCTCGTTTGACGGCCATATCGGCTCCTCCAGGGCAGTTGATGATCGTGGGGGAACGCCGGGTCAGGATCGGTCTCCCGGGCGGCTGCGCGCCGGAGCGTACGGCAGGCGGGGCACGCGAAACCCGGTGACGGCCATCTCAGCGGGCATGACTGGCAGCCTAAGGCCGGCCTGAACCCCCGCAAATAGGGCACACCCTCAGACCCGTAGGGGCACGCCCTCAGCGCGGATCGTCAGGGCACGGGCCGGCCCTCCGTGATGTGAGAATGTCGGGACCACGCGCGTCCCGGCACCACACCAACCCGATGCCGCTTGCCGGGAACGCGAGGACTGCCGTGCCGTCCGACCCGGGAGCGCCCTACCATGCCCGAGCCCCCCACCGTGCTGCGCGTCGTGATCGCGAGCGACAACTTCCTGACCCGGGAGGGCTTGGGCTGCCTGCTCAGCGGTGTTCGGGGTATCGAGGTGGTCGCACGGGTCGACAGCCATCCCGAAACTCTCGCCGCCGCCCGCAACTACCGCCCTGATGTGCTCATCGTCGGCATCCGCACCCCCCGGGTCAACGCCGAGACGGCGCTGAGCGCCGCCCAGAAGCTGCGCACTCAGCATCCGAACATCGGCGTCGTGGTCATCGCTGAAGCCGGCGACGGGTATGCCCTCGAACTCTTGCGCAGCGGAGCCGCCGGTGTTGGCTACCTGCTCGATGACCGGGTCGGCGACCTCGAAACCCTGCTGAGCGCCGTCCACGGTGCCCATGCCGGCGACACCGTTCTCGACCCTTCGGTCGTGAATGCCCTCGTGCGACGCCGGCTGCCCTCGGCGCTCGACGCGCTCTCAATCCGGGAACTCGACGTCCTGGCGGGGATGGCAAGTGGTTACGCCAACAACGAGATTGCCCGGCACCTGACCGTGTCGAAGAAGGCCGTCGAGAGACACATCACCAGTATCTTCCGCAAGCTCCGGATTCCTGACGCCAAGCGCTTCGACCGCCGCGTGACCGCAGTCCTGGCCTACCTGCAAGCCACCGGCGAACTCGCCAGCAAAGATGGCTCTACCTGGACCGCGCGATAGCCGGTCAGCCCGCTGGCGTGCTGTCCGCCTCGACATGAGCAACGGCGGGCTGACGCGCCGCGCCGACCCACTGCCGGTTGAAGGCATTGAGCCAGGTGTCGGCATCCTCGCCCTCGCCTGGGTTCAGCCGCCAGTGATCCCGCCGTCCCGACACGTTGCCCAGCTCCACCCCCAGCAGGTGGGAGGCGACACCGTGCACGGACCAGCCCGGACAGGCGGTGGGCAGCATCCACTCATCAGCCAGCAGCCCGGCCAGCAGCGCCACCAACTCCGACCGCAGTGGTGGCAAGCAGTGACGAGGTGTCAACGCGGAGGAAGGCCATGCATGGCAGCCTGCCCGGACCGCCTCCCAATTAGGCGCTGATCACCGGCACGGGCAGAACCCGGCCTGCTGGCCTGGCAGCCGCGGAGGCGCCTCCGCATTCGTCACGTGACAGGCGGCGGCATCCCGTCGGCGCTTGCGGCGAGCGCCTGATCCCACGCGCACGCTACGCACGCGTGCCGGAACGCCGAGCGGGCGAACTCCAGCGCCACTGCATGCGGGTCCGGGGACGCGCGGATGTCGTCCCAGTCGAGAACATATTCCCCCAGCGCGGCGTCCCAGCGCGCAGCCGGCGGGGACAAGGCAGTACCGCCGAAGCCTTCCGGTGCCGGGTGCGCGTAGGCGTAGAAAGCCGTCCTGCCATAACGCGCGTCCCCCGGCCACCACCAGCCGATGGCGACCTCCTGCGCGTCCATCGCGTTGCGCATGATGAAGTCTGCCGAGGGTGGCTACGTCGGCGCCCCGGAGAACATGCTCACTGCCAGGTCGAAGGAGCGATGTTCCCTGTCCCGATGACCGCGATCCTCATGCTGGCACCTAACTGGGGCGATGCCCCGCTGATTCCGCACCAGGCCGCGGAGGGATGGGGGGCCGTGCGCCCGGCTGGTGCGACACTCACGGTATGCAGCCGACCGGCGCCGTGCCAGCGTTCAGCGACGGGATCGTGACCTTGGGCGGGCACCTGCCTGAGGACGTCCGCCCGCATCTCGAAGGGGAGGATGAGGAGACAGCCCCACCTACAGCGTCCTGTTCCACGCCGGCATCTTCGCCGCACTCGCCCCGGCCCTGGCCGGGTTCTGCTTCTGGTGGGTCCGCCGCCGCCGTCTCGCCTGACAGCCAGCCGGCTCTGCCCGCCGTGATCGATGAGGCCGGACAGCGCCGGGATACCAGGCGCCGCCCGATGACGGCGAGGCCGGCCGCTGCCGCGGCCGTCGCCAGGGCCGATGGCAGCCGGGTACCGGGCTCTCGCGGGCGGCGGCGTGTGAATTCTCCGAACTCATTTCATGGTCACGGTCCGGCATGACCGCTGCCTGGCTCAGGACCTCTGCCCTGCCGCGCGGGGACCTTGAGGTCTGCCTCCGGGGTCCAGGCTGCGGTTAGCGTCGCAGCGGGCCGGGAAAGACCGCCGGCGAGGACTGCACAGATGTGAAGGCGGGCCTGCGGACCATGGAGAACAGCGGGAAGGCTACGCAAGCGGTCTTGCGCACCGAGCACCTGACCAAGCATTACGGCGCGGTCGTCGGCCTGGAAGACCTCAGCCTGGAAATGAACGCAGGTGAGGTCCTTGGCTATCTCGGGCCGAACGGCGCGGGCAAGACCACCACGATCCGGCTGCTGCTCGGGCTGATCAAGCCGACCGCCGGGCGGGCTGAGATCTTCGGCCTGGACGCACAGGCCGAGAAGGTGGCGGTGCATGCCCGGGTCGCATACGTGCCGGGCGAGGCGACCCTGTGGCCGTCGCTCACCGGCGCCGAAACGCTGCACCTGCTTGGCAGGATGCACGGCGAAACCGATGTGGCCTACCGCGACCTGCTGGTGAAGCGGTTCGACTTTGATACGTCCAGGAGGGTCCGGGCGTACTCGAAGGGTAACCGGCAGAAGATCAACCTGATCGCCGCGCTGGCCAGCCGCGCCGACCTGCGATGAGCCCACGGCCGGCCTCGACCCGCTGATGGAACAGGCGTTCCGGGAGAGCGTGCTGGAGGCGAAGGACAACGGGCAGTCGGTGTTCCTGTCGTCGCACGTGCTGTCCGAGGCGGAGGCGCTGTGCGACCGGATCGCGATCCTCCGCGCGGGCCGGCTGGCCGAGATCGGCACGCTCGCCCAGATGCGCCACCTGTCCGCGGTGACGGTGGAGGCTTCGTCCCGGGACCCGCCGCCTCCGGCGGTGGACAGGGTCGCCGGGGTGAGCGCGGTGCAGGTCGCGGGCCACCACCTTACCTGCCAGGTCCGCGGGCCGATCGACGATCTGCTGACGGTGCTCGCGGCCAGTCATCCTGAGACGCTGCTCAGCCGCGAGCCCTCGCTGGAGGAACTGTTCCTGTCGCTCTACGGCGAGCAGGAGCGTGCGAACAACGAGGCCCAGCGTGGCTAGCACCGCGCCGGCCAGCGCCGCAGCGGGTCCAACGGGTCGCGGCTCCGGCTGTGGAAGACCAAGCTGGCCGCCGGGACCGGCCTGCAGATCACCGTCACCCACTTCCCGCCGGGTACGGGCAAATGGAACAAGGTTGAACACCGGCTGTTCAGCTTCATCACGATGAACTGGCGGGCCCGGCCGCTGGAATCTCACCAGGTCGTCATCGAGACCATCGCAGCGGCCACCACCCGCACCGGGCTGACGGGCCGGGCGGTCCTGGACACCAGCACCTACGAGAAGGGCATCAAGATCACCGGCAAGGAAATGAAGGCATGGGAAGCCCGCCACCTGCACCGCCACGACTTCCACGGCGACTGGAACTACTCCATCACCGCCGAACCTGCCGCAGAAACCGGCCAACCAGGACACGCCCGGGATACCGGAACTTAATTTCGCGCGGGCCCTGACCTTGCCGGTGTCGTCGCGGTGCGAGACTCCAAGGACCCTGGCGGCCCAATGCTGGTGCTCAGCTCCTGGGAATGGGAGACCTTCGTGTGCAGAGTCAAGAGCGGTCAGTTCGAGCGAAGCTGAATCCCTCAGGGGTCAGGAGACTTGGAATGTCTCGGCGAGGTGCCATTCCAGGTATTCGCGCTCAATGAGAGCCTTGGGCAGATGCCGGAGTGACGATTACGTTGAGGGTAAGGATCTCCGCGCCGGCGTCGTAGTCGCGGGGATCTCCTCGGAGAGCAAAGGCGATGGCCGCGAGGCAGTCGCGTTCGGCCTCTTCTCGCGTTGCTGTGCCGCCGCCGTTGATGTGCAGGGCCGGCACGCGATGGTGCCAGTTTCCGTCCTCAACATCGTGGAACAGTTCCACCCGCAACAGGCTCACATGGTGATTGTCCTACGGTTCCCGCTGCACTGATCGCTGCCCGGGGCGGGTGCAGGATCGCAGCGTGTCCCGTGGCGCGGCGAGGTCGGGGCATATGGATGGGTCTCCTCAGGTGTGGCTGCCCAGGAGTAACCTCGCGGCGTGGCTGACCTAACGGATTACCTGGAACTCACGGTCAGTCAGGCGCGGGAGCAGTTCCGGGCGCTCCTGACACGCCGCCCCGTTGCAGGCGGCAGGCAAGTAGTCTTCTCGCCAGTTGAAACGCTGCTGTGCCTGGCTGCATCGTTCCTGGTCAATCACCGTCACTTTGGCGGCGGAACCGCGCATCAGGCACCCGAGCCGGTGCCGTCCCTGGCGCGGCTGTTCTCCCGGCCGCCGTCCAGCGTGCTGGCGAAGATGGCGAACCTGGACGGTTCCCGTTCCCACGGCGGGAAATGGGATGTTCTTGCCGGGGCTCTGCTCCGCGAGGACCCGGCTCGCTTCAGACGTATCTACCGGGTGCTGCTGCATGCTGCCCGCGCCGAGGGCATCGGCCCTGCCCGCTTGCCGGACTTCATCGGACTGGAGGACGGGGGCGAGTTGGCCCTGCTCGGCCAGGAGGAACTCGACCTCTCCGTGCTGGAGGCTGAACTGCGAGATCAGATCACCCGGCATGCCGCCGAAAGCCCGTGGTCCGAATTGGAGACCGAACGGATTCTGCTAGCGGCGGCCCGGGTCGGGCAGCATGTGTTCGCCGTGCATGTGCTGGCCAACTGCGGCAGTCGGTGCGTGTTCTGTGGCCTGAGCCCCGCGTCGTTCGGCGCCAAGCGCATGCTCCTGGCAGGGCATATCAAGCCCTGGAAAGACAGCACCCCGAGCGAGCGCCTTGATCCCCGCAACGGCCTGGCTGCCTGCCCGGCCCATGACGTGGCTTTCGACACCGGCCTGCTCACAGTCAACGGCGGACTGCGCATACACGTCGCTCACTCACTCGCCGACGCCGTCCAGACCGACCCGCTGGCCAGGCAGTACTACGGGCGACCGCCGCTGCGTGAGGCGTTGTTGCTTCCACCGGAGGCTCAGCCCCCGGCACGCAAGTATCTCAACTGGCACCGGGACAAAGTCTTTGTCGCTTGACCCAAACGATCTTTAGTTCGTTACTGACGTGCGGACCGCGTCCGACCTGGTACAGCCAGCTTTCCGAGCGCCCGAATAATCCGGCGAGTACCGCGTGGGCCAGGCCACGGCGACGCCGGACGCGCGATCCGTGGGGTCCGATGTCAGCCCTCCCCGGTCGCCTTGCGTCTAGTGACAGCATGCAGTTCTTCCAGCACTCTTGGCTAGGAGGCATGCGCGACTGCGGTGGTGCGTGCGGGTCGAACAGTACATGCACCCGCATGTCCCGCAACACCTCCAGGCTCCACCCGAAAGCCACGTGCCGCGCGAGCGCATCCTTTACCAGCGGGATTGCAAGGAATGGCACCCGTAGGCCGGTCACGTACCGAGGGGACGGGCGGCATCAGGCGACGTCGAGCGTCAGGGTCAGCTCGTCAGGAGCGCCGAACTCGGCGATCAGCCCGGTGAGGGCTTCGCGCAGGTCCTCGATCGCAGCCTCAGGAGTGTCACCCTCGCCGTTGGCCCCCACGCCAGCCCGCAGCTGAGCATGAGCGCACCAGACACCATCTTCGTCCTGCTCGACGGTGTAGGGGACATGCACTGCCCTGGTCATCGCGGCTGACCTCCCAGCGCAGGCGATCCATGCCATCGTAACGCTCGGCGGGGCCTCCCTCCCGTGGGCGACCAGACCCGGGAACGCCACGCGGCAGGCCGCCTGGGTGCCGCCGGCACCTGAACTCTGTCGTCTACACCCGTCAGATCCTGGTGACAAACGGGTGACAAACGATCAAGAAGGCCAGGTCCCTGGGGTGGAGACCTGGCCTGTCACCTGCAGCAACACTGGTGGGCGATACTGGGATTGAACCAGTGACCTCTACCGTGTCAACGCCAAACTGGCTTCCTGGTCAGTAGCGCGTCGATGCCGCATCGGAGTATAAAGGTGCAGGTAGAGGCAGCTATTTGATGTCATCTGGGATCGGCTGATGTTCAATAGTGCCGCCGCATCTCACGGTCAAACCACGGTCAAACGATCACGGTGTGAGGGGTCATGGGGTACTCACGGAACCGGCCGGGTCAGGACGGCAAGTCGCGGTACACGGCGTACTACTGGGACCTGCGCAGCCGCGAATGCTCGGCCGGGACGTTCCGGCGGAAGAAGGATGCCGACCGGGCATGGCAGGCCGCCGAGGCCCGGGTGGCTGAGGGGCGTGCAACCGACCTGCGACGGGGTCGGCAGCGGTTCGGGGAGTACGTGACCGAGACGTGGCTGCCCAGCCACGTGATGGAACTGAGCACACGGCAGAGCTACACCTACGTGATCAACAAGTACATCCTGCCGGAGTTCCGGTCGCTGCGCATGATCGAGATCATGCCCGGGACGGTCCGGGACTTCGTCCGCAAGATGCAGAACGAGGGCGCTTCGCCGTACGCGATCGACAAGGCCCGAACCATCCTGAGCGCGATCTTCACGACCGCCCTCAACGACCAGATCATCTTCCTGCACCCGTGCAAGGGCGTGAAGGTGCCGCCGACGCCGAGGAAACCGCTAGCCATCATCAGCCCGGAGCAGTTCGACGCGATCCACCAGGCGCTGCCCGACGCAACGTCACGCCTCCTGGTGGAGACGGGCATCGAGAGTGGGCTGCGCTGGGGAGAGCTTTCCGAACTCCGCGCCGGGGATCTGGACCTCGCGACCGGCATCCTTACGGTGAGCCGTACCGTCGTGGAACTGGACCCGAAGTTCCACCCGGACGGCGGGCGGTTCTTCGTCAAGCCCTACCCGAAGAACACGAAGTACCGGCGGTTCAAGCTCAGCCGCCAGGTCGTCGCGCGGATCTCGGCCCATATCAGCGAGGGGCACCTGGAAGCAGGCGATCTGCTGTTCACCGCACCCGTCGGCCCGCAGCGACGCCTCATCGTTCTGCCCGATCCTGAGACGCTTGGCCTGACGGAGCCGAACGGTGCCGGGCGACGGTACCGGCACGGAACCCTGACCGGGTACTCGCTGGGCAAGTGCCACTGCAAGCACTGCAAGGCCGCGTACACGCACTACCGGGCGGCGCGCCGCGCCGACGGAAAGGACGAGCCGCGCCGTGGGCGACCCCTCGACACCGACGGCCATATGCCGCGCGACTGGTTCCGCGAACGTGTGTGGAAGCCGGCGCTCAAGGCCGCGGGCATCAACCGGCGGGTGAGAATCCACGATCTCAGGCACGCGCATGCGTCCTGGCTGCTGTCCGGCGGTGCGGATCTTCAGGTAGTTAACCTCCGCCATTCAGCGGGTTGGGCGTTGGCGGGATTTGAGGTTTGGGCGGGGCTGTGAGCTGGGATTTCGTGGCAGCTGGCCTGGTGGCGGGGTGCACCTTATGGGTGCGGGGCTATGCCTGTTGCTGGGATGACGGCGTCGCAGGGGCTGTTACCGGGGTTTCACGGCGAAGAGCGCCCTGGTCCTGGGAGATTACGCGGTAACCACACGTTGTAATCGCCAGGCTGGAGCGCTCTTCGTCATGCAGGATATCGGCTGGGATCATTCCCTGAAGGTGACGGGCGACGGGACGGGCCTGGTCGGCCACGCGGGCGCGGTCCTGCTGCGGAAGGCCGCTGACCAGGCCGGATTGACCGGCTGGCTGAGCGCCGCGCTGCGGAAGGCCGGGACGTCCCCTGTCTTCGACCGGGGGATCGCGCTGGCGTCGATGGCGGTGGCGATCGCGCTCGGGGCCACGAGCATGAGCGACATCGCGGTGCTGGCGCACCTCGCGCCGGTGCTGGGGACGGCGCCGAGCGGCCCGACGATCCGCCGTGCCCTGGAGCTGGCCGGCACGCCGGCCATGCTGGAGAAGATAGCCAGAGCACGGGCGAAGGCACGGGCGCACGCGTGGACGCTGATCGAGGCGACCCCGGCCGGGTTCCCGTGGCTCACCATCGCGGGGAAGTGCCTGGCCGGGTGGGTGGTCATCGACCTGGACGCCACCTTGGTCACCGCGTACTCCGACAAGGAAGGCGCGGCACCCACCTGGAAGAAAGGCTACGGTTTTCACCCATTGGGGGCGTGGTGCGCCAATACGCGCGAGTGCCTGGCGATGCTGCTGCGGCCCGGGAACGCCGGGTCGAACACGTTCACCGACCACCGGGAGGTGCTGGCCGCGGCGGTCCGGCAGGTCCCCGCCCGGTTCCGGCGGAGGATGCTGGTCCGGGTGGACGGGGCCGGCGCGAGCCACGAGCTCATCAGCCACCTGCAGGGAATGTCATCCGCGCGCCGGACGGTGCTGTTCACCTGCGGCTGGACGATCACCGCCGCCGACGAGGACGCCATCCGCCAGCTCCCCGCCAGCGCCTGGAAGCCCGGCATCACCCAGGACGGCGACGTCGAGGAGGACAAGGACGTCGCGGAGATCACGCACCTGATGAGCCGCGCCGGGAACTGGCCAGAAGGCCTGCGCTGGATCGCCCGCCGCGTCAAGCCATCCCGCCGCCACCTGAGGAACCTCACCGAGTACGAGAAGAAGACCGGCTGGAAGTACTCCATCACCTGCACGAACATCCCCGATGGCGGCATCCCCGCCGTCCCGGGCAGCCACCACCCGCAGTACATCGACGTGGCGCACCGCGAGCACGCCGTCGTCGAAACCGGCGGCGTCCGCACCGGAAAGTCCATGGGCCTGCGCAACCTCCCCTCGAAGTCCTGGCAGGTCAACTGCGGCTGGGTCATCGCCGCGAACGTCGCCGCCGACCTCACGGCCTGGGCCCGCCTCCTCGGCCTCTGCGACCGCGACGACCTGAAGGAAGCCGACCCCGACACGCTCCGCTACCGCATCCTGCACATCCCCGCCCGGCTGGCCCGCCACGCCCGGCAGCGGATCCTCAAGATCAGCCAGGACTGGCCATGGACAAAAGCGCTCCTGGCCTGCTGGGAACGGCTCTGCGCACTGCCCGCACCTACCTGACCAGCACGAATCATCCCGTCAACGCGAAAGGAGGATCACCCGGCGCGGTCGGAGCCGGTGCGCACCCGGGCATCCCGGGCAGCGCCACCCGCCCGCACGACGAACCAACCAGACACCACGCCCCAAACCGGGCGACAGCACAATCAGTAACCGGACCTCAAAGGCCGTGAACGATTGAGGCTAAGGCGGCGACGATGGCCAGCCCTCGGCCGTATTCTGCGTCCAGGTCTTCGTCTTGCGGTGCGTGCCACTGGCCGGTGCCGGTGTCGGAGACCTCGATCCGTGCCCATCCGGGGCCGGTGCGGACGGTCACGGTGAACTCGCCTCCGTCGTGCCCGGCGGGTGAGTGCCGGATGGCGTTGCTTGCCAGTTCGGCGGCGATCAGTTCCATGTCCTCGGCGCGGGGGGAATCAGCGAGGATGCCGCGCACGAACTTGCGGACGGATGGGACGATGGCGGGCAGGCCGGGGAAGGTGACCGCTGTCTCCACTCCGGTATCCCCCTGCGACACAGTGTGACAAAGCTGTGTACACAGCTTGCTCCTGAGTACACAGGTTCGTCAAGCTAGTCCCGTGCCTTCCCCGACGTACCAGCGGATAGCCGACGACCTGCGCCGGTCCATCATTGACGGCACCTTGCCACCCGGTGCCCGGCTGCCCAGCCGGCACGACCTCGCCCGCCAGTACCAGGTGTCCGACCGGGTCGGCCTGGAAGCCGTCCGCCTGCTGATCGCCGAAGGGTTCGCAGAGGCGCGCTCCGGGTCAGGCTCCTATGTGCGCCGCCGCCCGGAGATGCAACGGCTGACCCGCTCCTGGTACACCAGCCGGCCCGGCGGCTCGCCGTTCCGCGCGGCCATGAACGCCACCGGGCGGCCCGGCACCTGGGAATCCTCCACTGACCGCGCCCCGATGACACCCGCTGTCGCCGGGCGGCTCGGCGCCCGGCCGGGCGATCCTGCGATGCGCACCCGGTACACGTTCCTGGCCAGTGGTGAGCCGGTCATGCTGTCGGAAAGCTGGGAACCGGCAGACCTCACCGCCGGAACCGCGATCATGTTCCCCGAGGAAGGCCCGCATGCCGGGCGCGGCGTGGTGGAACGGATGGCCATCATCGGCCAGCACATCACCCACGCCGAGGAAACCGTCAGCGCCCGCCCCGCCCTGGCCGCAGAGGCCGAGCGCCTGCGCATCCGGCCCGGCGCCATCGTGCTCACCATCGCCCGCACCTACCACACCAGCGAGCAGCCGGTAGAAACCGCCGACATCGTCCTGCCCGTCGAACGGTACGCGCTCGTCTACGAGATCCCCGTCCGGTAGGAGACCACACAAAGCGACTTGGTCAAAAGCCGGTCGCCGAGGCAGGGCTTGCACCCAGGACTACTCGTAACCAGTCGCGGCTACCAGCAGCGTTGCCACCAGTGCCCAGTCCGGCTGGGCGGGCACTTGCTTCCCTCGGTTCACGAAATAGCCATCAAGGTCTTGCAGGAACCCGCCGAACGCTTCCAGGAACCGTGCCAGCGTCCAATTCTCCCACTCCGCCGCCCCTGTCCCTTCGTAGTCAGCGATCATCTCCCCGACGATGCGCAGGGCATCCTCGCGTGACCTGACTTCCGGAAGGCCGTTCACATTTGCGGCACGCCCGGTGCGGTAGGGCGACGGCGGCTGCAGCAGGCGGAAGGCGTCAACGGGCTCATTGGGTGCGCGCTTCCGGTTCAGCCTGACATAGACCGGGCCGTAAGAGGTGTCGAGCTGCCAGGCATCATGCTGGTCGAGATCGTTCTCGGCAAACCGCTGGAGCAACTCGACGAGGTGTCCCCATTCCTCTGCGGTCAGCCCAGCGCTCATGGACCCCATCATCTCGGCAGCAGGCGATCTTGAGAAGCCGCAGGACTCATCCGCGTCCGACACCGTATCTTCCGCCCCATACAGCCTGCGGTGACAGAAACAGGAGCGTCAAATCTGGCGACGGGGCAACCGTTCCGATGCGCCTAGTGACCCCGGCACGCGCACCACTGGTCCACATCAGCGCGAAGTAGCTATTGAAATAGGTGGTCCATGATCTCGGCGCCCTAGGTGAGCGATGGCCGGATCTCGTGCCGGTAGACGCGCTCGGTGACGGATGTGCCGCTATGCCCGACCAGACGCGCGATGTCTTCGAGGTTGACGTCGTTGGCGCTGAGCAGGCTGACGAAGGTGTGCCGGAGTTCCCTCGGCGTCCACTCCTGCCCGAGCCCGGCCGCCTTGGTGATCGCCCGGAACGACCGCCGCACGTTGTGCGCGTCGAGCGGCGTCCCCACCGCTGACGCGAAGACCAGGCCGTGATCCTGCCACAGCGGCCCGGCCTTGAGCCGCGCGGCCGCCTGCTGGCTCCGGTGCTCCCGGAGCGCCTCCACGGCCTTGACCGGCAGCTTGAGCACCCGCCTGCTCCTGGGCGTCTTGGTATCCCCCGAAGCCCGGACGCTCCGGTACACAGCCACGGTCCCGGCGTCCAGGTCCACATCGGTCCACAGAAGTGACCGCAACTCCTCGGTTCGCAACCCGGCCAGCAGCGACAGCACCACGTAGGCATTCAGCGCCGAGCCCTCCGCGGCATCGAGCAGCACCCCGGCCTGGTCCAGCGTCAGCGACCGCGATGGCCGCCCGCCCCTGCCCTCGGGCGCCGACACCAGCGACGCCACGTTGCGGCCGACGAGGTCCGCCGCCTGGGCGTGCCGGATGGCCCGCTCGATCACCTGATGCACCAGCCGCAGCGACCGCGTGGACAGCGACCCGGACAGCTCCGCCAGGGCCGCCTGCACATGCCGGGCGGTCAGCTCCCGGAGCTTGACAGCCCCAAGCTTGGCGACTGCATGCTCTGCGGCGTACCGGTAGTTCGCCACCGTGTCGGCGCTCCGCCCGGCCAGGCCCTGGGAGAGCCAATCCTCGACGCATAGAGCCATCGTGTAGGTCGGCGACGACTGGATCCCGGCGTCGAGCTCGCCGCGCAGATCCTTGAGCTTGTTCTTGACCGCCGTCTTGGTCCGGCCGGTCACCTTGCGCCGCAGGCGCTTGCCGTCCGGGCCGGAACCTAACGAGATCGCGGCTGTTCAGCAGTTGTTCGCCGCGTCGAAGTAGATCGAGTCGTCGCCGCGAGCGCGGCGGCGGGTCCGCGTCTCCATGGCCGAATCGTAACAGTTAGGCTCTTGATTTGGCTCTTGCTGATCCGCTAGGAGAGCCGCACGAGCCTCTCACCAGTCGGGACGGCCGGATTTGAACCGGCGACCCCTTGACCCCCAGGCACGAATCCAGTGTCTGACCCGGTCTGGGTGAGTCGAGCGGAGAGCCGCTCACCTGCGGTGACGCTCCGGCTGGGTCGGGATCGGTGGAGGTGAATCTGACAGTGATGGCTCCCGCAGTTGGCTCCCCAGGGGATCCCTGGCCGACAGTGCGTGACCCGAACGCCGGCTCATCTGACCAGGCTGTTCGCTCCGTGTAGCCTGGTTCGTGGGAGGAGGTGCCGCAGTGTCAGAGGCTGACGCGCATGGGACGGGTTCCGATGGGACGACCCTGGAGCGTGGCAGGGAGGCTGTGCTTAACGCGGCGCGGCCCCTGCCCCCCGATGAGGAAGTGCTTATCGGTGACCTCACTGAGGAGGAGGATCGCCTCTTTCTTGAGGCCATCATGAGCGCATGATCCTGGGTTCGCGCGGGCCTGTCGTCGTTGACACCGGGGTGTTCGGCGCCCGGCTGACGCCGAGTGGCCGGTTACTTGCCGCGCTGTATCGGCCGATGCTTGAAGGTCGGCCGGCAGTGATCTCCTTTGTCACCGTTGCCGAGCTTGAGTACGGAGCCAGGCTGGCCGACTGGGGCCCCGACCGGCTCCGGCGGCTGGGGTACGAGGTTGGCCGTGCCGAGATCGTCTGGCCTGGACCACATCTCACCGACATATATGCCACGTTGCGTGCCTGGTGCGTCAGGACGGGGCATGGCCTGGGCCAGAAAGAACATGAGGCGGATCGCTGGGTGGCAGCGACAGCGCTGTGGCTTCAGGTCCCGCTGGTCGCCCACGATCGGATCTTCGCCAACGTCAACAACCTCGAGCTACTGACGAAGCTCGGCGAGTAGGCGACAGCGCGGCAGGCCACGGAGGGCCGGTGTCGCCGAGGATCACGCCGGGCGGCCGAAACCGTCGTCGAGCAGGTTCTCATACGGGGCCGCCACGTCAGGGGTACTGCCCTGCCCAGCACCGAACCACGCCGGGGGCCAGGGCTTGCTCTTGACCGCGCGAAGGTAGCGGCCCACGTCATCGAGCACCGCTGCTACCTCGGCCTCGGGCAGTTCCTCAGCCAGCCGGAGCAACTCCTCACGCTGCGCGCTCATGACTCCTTCTGATGACCTGGACCTATTGGTCGGGGTAACGGGCTTCAGGTTAAACCTAACCCTGGCCCGTTACGTCAAGCCCAAGCTCGACTCGTCTGAGCCGCAAACCCTGAGCCGCTCGGAGCGACCTCGCTCTGAGTGGCTCCACTGGTCCGGTCTACACACGCAGACCGGGGCTTACTCGTGAACCCTGCCCTCCTCGCTGTCATGCGGCTGTCGTCGTCATGCCAGGAGTGCATGACCAGCCGCTCGCACCGAGGAGGTGTATCCGGCATGCCGGAACCCAAGACGAACGATGGGACTGCCCCCGCTTCGGTTGACTCGTGGGGTGTGCGGGGTCAGGCCGCGTGAGCGGTCTTTGGGTGGAGCATTTCATATTCGACGGGGGTGAGCTTTCCGAGGCGGCGCTGGCGCCTGCGGCGGTGGTAGGTGCGCTCGATCCAGGTGATGATGGCCAGGCGCAGTTCCTCGCGGGTTGCCCAGCGCTGGCGGTCCAGGACGTTCTTTTGCAGCAGGGCGAAGAACGACTCCATGGCCGCATTGTCCCCGCATGCCCCTACTCGTCCCATGGAGCCGGTCAGGCCGTTGCTGGCCAGGGTCCGTACGTAGGTGCGGGACCGGAACTGGCTGCCCCTGTCGCTGTTAAGCCGGATCCGGCTTAACAGCGATCAGGGCAGCGAGTACACCGCGGCCCGGTTCCGCAGTGCGTGCGGCCGGCTGGGCGTCCGCCAGTCGATGGGCCGGCCCGGCGCGGCGATGGCCACCCCGGCCCTCGCTTCATGTCACTCCACGCTGGAATGGGAGCAGCGGTCC
>OFHK01000010.1_pt1 | contig 69324 bp, 55 predicted proteins | sample 1521951 | NCBI WGS metagenome assembly OFHK01 (sample SAMEA2468436, study PRJEB22500) | soil metagenome | biome: Glassland; feature: Farmland; material: Clay | place: Australia | collected 2013-01-31 | depth 0.55 m
TGCGACTGTCGCACTATCTCGAGCGCAGGGCGTCGTGCGGACGCCGCGGGCATTCAGCGATCTTCTGTGTCGGTCCGCGACGGCATCAGCTAGGTCTCTTCTTCCGCGGTGCTGGGAGCGCCAGCATGGAGGGCTCCGTGTGCACCGAGACCACCGCTCCTATCGGCGCGAACCGGCCCGATCATAACAAGATCGGCACGGTCGGCCAGCCCCTGCCCGGCGTGTCCGTGCGGATCGCCGAGGACGGGGAGGTCCTGACCTCCGGGCCCAACGTCTTCATCGGCTACTGGCGGAACGACAGGGCGACGGCCGAGGCGCTGACACCAGACGGCTGGCTGCGCACCGGTGATGTGGGCGAACTCGACGACGAAGGCTTCCTGCGGCTGACCGGGCGGAAGAAGGAAATGATCGTGACCGCCGGCGGCAAGAATGTCGCCCCCGCCGTGCTCGAAGACCAGATCCGCGCCCATCCGCTGGTCAGTCAGTGCCTGGTGGTGGGGGATGGCCGCCCCTATGTCGCGTGCCTGATCACTCTCGATCCCGAATCCCTCGACGGCTGGAAGGCGCGGCACTCCCGCCCGGCTGGCACCACCATCGCCGACCTGACCGGTGATCCCGATCTGATCGCTGAGATCCAGACGGCGGTCGACCAGGCCAACAAGGCGGTGTCCCGGGCAGAGTCGATCAAACGGTTCCGCCTGCTCGCTTGCGACTTCACCGAGCAGGACGGATACCTGACGCCTTCGCTCAAGGTGCGCCGCAATGTGGTGACCAAGGATTTCGCGGCTGACATCGAAGCGCTCTACTCCTGACGCGCTCTACTCCTGACGCGCGCCACTCCTGCCGGGCGCCGGTGAGGCAGCTCACCCGGAGCTCACCCGGCCAGGATGTGCTCCAGTCGCTGGGCCACCAGGTCCCAGCGCCACTCCTGGTCCACCCAGGCCATGCCCTTCTCACCCATCGCTTTGGCCCCGGCCGGGTCGGCAAGCAGGTGAGTGAGCCGGTCCGCGACCCCGGCCGGGTCGCGGCCGGACACGACATAGCCGGTCTCCCCGGCGCGGATGGCGTCGGGCGCGTTGCCGGAGTCGCCACCGACCACCGGCAGGCCGGTCGCGGACGCCTCCAGGTAGACGATGCCCAGCCCCTCGACGTCCAGACCGCGCCTGCGGGTGCGGCAGGGCATGGCGAACACGTTCCCGGCATCGTAGTAGGCCGGCAGTTCCGCCCACGGCACCTGGCCGGCGAAAACCACCGAGCCGTCCACTCCCAGCCGGGCCGCCAGCCGCTCCAGCCGCTCCCGGTATGGGCCGCCACCCACCAGCAGCAGCATGGCATCCCCGGCACCGGCGGCCAGGACCTGCGGCCAGGCGCGGATCAGGGTGTCCTGCCCTTTGCGGGGGACCAGCCGTGACACACACACAACCACCGGCCGTTCGCCGAGCCCGTGCCGGGCGCGGATGGCCACGCCCCCGGCGCCAGGCCGGAAGGTTTCGGTGTCCACGCCCGGCGTAAGCCGGGTCATCCGGGCCGCCGCCGCCGGGGACAATGCGCGGGCGAGCCGCACCCGCGTGTATTCACCCAGGTAGGTGACGGTGTCTACGGAATCCCCGATATGCCGCAGCAGGCTCCGGGCGCCGGGCAGCACCGCCCAGCCAGCCTCATGGCCGTGGGTGATGGCGACCAGCCGGCGCGCACCGGCCCGCCGCAGCGCCGGCCCGAGCAGGCCCAGTGGCGCCGCCGCGCCGAAGAGCACCGTGTCACACCCGTAGCGGCCGATGAGGCGCGCCGCCCGGCGGGACACCGACGGGACCGGCAGCATCAGCGAGGTGGGATGGCGTTCGACGGGAAAAGGCAGGCCCGCGTCGTACTCGGCCGCGCCCTCCCAGGCGGGGGCATACACGGCGACCCTGCCGGCTGGCAGCCGGATCGCGAGTGCGTGCACAAAGGACTGGATCCCGCCGGCCCGCGGCGGGAAGTCGTTGGTCACGATCAGGACCTTCGGCATCGCGCTCCCCGCGTCGCGGGCACATCCGGTGCTCAGGGCGCTGCTCGTGCGCGCTGCCCGGCGACGTAACGGGAGCGAGTCTAGTGGCCCTTATGAGCAGTCCCGCCGCGGGTGCTCGCAGCCCACCGGCAGGTGCCGTCACGCAGAGGGCCACCCGGTGCAGACGCCGGCCCCGGGGATGATTCCCGGGGCCGGTACGCTACGCGCGCTGGTGGTTACGGACGGAAGGCACCATCGAAGTTTGACGAGTACCAGGAGGAGGACAGGCTCACCTTTTCCACGTTCATCCCGGGCTGGGGTGCGTCGATGAGCATTCCGCCTCCCACGTAGATGCCGACGTGGCTGTCGCCGGCGAATTCCAGGATGTCGCCGGGCTGCATCTGGGAGGAGGGCACGGCATGCATGGCGGCCTGCCCGTAGCTGTCGCGCGGGATCGAAACCCCGGCCGCCGCCCATGCCGCCATGGTGAGCCCGGAACAGTCGAAACCCGCGCCGCACGGCCCGGCAGCGCCGAAGACGTAGGGGCAGCCAAGCTGCGCATAGGCGAACGCGACCGCCTTGCCGGCCTCAGTGTTGGTCGGGCCGGTGTAGGTACCGCCGGTACCACCTCCGCCGCCGATCAGGGTGGCCTGCTGCTGCGCGGTGAGGGTGGACAGGATGCCCTTCTGCTTGGCGATGAGCTTGTCGAGGGTCGCCTTCTGCGCTGCCAGCTGCCGCTTGAGGCCAGCCACAGCCGTGGTGATCCGGCGGGCGTACTGCTTGGCCCCGGCCAGCTGGCTCGCTGTGGTGATGACCTGGTTGAGCTGCTCCTGACGGCTGGTCGACAGGTGGATGAGGAACGCCGACTGGGACAGGACCATCTGCGGGTTGTTCGAGGTCAGCACGGCTGCCGTCGAACTCATGCTGCCGTCCTCGTAGGCGAGCGAGGCGATCTGCCCGACCTGGCCCTGCATCGACTGGAAAGTGCCCTTATCCCTGGCCACCTCCCGGTTGACCAGCGCCAGCCGCTGCTTGGCCGCGGCCAGGTCCTGGCTGACCCGGTCATAGCGCTGGATGAGGACGTCCTCCTGATTGGTCAGCTTGTTGAGCTTGGCCTGCACCTGGCTGACGGAAGGCTGGGGCGCCGCCCCTGCCGATCCGGCTGAAGTAGCGAGCCCAGCGGCTGTGAGCACCGTGGTCGCGGCAGCCAAGGTGCGGCGAATGAGGGGAGAATGGATGACTGGACGCGTACTCACGAAAGTGACACGCTCCTTCTTCCCACCCCGCCGACCGGTCGATCGACCCGGGCTAGGGCCAGAAACGCCCTGCGGCCTGACCGATGACCGGCCGAGGCCGACACACCCGCAGAGGCTCCTCGGGCGGGGGAACCGAGGGTGGTCCTCCGGTGGGTCTCCGGCTCCCCGGCACGCGCCGCCGGCGGAGCCGAGGTTTCGGCGGTGGCCGATCACCGTCGCCCATCATGACGACTGCGGAGTGATGCAGCCCGGGGCTGACATTAGTGAAACGCAGCCGGCGAATTCAACCGCTTCGCGCAACTCTGGCATCACCTTTCGAGCTTCCCGTGGCCGATTCCGGGTGTCCCGGGACACCGCCCCCGTGACGATTCGGGGGCACCGGGAGCAGGATCCGGGTCAGGAGGCCCGCGCTACCGGGCGCTGCAGACGCAGCGGCGGCACCAGCCGGGCGTCAGCGAGAACACGCAGCGCGCGCCGTTCCTCCTCGCCGATCTCGGCCGGCCGGCCGGGTGGCCCGAGCAGAGCCGTGACCACGCAATCAGGGCAGGCGATATCACGCATCTCACACCGGTCGCATTCAATCAGCATGGCCCCTCCTGTGTCCCGATCCTGTATGCCGTTCCCCGTGGGCAGCCGCCGCACGGCCGCTATGCCCCAGGCATTAGTCCTGTCCAGCTGTCCCGATGTGCGGCCGGGCCGCACTGATCACACGGTAAAGAGGGGTGCCGACATTCCGCCGGTCACCGGCCGCCGACGTCCTCTCACTTCCCCCGGTCCCGGCGGGTGCACGACTGAACTGTGGGGGCGCTTGATTTAGGCAGGTCACCCGGCTGGTCCGAGTGACATTGACACTCAGTTATGCAAGCTGGCCGGTGGCAGCCCTGTCCAGGTGCCTGTGGGACGAACGCCGGATAACCAGAAGTGCCCGCCAAGCCGGGACGGCCAGCAATCTGACAGTCACCGCGACTCAGACATCAAGGCCAGAGGCGTCAGCAAGATCGTTTCCAACAAAGATGGCGTGCACCCGGTCCCGGCGCGCCTGGGCCGTAGTGTCAGTGCCTCGTCCTACGGTTGCCACGTGATCGCCTGGGACTCGGACGTGCAGCCGGCCAGAGATCCGGCCCTGCGCGGCCCATTCGACGAGATCGATTTCGTCATTGTCGACGTGGAAACGACCGGCTGGTCTCCCGGCGAGGCCCGGATCACCGAGATCGGCGCGGTGAAGGTCAGCGCGGGCCACCTGCGCAGGCAGTTCTCCTCCCTGGTCAATCCGCGCAGCGCGATCCCCGAACAGGTCGCGGAGCTCACCGGCATCAGCGATGCGATGGTCGCCCTCGCGCCTCCGCTGGAGCGCGTGCTCCCCGCGTTCCTGGAGTTCGCTCGCGGCTGCGTGCTCACCGCGCACAACGCACCGTTCGACGTGGGGTTCCTGTCCGCCGCCTGCCGGGCTTGTGACCTGCGCTGGCCCGACTTCACGGTGGTGGACACCGTGGAACTCGCCCGCCGCGTGCTCGGCGAGGACGAGGTACCGGATTGCAAGCTGTCCACCCTCGCGGCCTTCTTCGGGGCACGGACCGCGCCCCGTCATCGCGCCCTGGCCGATGCGCTGGCCACCGCGGACGTGCTGCTTGGGCTGCTGCCCAGGCTGGCCGCAGCTGGTGTCAGCACGCTGGCGGAGATGAGTGCCGGGCGGGAGTTCCCGCCCTCCCGGCCGCAGCGGCCGCAGCTGTCGCCCGCTGCCGATAGCGGATCCCTGGCCCCGCCGAGCGGCAGCCGATGGCCCTGGCGACGGCCTGGACATCCCCGGTCGGCATCGTGGGCGGTACGCTACCGGCGATGGCTGGGCATCGGCGCCCGAGGAGGCAGATGTGGTCACCGCGATCGTTCTGGTGAGAGCCGACGTGGCACGCATCCCCGAGACAGCGGAAGCGATAGCCCAGATCCCGCAGGTCAGTGAGGTGTACTCGGTCACCGGCGAGTTCGATCTGGTGGCGCTGGTCCGGGTGCGGGCGCACGAGGAACTGGCCGACGTCATCCCGGGTACGCTGAACCGGGTTCCCGGCGTGACCCACACCGAAACGCACATCGCGTTCCGCACCTACTCGCGGCATGACCTCGAAGCCGCATTCGCCCTCGGCTACACCCAAGCCACCTGACATACCGCCATCCGGCCGGCTGGGACGGGGATCACCGGCTGGGACCGGGATCACCGGCTGGGACTGGGCTCACCGGCTGGGACTGGGCTCCACCGGCTGGGACGGGGACCACAGGCTGGGACGGGGACCACCGGCTGGGACCGGGATCAATGGTGGGGGGAGACGGCGGGACGGCGGTCACTTGGCCCGGGCATCGGCAGCCAGGCGCTGGCTGACGGCGATCCAGCGTCCCAGCAGTTCAAACGCGGCTCCAGAATCCAGGGTGGCAGAAGCGCGTGCGCAGCCGTCGGCGAGCGCTTTCTCCAGGCCCTCGGCGCCGGGCACCCCGGTGGCGGCGGCCAGCGCCGCACCGGCGTTGAGCACCACGGTGTCCCGGATAGGGCCAGCCTCACCGGACAGCACGGCCCGGGCTACGCCCGCGTTATGCGCCGCGTCCCCGCCCCGCAGGTCCCCGCGCTTGGACCGGGCCAGCCCGAGCACCTCCGGATCGAGCCGGGTCCGGCTCACCTCGCCGCCGTGGGCCACCCAGACGGTAGAGGTGTCCGCCGTGGTCAGCTCGTCCAGCCCGTCATCGCCGTGGAACACCAGGGCCGAGCAGCCGCGCCCGGCCAGCACCCCGGCAAGGATGCCGCCCATCCGCGGATCGGCCACGCCCACCGCCTGCGCGCCGGGCCGGGCCGGGTTTGCCACCGGCCCGAGGAAGTTGAAGACGGTCGGGACCCCGAGTTCCTTGCGGACCGGGCCCGCGTGCCGTAGCGCTGGGTGATAGAGCGGGGCGAACAGGAACACGATCCCGATCTCCTCCGCCAGCCGCACGCTCGCCGGCGGCGGCAGGTCGATCGCCACTCCGAGTGCTTCCAGCACATCGGCCGCCCCGCAGGCGGACGTGGCCGCGCGGTTGCCGTGCTTGGCAACGCGGGCTCCCGCCGCGGCAGCGACGATCGCGCCCATGGTGGAGATGTTTACCGTGTGCGCGACGTCTCCCCCGGTGCCGACCAGATCGACCAGGGGGCCGGGCAAGCTGATGGGAGTCGCGTGCGCCAGCATCGCCTCGGCCATCCCGCTCACCTCGGCGACCGTCTCACCCTTCATCCGCAGCGCGACGCCGAACCCAGCGATCTGCGCGGGCGTAGCAGCACCGTCCATGATCTCGTTCATCGCCCAGGCGGTATCGCTGGAGGTCAGTGCCTTGCCCTTGATCAGCGTGCTGATCAGGGAGGGCCAGGTAGCGGGGGCGTCCATGGTGCTGCTCAGGCCTTCGCCACCGCGCCCCGCTGGCGCATGAGGTCCGCCAGTGCCCCAGCCAGCGCGCGGGGGTCGATGGGGTGGCTGACCACCATGTCGGCCCCGGACCAGGTGGCGAGCCAGCCGTCGTCCGCCCGGCCGATGATCAGCAGCACCGGCGGGCAGGCGTGGATCTCGTCCTTGGCCTGCCGGCAGACCCCCATGCCGCCCGCCGGCTGTGCCTCGCCATCCAGCACCATGACGTCCACCCCGCCCGCATCGAGCAGCCGGAACAGCGCGGGCTCGGTGGCCACCTCGATAATCTCCGCCTCGGGCACGTCGGGCGCCGGGCGACGTCCGATCGCCAGCCGGACCCGCGCGCGGGTGTCCGCATCGTGACTGTAAATGACGACCTTCATGCAGTGGATCGTACCGACACAGGGGCCCGGCTGGCGCTCCCCGGCACCGACACGGGGGGTCGCGCGACGCTCGCCTACGGGGTGTCGTAATAATGGCCCTCGTGGCCACAGCATCCGCTGCGAAGACAGCACCCCGATCCCCGACCAGCCGGCCGAACCTGGTCAGCGTCGGCACCATCGTCTGGCTGTCTTCCGAGCTCATGTTCTTCGCGGCACTGTTCGCGATGTATTTCACCATCCGCTCGGTCGACAAGGGGCTCGGGCTGCCCTGGCCGGGCGCCCATCTGGACCTGACCCTGGGGACGATCAACACCACGGTCCTGCTCCTATCCAGCGTCACCTGCCAGATGGGCGTGTTCGCGGTCGAGCGCGGCCAGATCCGGCGGATGGGCAGCATCTGGAACATGAGGCGCTGGGGGCTGCGTGAGTGGTACGTGCTCTCCTTCCTCATGGGCCTGTACTTCGTGCTCGGCCAGGGTTATGAGTACCTGGGCCTCATCCATGACGGGCTGACGCTGTCCTCCAGCGGCTACGGGTCGGTGTTCTTCATCCCCACCGGGTTCCACGGCCTCCACGTGACCGGTGGCCTGGTGGCGTTCCTGTTCCTGCTCGGACGTACCTACGCGGCGAAGCGCTTCACCCAGGAGCAGCAGGTCAGCGCGATCGTCGTCTCCTACTACTGGCACTTCGTGGATGTGGTGTGGATCGGCTTGTTCACCACCATCTACCTCATCCGATGAACACATCCCCTGACCGGAAACCGAGGTAGTAAGTGAGCTGGATCAAGCCACGGCGACGGCACCCGGCAGCCGGGTACGCCGTCCTGTTGCTGGGGCTAGTCATCATCGGCGTGGCGTACGCGGCCCTCGCCGGGCCGGGCGGCGCGGCCTCGGCCGCCACGCCCGGCGGCCCGTCGCAGCAGGACATCGCCAAGGGCAGGGCACTGTTCGCGGTGTCCTGCGCCTCTTGCCATGGCATGTATGCCCAGGGCACCTCATCGGCGCCGAGCCTGATCGGGGTGGGCTCAGCCGCCGTGGACTTCCAGGTGAGCACCGGCCGGATGCCGGGCAAGGAACTGGCCGCGGAAATGCCCCGCAAGCCGGTGACGTTCACCCAGGCCGAGATCCACCAGCTCGCGGCCTACGTCGCCTCCCTGGGCGGGGGCCCGACCATCCCCACGGGTGCCCAGGTGAGCACGGCCGGCGCGGACGTCGCTCTCGGCCAGCAGTTGTTCATCACCGACTGCGCGCAGTGCCATAACTTCGCCGGGGCGGGGGGTGCGCTCACCTACGGCAAGTCGGCGCCGTCGCTCACCCGGTCCACTCCCACCCAGATCTACGAGGCGATGCTGACCGGCCCGGAGAGCATGCCTGTGTTCAGCGACACCACCATCACCCCGCAGCAGAAGCGCGACATCATCGCGTACGTCACCGAGACACGGGCCGAGCCGAACCCCGGCGGCTTCAGCCTCGGCCGGATCGGGCCGGTGACCGAGGGATTGGTGGCCTTCCTCGGCGGCATCGCCGCGCTGGTGTTCGCCGCCATGTGGCTGACGATGAAGCGACGTGAAGCATGAGCGAGACAACGAATGGCCCCGGCGGCGTCCCGCTGGATGACGCCGGCGCCGAAGCCGAGGAATCGCGGGCCCCGCACCGGGTCATCGGCACCCCCCCGCCGGCCCAGGCGCGCACGCTGCTGGGCGAGGCCGAGGGCAACGAACCGCCCGCGCCACCGCGCGAACTGCCCGCGGAACCAGACGATCCGGTAACAGCCAAACGGGCAGAACGCATCGTCGCGGTGTGCTTCACCCTCTCCATGCTGGCCAGCATCGGGTTCATAGCCGCCTACGTGGGGCTGCCCGTCCATTCGGTCATCAACACCGCGCACTCGAACCTGTGGCTGGGCGTGTCGATGGCGGTGGCGTTCGGCGGTCTCGGGGTGGGTGCCACCATCTGGGTCCGCCAGCTGATGCCGCACGTGGAACTCACCGAGGCCCGTAAGCCACTGGCCTCGGCCGCGCAGGACCGGGCCGAGTTCGAGCAGACGTTCACGGAGGGTGCCGAGGCCAGCGGGTTCGTCAAGCGCCCGCTGATCCGCCGCACCCTGATCGGGGCGTCGCTGCTGGTGGGCATCGCCCCGCTGGTCACGTTGCGCGACATGGGCCCGCTGCCCGGCACCTCGCTGCGGCACACCGTATGGCGCAAGGGGATGCGGCTGCTGGTCTACGGCCCGAACACCCCGCTGCGGCCGGCCGATTTCGCCAGCCCAGGCCAGATGATCACCGTTGTCCCGGATGGTTACCAGGACAACCTCGACGCCCTGGCCAAGGCGACCACCATCATCATCAAGTTCGCGCCCGGTGAACTGCAGGCGCCCACGAACCTGAACTGGACGGTCAACGACATCGTCGCCTACTCCAAGATCTGCACCCACGTGGGCTGCCCGGTCGCGCTGTACGAGCACACCACCCACCACATCCTGTGCCCCTGCCACCAGTCCACGTTCGACGCGACCCGCGGCGCCGCGGTGGTCTTCGGCCCGGCCGCCCGGCCGCTGCCGCAACTGCCGATCGGCACCGACGCGCAGGGCTACCTCATCGCCACGAGCGACTACACAGTTCCGGTCGGCCCGAGCTTCTGGGAGCGGGGATGAGCGCCACCGACAAGGCCCTCGAAGGCACCGGCCAGTTCCTGGACGACCGGCTCCGCGCCGCGGCGCCGGTGCGTCGGCTGCTACGGAAGATCTTCCCTGATCACTGGTCGTTCCTGCTCGGGGAGATCGCGCTCTACTCGTTTATCATCCTGCTGCTCACCGGCACCTTCCTGACGTTCTGGTTCCAGCCGAGCATGACCGAGGTGACCTACCACGGCGCCTACGTGCCGCTGCACGGCATCCGTATGAGCGAGGCCTACGCCTCCACCCTGAACATCAGCTTCGACGTCCGCGGCGGCCTGCTCATGCGGCAGATCCACCACTGGGCGGCGCTGCTGTTCGTCGCGGCAATCATGGTGCACATGCTCCGGGTGTTCTTCACCGGCGCCTACCGCAAGCCGCGCGAGTTCAACTGGATCATCGGGATTGTGCTGTTCACGCTCAGCCTGCTGGAAGGGCTGTTCGGTTACTCGCTCCCCGACGACCTGCTGTCCGGGACCGGGCTGCGGATCACCGAGGGCGTGATCCAGTCCATCCCGGTCATCGGCACCTACTTCGCCTACTTCCTGTTCGGCGGGGCGTTCCCCGGGCACGACATCATCCCCCGGCTGTACGTCATCCACGTCCTGCTGCTCCCGGGCCTGTTCCTCGCGCTGATCACCGCGCACCTGTTCTTCATGTTCCACCAGAAGCACACCCAGATGCCGGGCAAGGGCCGCACCGAGGCGAACGTGGTCGGTGCGCCGATGTACCCGTACTTCATGGCCAAGACCGGGGCGTTCTTCTTCTTCGTCTTCGCCGTGCTGGCGCTGCTGTCCACCTTCGCCCAGGTCAACCCGATCTGGCTGTTCGGCCCGTATAACCCGTCGGGGATCACCGCCGGGTCGCAGCCGGACTTCTACATGGGCGCGCTGGAGGGCGCGCTGCGGATCATGTGGCCGTGGGAGTGGAACGTCTTCGGCCATACGTTCGCCTTCAACGTGTTCATCCCCGCCCTGGTGCCACTCGGCATCATCTTCGGCGGCGGGGCGATGTGGCCGTTCATCGAGCGCTGGATCACCGGCGACAAGCGGGAGCACCACATCAACGACCGGCCGCGTAACGCGCCGACCCGGACCGGTATCGGCGTCGCGGCAGTCACCTTCTACGGGGTGCTCTGGCTGGAGGGCGCCAACGACGTCATCGCGGCTCAGCTCCAGATCCCGCTGTACACACTGACCTGGATCGCCCGGTTCGCGATCATCCTCGGGCCGATCATCGCCTACTGGGTCACCAAACGGATCTGCCTCGGCCTGCAGCGCAAGGACGCCCACCTGCTCGAGCACGGGGTGGAGACAGGCATCATCCGGCAGCTGCCCAGCGGTGAGTTCATCGAGGTCACCCGGCCGGTGTCGGAAGACAAGCGGGCCGTGCTGGAGGCCAGCCGGGCAGGCGCGCCGCAGCTGGAGCGGGTGCCCGCTGCGGGCACCGACGAGGTTCCCGAGCCGGGCACGACGGGCGCGCTGGGCAAGATGCGGGTGGCGCTCAACCGCGTCCTCACCGAGGGCATCCCGCTTGAGGGCAATGGCCACGGGGACGGGCATGGCAACGGGCATGCGGCACACGCCGCAGTCACCAGCGCCGAGCCGGGCCAGCGGGAACTGGAGCAGGACGGAACCGAAGGCGAAGGCGGAACAGGGCACTGACACCCGCTGGAAGCTCTGCCACTGGTATCTGGCTTGCAGCCGGCCCTGGGTCCTGATCGCAAGTGCTCACGCGGCGCCGGGCGGGTCTTCCGCATCCGTCTTGTGCCCCTTCAGCGCCTTGGCATCCGCCGGGCTGATCACCGCGACCTGCTCGAAGTCCTGCTCCATCACTCCAGCACCTCGCAGGTGCGGGTCCACGCCCGGTGCCCCGGCGCGCGGATCCCGACACATACGCCCGCCCGCCTCCTGCCACGGCTCACTTCCAGAACAACAGGGAAAGGCGAGCCGCCCGCCGGAGCCCACGATCAGCACAGCAGAGGCGAAGCAGCGCATGTATTTCTAGAACCGGACCAGCGCCCGCCTCCAGTTCGGGCTGGTCGTCGCCGCTGACAGGAACTGGCTGCCAGTGCTGTCCACCAGCACCGCCTGCCGCGCCGCGCTGCCGTCCAGCAGCTTGCGCCAGGACAGGAACCAGATCGTCCACCCGTCGCCCCAGATGGGCGGCGCTGGGCTGCCCACGACCGAGATCGGGTCGCCCAGCAGCGAGTGGTTGTAGTACCAGGCGGCGTTGTCCGGTGCCACGTTCACGCACCCGTGGCTGACGTTGACGTAGCCCTGCTCCCCCACCGACCACGGGGCGCTGTGCACGTAGTCGCCATCGGCGGTGAACTTCACCGAGTCGTACACCATGACGTTGTAGTAACCGGGATCGCCGGGCATCACCCCGAAGCTGGCCGAGTTCATGTCCACCGGATTGCCCATCTCGAAGGACAGGTAGTGCCCGTCCGGCGTGTCCAGGCCGGGCTGGCCGGTGCTGATCGGCCAGTTGCCCTTGAAGTGGCCGTTGTACCAGACCTTCATGTGATGGCTGGCGGCGCTGGCGATGGCGATGAGCGAGTTCCCGATGCGGAACTTCTGCGCGATGTTCGCGTCGCCATACAGCCCGGGTGCCCCCCGCACACCCTTGAGATGGGCGGAGAACCATACCCGGGTATGGACGGGCCAGTAGTCCTTGGTCCGGAACCACACCTGGGTGCTGCTCATCCAGTACCAGGCCCCGATCACCGGCTTGCTTGACCGGACCTCGAGTGCCCGCTCCACGGCAGCCCTGTAGGTGATCGGATGGCTGAAGGTAACCATGATCGGCATGCCCACGCCGTACACCTGGTTCGTCCCGATGGTGGTCGAGGCACTGAACGTCCGCCGCGGGGTGATGGTGCGGAAGGCCCCGGTGGTCACCGTCTGCCTGCCCTGGCCGTTCACCGCGGTCGCGGTGACGTGGTAAACCTGCGACGGCGCCAGCGCCCAGATGGTGTGCCAGTCCGAGGCGGCACCGAGCGAGCCGGGGACCGCCTTTCCCGACCCCGTGGTGACGACCACGCTGGACAGCGTGCCGCCGGACACGCTGACGCTGATTCCCAGGTCGGGGCGCCTGTCGATCAGATTCCCGGTGGCGGAGCGGGTGACGACGGGTGCGTTCCTGGCGTGCCGCCCCCCACTGGTGGTCACCGCCGACATGAAGGTGAGATTGCCGGTCGTGATCGTCACCCTCGCCGGCCGGTCGGGCAGCGCCCGGTGTGAAGCCGGGCCGCCCTGGCAGGCGGCCACCATCCCCACCGACACGCACGCCGTGCCCACGACAGCCCACCGCACCGCCCGTCTCCCGGCGGCCCCCTGCGCCGCCGCCCCACGTCTCCCGGCGGCCCCCTGCGCCGCCGCCCCACGTCTCCCGGCGGCCCCCTGCGCCGCCGCCCCACGCCCTGCGGCGGCCCACAGCGCCGCCGCCCTGCGCCAGCGGCGCCCCCTGCCCGCCATCATCGGCCGGGCGGGATAATCCTGGGTAATTGTGGCGAGAATACGCCTGGACGTACTGATCTTCTTTTTGACAGCCAATGCCCCCACCTTGGCCTTATCCTGTTGATTGGACTAGCGCCACGAGTTGATACGTCGAGGCGGCAAGCGCGCGCCAAGCGCAGCCGAGATGACGTTCCCCGGCACCTTCGACAACGCCGTCGGCGCGTTCTGGCAATGGGACTCTTTCCCTGCCAGGAGCGGATTACTCACTGCAGGGCATGAATTATGATGCCCTGTCACCGCTGGTCACGGCCCTGTAGATGCAGGATACGTCCCGCCCATGTGGGGCACTCCGGGGGGGTCGGCAGGGTCGGTGACGAAGGACCGGGCGCGTCCCTATCCGGTGCATGGCGCCGGAAAAGGCCGACCTGTAAAAGGGCACGAAAGCAGAATCTTCCGGCCGGAATGTGCGCGCAGAACAGGTGTCCGTACCCTGTCAAATGTGCGCAGGGATAGCTTCCCTGGCCGGTCAGTGCGCGTAAACGCCGCGGTAGTACTCGAAGACGAAGCCAATCGCCGCAAGTACTGTGAAAAGCATCCCGATCAGGAAGAGCCACCACCCGATGGCAGCGCCGAGAGCCGCGGTCGCCGAGGCCAGCCCGACGAACAGCGGCCACCAGCTGTGCGGGCTGAAGAAGCCGAGTTCCCCGGTGCCCTCACTGATCTCGCCCTCAGGGTTGTCCTCGGGGCGACGGGGCAGCCGACGGCCGGTGAACAGGATGTAGAAGCCGCTGAGGAAGGCGAGCCCGACCGACAGGGCGAGTGCGGTGGTCCCGGTCGGGTCCTTCGAGAAGTGCCAGTAGACGACGTCCGCGGCGGCGAAGAACACCGCGCAGCCGAGGAACAGGGAGCCTTCGACCTTCATCAGACGCCTCTCACTTGGGTGCCGGCACGGGCTGTGGCGCCGGCCTGCCCGCCTTGATGTTCGGGTGATGCAGGTCGAACGCGGGCCGCTCGGACCGGATACGCGGGATGGACGTGAAGTTGTGCCGTGGTGGCGGGCAGGACGTCGCCCACTCCAGCGAGTTGGACCAGCCCCAGGGGTCGTCGACGGTCACCCGCTCCCCGAACTTCCAGGTCCGGTACACGTTGTAGATGAAGATCATGGTGGAGATGCCGAGGATCCATGAGCCGACGGTGGAGATCTGATTCAGGACCGTGGCGTATCCCGGCAGGTCGGGATAGTTGGCGACCCGCCGCGGCATGCCGATGACGCCGAGCCAGTGCTGGACCAGGAACGTCATGTGGAAGCCGATGAACAGGGTCCAGAAGTTCCACTTCCCGAGCGTCTCGTTGAGCATCTTCCCGGTCATCTTCGGCCACCAGAAGTAGAACCCGGCGAACACCTCGAACGCCACGGTGCCGAAGAGCACGTAGTGGAAGTGGGCGACGACGAAGTAGGTGTCGCTGACGTGGAAGTTCAGCGGCGGCGACGCCAGGATGATCCCGGTCAGCCCGCCGAACAGGAACGTGGTCAGGAACCCGAGGGTGAACAGCATCGGCGTATCGAACGTGAGCTGCCCCCGCCACATCGTGCCGATCCAGTTGAAGAACTTCACCCCGGTCGGCACCGCGATCAGGAAGGTCATGAAGGAGAAGAACGGCAGCAGCACCGCGCCGGTGGTGAACATGTGGTGTGCCCACACCGACATCGACAGCCCGGCGATCGCGATGGTTGCGGCCACCAGGCCCTTGTAGCCGAAAACGGGTTTGCGGCTGAACACCGGCAGGATCTCGGTGGCGACCCCGAAGAACGGGATCGCCAGGATGTAGACCTCGGGATGGCCGAAGAACCAGAACAGGTGCTGCCACATGATCGCGCCGCCGTTGGCCGAGCTGAACACCTGGGCACCGAGCTTGCGGTCGATCTCCAGCACCAGCAGCGCCGCCGCCAGCACCGGGAACGCCAGCAGCACCAGCATGGAGGTGAGCAGGACGTTCCAGGTGAAGATAGGCATCCGGAACATGGTCATGCCGGGTGCCCGCATGCAGATGATCGTGGTGACGAAGTTGACGCCGCCCAGGATGGTGCCCAGCCCGGACAACGCCAGGCCCATGATCCACATGTCGGCGCCGACCCCCGGTGAGTACACCGAACTCGTCAGCGGGGAATAGGCGTACCAGCCGAATGCTGCCGACCCGCCCGGGGTGAGGAAGCTGGCGGTCGCGATCGTGCTGCCGAGCAGGAAGAAGTAGTAGCTCAGCAGGTTGAGCCGGGGGAACGCGACGTCGGGCGCGCCGATCTGCAGCGGCATGACCTCGTTCGCGAACCCGACGAACATCGGGGTGGCGAACATCAGCAGCATGATCGTGCCGTGCATGGTGAACAGCTCGTTGTACTGCTGGTCGGAGACGACATGGTTGTCGGGTCCCAGCAGCTGGATCCGCATGATCAGCGCCATCACGCCGCCGATCAGGAAGAAGGCGAACGAGGTGATCAGGTAGAGATGCCCGATGATCTTGTGATCGGTGGAGGACAGCCAGTCCGCCATCAGCGACCCCTTGCGGGGGTTGCGCGGCGGTGTCACCGGCAGCGGAGTCTGATGTCCGAGCGTGGTCACTGAGCGCTCCCTGCTGACTTCTGCTGCGCTGCCTGCTGCGCATGGATCCACTGGCTGAACTGCGCCGGAGTCACGATCTTCACGATGAACAGCATCCGGCTGTGGTAGAGACCGCACAGTTCGGTGCAATGACCGATGAAGGTCCCGGTCCGGATCGGCGTCACCTGGAAGTGGTTCGGGTGACCGGGGATGACGTCCCGCTTGAACTCGAACGGGACGATCCAGAACGAGTGGATGACGTCGGTGGAGACGAGGTCGAACTGCACCGTCTCGTTCTCCGGGATGACCAGCACCGGAAGCTGCCTGTTACCGGTGGTGGGGCTCCAGGGCTCGCCGTTCATCGTCACCATGTGCGTTGGCGAGTTCGCCACCGGGTACTGCGGGTACAGGAACTGCCAGCTCCACTGGTAGCCGACGACGGTGACCCGCACGTCGGGGTGGGGCGACAGCTTGTCGATGTAGTTCTCGTCCCGCGCGGTGAAGAAGAACAGGACGCCGACCATGATGAACGGCACCACGGTGTAGAGCATCTCGATCGGCAGGTTGTAGCGCACCTGGTCGGGCGGCCGCTCCGACCGCTTGCGGTGGAAGATGATGGCCCAGATGATGAGCCCCCAGACAACGATCCCCACCGCGAACGCCGCGATCCAGTTGCCCTGCCACAGGGTGAGGGTCACCTGGCCCTGCTTGGTGACAGGCACCGGCATGCCCAGCCGGGTGAACAGGTTGGACGTGCAGCCCGTCGTGCTGGCGAGCACAGCTGCGAGCAGGGCAGCGAGCGGCGCCGCGCGGCCCAGCCGGCTCGGCCGCCGGCGCGCCGATCCTGCCACTGCATGACCGGGCGCCAGGCCCGGAACGTGCGCGCCCCGGCTGTGTGGGGCGCTGGGGGTGGGACTCACAGGTTGCCTTCCCAGCCGATGACACCCGGCTGCACGGGCTGGTCAATGGCTCGTCCTACAGACTGTCGTGGGAAACAGTATCGTGTGCCGAACCCGGCCCTGCGGCGACCCCCGTCAGTGTCGCGGCGTGGTCGTCACCGAGCCCCGTCATGGCCGCAGCCGGGCTGGAGCTAGTGTCGGTAGGTGGCGTATTTCGATGCCGCATCCACCGAGCCGCTGCATCCGGCAGCCAGGGAAACGCTGCTGGCGGCGCTCGAAGACGGCTGGGCCGATCCGGCCCGGCTGTATCGCGAGGGACGGCAGGCTGCCCTGCTGCTGGCGGCGGCGCGGGAACGGGTGGCTGCCATCCTGGCCTGCCGCGCGGACGAGGTGTCCTTCACCTCGTCCGGCACGCAGGCGGTCCAGCTGGCCGTGCTGGGGGTGGCGCGCGCCCGGCGGGCCAGCCGGCCCGGTCCCCCGCATCTGGTGCTGAGCGAGGTGGAGCACTCCAGCGTCCTGAACGCAGCCGCCTGGCTGGAACGCGACGGTGCTGAACTGACCCTGGTGGGAGTCGATACCCATGGGCGGGTCGGCCCGGACCGGTTCGCCGCCGCGCTGCGACCTGCTGGCCAGCCGGCTGTGCCGGGCGAGGGCAGGAACGCCACCATGCTGGCCTGCCTCCAGGCGGCCAATCCCGAGGTGGGGACGGTGCAGCCGGTCGAACAGGCCGCCGCCGCCTGCGCCGAGGCTGGCGTGCCGCTGCTGGTGGACGCGGCCGCCTCCGCTGGCCGGGAGCCGCTGCCCGGTGGCTGGTCGCTGCTGGCAGCGAGTTCGCACAAGTGGGGCGGTCCCGCCGGGGTGGGCGTGCTCGCCGTGCGCAAGGGGACACGCTGGCGCAACCCGCTGCCTGCCGATGAGCGGGAGGGCCGGCGGGTGGCCGGCTTCCCCAGCATTCCCGCCATCCTGGCCGCGGCCCAGGCCCTGGAGGCTATGGACGCCGAACGCCTGGCGGGCGGTGCCGCGCTCCGCGCTCTCACCGATGAGATCCGGGCTCAGGTTCCGGTGCTGGTGCCCGACGCCGCCGTCCACGGTGACCCAGCCGGAGGGCTGGCCCACATCGTGACCTTCTCCTGCCTGTATGTGGACGGGGAGGCCCTGGTCACTGAACTGGACAAGGCCGGGTTCTCGGTATCGTCAGGCAGTGCCTGCACCAGCGGCACCCAGCGGCCCAGCCATGTGCTGGCGGCGATGGGTGCGCTTACTCATGGCAACGTGCGGGTATCGCTCCCGCGTGGCACCACGCAGATCCCGGTGGCAGAATTCCTTGCCGTATTGCCGGGTATCGTAGCCAGCCTGCGTGACAAGGTGGGCCCAACCCCCGATGGCCCGGGACTGAGAGGCTAGCCGCATGACCCCCCCGACGCGCCCCGCCCCGATGCTGGTGATCGACGCGCTTGGCCGTAAGTGCCCGATCCCGATCATCATGCTCGCCGAGCGGATCCGGGAAGTGCCTATCGGGGAGACGATCGCTGTCCTTGCCGACGATCCCGCTGCCAGGACCGATGTCCCTGCCTGGTGCACCATGAAGTCACAGGAGTTCGTCACCGCGACCGACCTCCCCCAAGGCTGGTCTTTCCTGATCCGGCGCAGCTACTAGCGGCGATCCCCAGACCCCGGCCCGGTCCCCCCGGTCCGCCCGGCTTCCATGATCGTGGTGGGTCGCATGCGTCAGACGCAGGTAGATCACCGCAAGGCCAGGCTGGGCAGCCGGTCGAGCCAGGTTCTAGCTCGTGGGGGGTGGCTGGAACCGGCTCGCGAAGCGGGGATCGGCTTCCCACCATAGATCTTGCTCGGGGGCCTGATCCACCGTCTGACCAGCATCGCCGGCAGTTGTGAGGGTGGCCGCGGCAGCGGCAGGCGCCGCCTCCAGTACACCGCGTTCTGCATCGGTGCGCGCCTGCCCGGCACCGCGTTCTGCATCGGTGCGCGCCGCCTGGATGGCGTCGAGTTCGGCGTCGATCCGTGCCGCCTCCCCCTCGTCCTCCCTGATCATCTGGATCAGCTGGGCTGCGAGGAACGGCAGGCCGACGAGATCACCGAGCAGCCAGAGTGCCCCACCGCCGATCGCCTGATCGGCTCGCAGGCTTGGCCCCCACGGCCGGGCCAGGGCCTGGTAGTAGGCCCCGGCGATCAGGTGCTGGTCGGCGAGGATGGCCAGCCCGAGAATCGCGTCGCCAACCACCTCGGTCCCGGTCACCCACAGGGCGACCAGGTAGGGGTAGGCCTTCGGCACCGGATCGACGCGCAGCAAGGTCCAGAAGAACACGAAACCGGGCGCCATCAGCGCCAGGTAGGTGAGCCAGGCCGCCGGGCCGCTGCGCAATCCGGCCGTGTACCAGGGCGTGAAGTACAGCAGGAACGGAACGATGACCAGGACCAGCCCGGTGACGGCCGGGAAGGTGAGAACCCGCGCCAGCCTGCTGTCCACCAGGGCCTGAACCCGCTGCCCGGGCCCGGGCGCGGCGGCGATCGCCAGGGACACCGGCCGCCCCAGTGCCAGGAACAGTGGCGCGGTCAGCAGCAGCAGAATCGTCTGCACCGCCCGGGCATAGAACAGCACACCCTGGTACACCCCGAGGAAGGACATTGTCGCGACGATCACCACGCCGAGCCCGCCGCCGCAGAATGCGGCCACCCACCAGGCCGACCACCGCTCCCCCCGCCGGCGCAGCCGGCGGACTCCGGCGAGATAGAGCGCCCCGGCGGCCAGGACGGCGGCCAGCACCGGCAGGTCAAGCGTCCAGGAAGTGAAGGCCCGGACCAGGGTCAGCTCGGGGGGCCCGTGATAAGCACCCGCGATCACGCCAGCGTTCACCCCGCCACGCTACCGCCAGTCTTCGCTTATCCGGGCGGGCGGTGCGGGCGGTCCGGCTCACCCAAGGCGGGCGGTGCGGGCGGTCCGGCTCACCCAAGGCGGGCGGTGTGCGCGGCGGTCCCGCTTATCCGAGGTGGGCGGTGATGTCGGCGGCGGCATCCTGGCCATAGACGGCGGTGAGCCGCTCGGCGACCATCGCTGGTTTCAGCTCGTACTCCTGGGTGCCGACCGTTTCCAGCACGTGCACGGCGAGCAGATTCCCCAGCTGGGCGGCCCGTTCCAGGGACAGCCCCCAGCCGATGGCCGCCAGGAAGCCGGCCCGGAACGCGTCCCCGGTGCCGGTCGGATCCGTCTTCTGCTGCTCGGCGACCGGGCCGACCAGCAGCGCCGGCTGGCCGGCCTGCTCCACCCGGGCGCCGTTCGGACCCAGTGTGGTTACCCGCACCCCTACCCGGTCCAGGATCTCGGTGCTGCTCCACCCGCTCTTGCGCTCGATGAGCGCTTCCTCGTACTCGTTGCAGAACAAGTAGGCCGCACCGTCCACCAGCGCGCAGACCTGGGGGCCTTCCAGCCGGGGCAGTTGCTGGGACGGGTCGGCGGCGAACGGTATTCCCAGCGCGGCGCATTCCGCGGTGTGGGAGAGCATCGCCGCCGGGTCGCTTGCGCCGATCAGCACCAGGTCCAGCGCGCCCACCTGCTCGGCCAGCGGCGCGAGCACGATCTCGGCGTCCTCACTCATCGCGCCCGGGTAGAACGAGGCGATCTGGTTGCCGTCGAGGTCGGTGGTGCACACGAAACGCGCGGTGTGGTGGCGCGCCGACTCGCGCACCCCGGCGCAATCGACACCGTGGTCGGTCAGCCAGTCCCGGTAGGGGGCGAAGTCGGGGCCGACAGCCCCGATGAGCAGCGGCCGCAGCCCCAGCACACCAAGGCCGAACGAGATGTTCGCCGCCACCCCGCCGCGCCGGATCTCCAGGCCGTCGACGAGGAAGGACAGGGACACACGGTCGATCTTCTCGGCGATGAACTGCTCGACGAAGCGGCCGGGGAATGTCATCAGGTGATCGGTCGCGATCGACCCTGTTACGGCTATTCGCACTGCCGCACTCTAGGCCATGGACCCACCGGATTGCACTTCGCCAGGCCACAACGTGGTGACCTGTACCCAGTGGCCGCCCACAGGCGGCGTGTGCTGGTGGCTAGAGCAATCCGGCAGGGCCGGCCGTCAGTGGAAGGAGTCGCCGCAGGCGCACGACCCCGTGGCATTGGGGTTGTCGATCGTGAAGCCCTGCTTCTCGATCGTGTCCACGAAGTCGATCGTTGCCCCAGTCAGATACGGAGCGCTCATCTTGTCGGTGACCACATGCACGCCCTCGAACTCGGCGTCGATGTCACCTTCGATCTCGCGCTCATCGAAATACAGCTGGTAGCGCAGACCCGAGCAGCCACCGGGCTGCACCGCGATGCGCAGCCGGAGGTCGTCACGGTCTTCGGCGGCCAAGAGGCCGCTGACCTTGGCTGCCGCAGCGGAGGTGAGGATGACGCCCTGGGCTGTCGCCTCTTCCTGAACCGTCATGTGTGGTAGCTCCCGCGTCGAACTGCCGCCGGCAGGGCGGCGCTGGCTGGTCTCTCATCACAACCATAAGGCGTCCACCGGCATTCCGCGCATAGGCCCTGCCCGATTGCCACCGCCGCCTGGCCGGTCCGTGCCCGCCGGGCAGGGCTCCCGGGCCAGGTCTGCCGGACCCACCCCGGCCAGGTCACCCACGATCGAATATGATGGCTATCGTCACTTCGACGATAAGTGGCCGCACCCCCTAGTGAGGCACCATGACCACCACCGCACCGGGCACCGCGCCCGCTCGCTCACTTCCGCTGTTCCCGCTGGGCTCAGTGGCGGACCCTGCCCCGGAGCGGGGAGTCTCCTGTCCCGGTGAACTGCCGCCGGCGTCCGACCCGTCACTGGTGGAACGGGCCCGTGCCGCCCGGGCAGCCCTCGGCGACCGGGCCTTCATCCTGGGGCACCACTATCAGCGGGACGAGGTCATCCAGTTCGCCGACGTCACCGGAGACTCCTTCAAGCTGGCCCGCGAGGCCGCGGCCCGGCCCACTGCCGAGTATGTGGTGTTCTGCGGTGTGCACTTCATGGCCGAGTCAGCCGACATCCTGACCGCCAGCCACCAGCGGGTGGTTCTGCCGGACCTGGCGGCAGGCTGTTCCATGGCCGACATGGCCGACATCGAGCAGGTGGAAGAGTGCTGGGAGACGCTGGAGGACCTGGGAATCGCCGGGGATGTGATCCCGGTCACATACATGAACTCGTCGGCTGACATCAAGGCCTTCACCGGACGGCACGGGGGCACCGTGTGCACGTCGTCCAACGCCGGACGAGCGGTGCGCTGGGCGCTGGAGCAGGGCAGCAAGGTGCTCTTCCTGCCCGACCAGCACCTCGGCCGCAACACCGCGGTGCGTGACCTCGGGATGGATCTGAGCGACTGCGTGGTCTGGGACCCGCATGCGCCAGGCGGCGGCCTGTCCGGGCAGGCCCTGCGCTCAGCGACGATGATCTTGTGGCGGGGCCACTGCTCAGTGCATGGGCGGTTCACCGCTGACAGCGTGGCGGAGGTACGGGCCCGGATCCCCGGCGTCACCGTCCTCGTCCACCCGGAATGCCGCCACGAGGTGGTCCTAGCCGCCGACGAGATCGGCTCCACCGAGAAGATCATCAAGCGGATCACGGCGGCGCCGTCCGGCTCGGCCTGGGCAATCGGCACCGAACTCAACCTCGTGCGCCGGCTCGCAGCACAGAACCCGGACAAGAGCGTGGCCTTCCTCGACCGGACGGTGTGCTACTGCTCGACCATGAACCGGATCGACCTGCCGCACCTGGTCTGGGCACTGGAATCCCTGGTGGCAGGCACGGTGGTGAACCAGATCACGGTCGACCCGGCAACCGCGCAGCAAGCGCGGGCCGCCCTTGACCAGATGCTCGCCCTGCCCTGATTCAGCTGACGAAGGTGATCCCGTCGGTGCTGATTTCGCTGCCATCGGGGCGGATGAGGTGGGCGGCGTAGCCTTCGGCCGCCCCGACCAGGGCCAGGGCCTCGTCGCCACCGACCGCAACGGCCGTGGCCAGTGCATCGGCCATGGCCAGGCTGGGCCCGGTCACCGTGGCAGACGCCGCCCGGCAGGCCGGTGCCCGGGTGACCGGATCGATGAGGTGAGCGCCGCGCTCATACGTGCCGGAGGTAGCCATTGCGGCCTCGACCTCGACCACGCCCGCCAGGGCGTCGGCGCACCAGGGGTGGCGGATACCCACGCGCCATCGCTGCCCGGGTCCTGGCGACCCGAACGCGGCCAGGTCACCGCCCCCGTTGACGATGGCACCGGCCAGGCCGGCCTGCCGCAGGACAGCCAGCCCCCGGTCGACCGCCCACCCTTTGACCAGCCCGGTCGGATCGACGCCGCCGGGCATCGCCCACGGGTCGAACCAGCCACCGGAAATCTGCCTCGCCGCCTGGCACTGCTGGAGCACCTCAGCCACCTCGACCGGCAACTGGCTCAGGTCGGCCTCCCCGCGCCGCAGCCTGCTCACCGGGCTCTGCCGGTCCCAGGTGCTGAAGATGGCGTCGGCATGATGCAGGGTGGCGCAGGCGGCGCCGAGCGCGGACCGCACCCGTGGCTCTGGCAGTCCGCCCGGCACCAGCGTGAGTGAGAAGACAGTCCCCATCGCCGTCTCGGCGTGGGTCAGCAGGAAGGGGCGGTCCCGCCCAGGATCGCCCAGCGCATTCCGTTCCTGCCTGATCACTTAATGTGCAGCTTATCCAAGGCGGACTGGAGCGAGTACGCATAGGCCTCGCTGGTGTACGTCGCTCCGCTGACGCCGTTGATCCTGGCGCTGTCGACGGCCAGCACCTGCGACTTGAGCATCGGGACCACCTGCGCAGCGAGCTGCTGCGAATACTGCTCCGCGGTCCGGAGGGTGGGAACGGTGACTGCGATGATCCGGCTTCCATGCACGGTGACCTTGACGGACAGCTCACCGTAGCCGTACTGCTCCATCGCGCCGGTAGCGGTCCGGGCCGGGCCGGTCGCGGCTGCCGGGCCAGCCTGGCTGCCACCTTGCGTGGTTCCGCCGCCCGCCTGTGTGCCCGTCTTCGCTGACTGCGTGCCCTGGGCGCCGCTGCCCGTGCCCTTCGGCTGGGCCAGCGCGCTGGAGGCGGCCGGCCGGCTGTTCATGCCGATGACGCCGGCGAACCCGGCGACGGCGCCGGCCACCAGATACCACGGTGCCCGCTTCATGATTGTGCTCCCGATGGTCAGAGGGCGAACGCTTCGTGGTGGATGGCTTCGTCCGGCACTCCCAGGGCCTTAACGACCTCGACGATGCTGGTCACGAACCCCTCCGGCCCGCATACGAAGATGTCACGCTGGTGAAGATCGGGGACGAGCCTGGGCAGCGACACGTCACTGATGATGACCCGCTCGCGGCTTCCCACCAGTTCGTGCAGCTGCCCGCGGCGATGCCTGACCAGTTCGGTGACCTCCTTGCGGAGCACCAGATCCTCGGGGCGGCTTGCCCGCAGCACGACGACCGGCGCGGAGTTACGCGGCAGGTCTTCCAGCAGCGACCGCAGCGCGGTGACGCCGATCCCTGCGGCCACCAGCAAAGCCTTGGGGCGCACCTGCGCGTGCCGCGTGAACGCTCCGTACGGCCCTTCCACCATGACCCTGGCGCCGGGACGGAGCCGGGCCAGCGAGGCCGAGTGGTCGCCCACCGCCTTGACCGTCAGCCGCAGGTAGGGCGGCTGCGGCAGCGCGGACAGCGAGTAGGGATGGGACTGCCACCACAGGCCACGGGTGAGGAATCGCCACGAGAGGAACTGGCCGCCGGCGACCGCCAGCTTGTCCAGGTGCCGCCCGGAGCAGATCACCGACACCACACCGGGCCCCTCCGGCCGCACCTCGGCCACCACCAGGCGATGGCGCAGGCTGCGCACGACCGGCAGGCCGAACCGGTAGGCCAGTACCAGGCCGGCGGTGCCCGCCCAGGCCAGCGACCACACCAGCCGGGTGAGCGGGTGCCCCACGAAGGATGGCCCGAGCACGATGACGTGCGCGAAAGAAAGCGCCAGGGCCAGGTACATGTACAGGTGCACCATCCACCATGTCTCGCGGCGCAGCCGGTTGCGGACGGCCCGGATGGAGATGACGCCGATCAGGCACATCAGGCCAAGCCCGATGGTGGCGATGAGGACGTCCGGGTAGCTGCTGAGCAGCGTGGCGATCTGGTGGCCGAGGCCGGCTCGCGCCGCCTGGGCATAGCCGACGGTGATGAACACCGCGTGCGCGACCAGCAGGCTGATCGGCCACGGGGCGAGCCGCCGGTGCCAGCGCACCAGCCGGTCCTGGCCGAGCACATGCTCGATGACCGGGATGCGGCTGACCAGCAGCACCATCATCAGGGCCAGGTAGGTGCCGATCATCCCGGTGAGGCTGCCGGCGAAGGTGGTGGCACCACCAGGAGCACTGAACTGGCTCGCCGTCTCGTCGGTGATGGTCAGCGCGGTAACCGCGCCCAGCCCAGCCCCGGCCACCACCAGGGTGGCCCTGGCCAGCACCGGGCGGGGCCGCGGTGCCTGCGGCCGGGCAGGCGCATGCCCGCGCTTCCCGCGGCGGGCAGCAGGCGCAGTTGGCTCGAAACTCACCGTGGGAGCGCTCATGCAGGACAGCCTCCCAGCCGAAACTGGCCGGTTGGTGCAGAGTTCCTCTGAGCAACCTCTGAGGCAGATCGGATCACAGCCCCGGCGCACCCCAGACCGGGAACCAGCGGCCAAGATCGCTTTCGATCTTCAGATCCGCCCCCACCGCGCCGCGCACCTGCAATTCCAGGGCGCTGTCGCGCCGCTCGGAGTCCAGCGGCGCGAACGGGTAGAAGGTGCCCCGCTTGTACAGGTACACGATGCCCAGCCGCCGGCCGGACTCGTCGCGGAAGCTGACCAGGGTACACAGCAGTTGCGGGCCGAAGCCGCCATCCACCAGTGAGGAGTTCACCGCGTGCAGGTCGGTGACAAGCGCCTCCATCTCGCTGGCGGCGTGCCGGGAGACCAGCCAGGTGAAGCCATAGCTGTCGGTGGTGACCTCGACCGGCGCAGCATCGGCGCCCATGGCCAGCAATTCCTTGACATCTTTCTCGATGTCGCTGAACGCCCGCCCCTCCGCGGCCCGGAAGCACACCGAGCCGGTACCGGTCGGCACCAGCCCCATCGAGGCCTGCAAGGTAATGGCAGCGGTGGGCAGCGCGAAAAGGTCGTCCAGCCTCGGCTGGACCGGCTTGGTCCGGCCGAGCAATGTGTCGAGGAATCCCACCGGTTACCGCGCGAGCTGCTCGGAGATCTCGGACAGCTGCTTGAGCCGCCGCTCCAGCGAGGGGTGGGTGGAGAACATCGTGGCCAGGCTGGTACCCGCACCCTCTTTGAACGCGGGGGTGAAGTAGAACGCGTTCAGCGCCTCGGCGGTCCGCAGATCGCGGGTGGGGATCCTGGCCATGTCGCCACTGACCTTGACCAGCGCGCTGGCCAGGGCGGAGGGCTGCCCGGTCAGCAGGGCCCCGGCGCGGTCGGCGGCGAGTTCCCGGTAGCGGGACAGCAGCCGGATCAGCAGGAAGCTGATCGCGTACACGACAATGCCAACGACCATCATGGCCAGCATGACGATGCCGGCACCACCGTCGTTGCTGTTGCCGCCCCGGCCCCGGCCGCCGCCGCCGCCGAACAGTTCCCCGTAGAAGCCGAACCTGACCAGCAACGCGGCGACGATGGCAAGGAAGGACGCGATCGTCATGACGACCATGTCCTTGTGCGCGACATGCGACATCTCATGCGCGATGACGCCCTCGAGTTCCTCCCTGGTGAGCCGCCCGTCCAGCATTGCCGTGGTGACGCAGACCACCGACTTCTTGCTGTTACGCCCGGTGGCGAAGGCGTTGGGCATGGGTGAACGGGCGATTGCCACCCTGGGCTTGGGCATGTCCGCCAGCGCGCACAGCCGGTCGATCACGCCGTGCAGCTCTGCCGCCTGCGGGCCGTCCTGCGGAGTGACCTCCACAGCCCGGGCCGTGCTCAAAGCGATCTTGTCCGAGTAGAAGAACGAGCCGATGCCCAGCGCCAAGCCCAGCAGGACAGGGAAGAAGATGATCACGCCGCTGGACTGATGGAACGCCATCAGAATGAAGACCAGCGCGGTGACCAGGGCCACAAAAACCAGTCCCAGCAGGAACATGGTCAGGCCCATCCGGGCAGTTAGTCCTCTGTCAGGCGCATAGCGGGTCTTCGCCATGGCGCCGCCTCCATTTCCGGGCCCCGTTCCGGCCACCTGGTCAGGAATCTCCTGCATCCAGTATCACGCACGGGCCGGGCCGAAAATTCCTGCGAGCTCCCCGCCCGGCCGCACTTGCGCTCCGTGTCACGCCGCCGGGCCGTCACGGACCCGGCTGTCCGCCACCATGGCAGACGGCTTCGGCACCGTCCGCGCCCGGCGGAGGACACCGTCCGCACGGCCTCAGCGAGAAGTGTCGGCCGGCAACCTGGACGCCGGCTGAGGATTTCCTCTCAGCCAGGGATCAGGCCCTCATCGGTGAGCATCTCCCGCACATCCGCCAGGTCGGCGTCGGAGTACGGGAGGATCAGGTCGGACGGCTCCAGGACATCGTCGGCCAGCGGGGTGCCCAGCGCGCGGACCCGGTCGAGCAGGGCGGCCAGAGCGGGCCGGAAGGCCTGCTCGTCTCCGGCGTTCACTGCCTTCTCCAGCGTGGCATCGAGGACATTGAGCTCGTCGGTGGCCGAATCCTCGACCTTGAGCTGGCCCTCGCCGAGAATGCGGACGATCATGCGCTCTCACCGGCCTGCGGCTGCTCGGCGGGGCTGGCCTGGGCGCCGTTGCCGCCAGCTGAACCCGACTCGATCTCCTTGGCCGCCGGGGGCGCGATCTCGCCCTTCAGCCGTTGCAGTTCCAGTTCGATGTCCTGGCCGCCGCGCATCTGGTCGAGTTCGGCCTGGATGTCGTCCCGCGCGGTGCCGGTGACGTCCTCCAGCGCACCCGAGGCCATCAGCTCGTCGATCGCGCCTGCCCGTGCCTGCATCTGCGCCGTCTTGTCCTGTGCCCGCTGGACCGCCATGCCGACGTCGCCCATCTCTTCCGAGATGCCGGAGACAGCCTCGCCGATCCGGCTCTGCGCTTCGGCGGCGGTGTAGGTGGCCTTGATGGTCTCCTTCTGGGTCCGGAAGGCCTCCACCTTTGCCTGCAGCCGCTGCGAAGCCGCAGTCAGCTTCTCCTCATCGGCCTGCAGCGAGTGGTACTGGGTCTCCAGGTCGGTGTACTGGCTCTGCAGGGCTGCCCTGCGGCCGAGCGCTTCCCGCGCCAGGTCTTCCCGGCCGGCCCCCAGTGCCTGCTTCGCCTGTCCTTCCAGCTTGGTCTGCTGCTGCTGGAGGCTGTTCATCTGCAGCTCAACGCGCTTGCGGGAGGTGGCCACATCGGCGACGCCCCGGCGGACCTGCGTCAGCATCTCCAGCTGCCGCTGGTAGGAGTAGTCCAGGGTCTCGCGTGGATCTTCGTATCTGTCCAAGGCCTTGTTGGCCTTGGCCTTGAAGATCATCGAAACCCGCTTCATCACGCTCATGGGCGCGACCATCCCCTTCATCGTGTACGACCGCTGCCGCTCAGCCCCACGGCGCCGCGAGCCGGCACCCGTGTTGTGGCAGCGGCCTTCCCGCGGGCTTGGCTAACCCAGCCTACGCGGTGATCGCACCGGCAGTCATTACGACCCGGAGGACACATCGTGCTCAGCATGGAATTCCGGGCGGCCAGCTGAGACGGCCCCGGCCGGCCCCAGATCTGGGCAATCCGCGTGCCAGGTCCCGGTAAGCTGACCGTGTGTTCAGACGACGTCAATCTGCCCCGGCAGATGCCCCGGACCAGGAGACCGTGCAGACGGTCGACGGCTCCGGCCCGCCCAGGTCAGCGGCGCACCGTGCCGCGACCACAGCCGGCAAGGGCCGGCCCACACCCAAGCGCAGCGAGGCGGAGCGTCGTCGCCAGCCCTTCACGGCTCCGGGCGACCGCAAAGAAGCCAACCGCATGTACCGGCAGCGCGAACGCGAAGCGCGTAACCGCAAACTGCATGGCATGCAGCGCGGTGAGCAATGGGCGCTGCCGCCCAGGGACCGGGGCCCGGTCAAGGCGCTCGCCCGTGACTACGTCGACTCCCGGCGCCGGCTGAGCGAGTTCTACATGTACGGCCTGGTCGTGCTGCTGGTCATGCTGTTCGTGCGCAACGCGCTGGTGCAGAGCACCGTCCCCCTGCTGGTCATGGCAGCCGTCCTCATCATGCTGGTCGAGGGCATCTTCATCGGCTACCGGATACGCGCCATCGCCCAGGAGCGCTTCCCGGAGGAGAGCACGCGCGGCGTCCGGATGTATGCGGCCATGCGCGCGCTGCAGATCCGCAAGCTGCGGGTGCCCAAGCCGCGGATCAAGCCCGGCCAGAGCTACTAGCCACCGCACGCCTGACCCGGGGGTCACTAGGGTCACCGTTATGGAGCATCGTCATCTGGGCCGCAGCGGCCTGAAGATCAGTGAGATCGCCTACGGCAACTGGATCACGCACGGATCGCAGGTGGCGGAGGAGGCCGCCAGGGAGTGTGTGAAGACCGCCCTCGACGAGGGCATCACCACCTTCGATACCGCTGACGTCTATGCCGGGACCCGCGCCGAAGAGGTGCTCGGGCGGGCCCTGCGCGGGGTACGGCGGGAGTCGGTTGAGATCTTCACCAAGGTGTTCTGGCCGACCGGTACCGGGCCGAACGACCGGGGCCTTTCCCGTAAGCACATCATGGAATCCGTCCACGGCTCGCTGCACCGGCTGCAGACCGACTATCTGGACCTGTACCAGGCACACCGCTACGACCACGAGACACCACTGGAGGAGACCCTCCGTGCGTTCGACGACCTGATCCGCCAGGGAAAGGTGCTCTACATCGGGGTCTCGGAGTGGCGGGCGGAGGAGATCTCGGCCGCGCTCGACATCGCCGACCGGATGGGCTTTGACCGCATCGTCTCCAACCAGCCGCAGTACAACATGCTCTGGCGGGTCATCGAGCCGGAGGTCATCCCGCTGTGCGCGAAGGAGGGGATCGGGCAGATCGTCTGGTCCCCGATCGCGCAGGGAGCGCTCACCGGCAAGTACCTGCCCGGCGGCACGCATCCGGCCGGCTCACGGGCGACCGACCCGGGCGGGTCCTCCTTCATCGGCGGGTACCTCACCGACGGCATCCTCGGCCGCGTGCAGCACCTCAGGCCGGTCGCCGACGAGGCAGGGCTGAGCCTGGCGCAACTGGCGATCACCTGGGTGCTGCAGAACCCCAACGTGTCCGCGGCGATCGTTGGCGCCACCCGGCCGGAGCAGGTGCGGGAGAACGTGCACGCTTCGGGGGTCCGGCTCGACCCGGCACTGATGCGGCGGGTCGATGAGATTCTCGGGCCGGAAATCGAGCGCGACCCGGCCCGCACGGCGAGCCCCGCCAGGCGGCCCTAATCCTCGGGGTGCAGGCTCATCGGGCCGTATTCGACCCGGTTCTCCTCCACCAGGGTCACCTGGTCCACGCCCGCCTCCAGCAATCCTCGCCAGCTCTCCCCGAGCCAGGTCTCGGCGTCGCTCTGGCTGCCGAAGGTCTCCCTCGGCACATCCCGCGATGCGGCCGGTGTCCCGTCCGCCCTCTCGAACCGCCAGCTCCAGGCCATGTGCTCGCGACCTCCTCCCGTGCTGTGAGTGACCCTAGCCGAGCGTCGCGCCAGGCCGGCCCGCGGGAGCCGCCGCACCGGGCACCGGGACGGCCGCACATCTGGTGCGGGGCGCGCCACCGCACGGAGCGCATGGCCGCAATGTTCGCCGATCCGGGATTCAGCGTGGAACGCCACGAGCCGGGCTCGCTGACCTGTTAGGTTTTATCCGCTAGCCGTGCCCGCCCGGCGCGGCAGCGGTCGCGTCGCCGACCCGTCCAGTGATCAAGGTGGTGACGACATGACGCGCATTGTCGTCGTTGGTGACCTGATGACCGATACGGTCGCCCATGCGGCGCTGCCCCTGGCACGGGGGAGCGACACCCCTTCGACGGTAACCATGCACGGCGGCGGTTCCGGTGCCAACATCGCGGCCTGGCTGGCCGTGGACGGTGCCGAGGTGGCGTTCGTCGGCCGGCGCGGTGCCGACATCGCAGGGCGCAACAGGGACATGGAACTGATGGGCTACGGGGTGGACGCCCGGCTGGTCATGGACCCCGAGCGGCCGACCGGCACGTGTGTGGTGATGGTCACACACAAGGGAGACCACACCATGCTCTCCGACCCTGGCGCCAACGCCGCCCTGTCCCCCGACGACCTGCCCAAGGACCTCTTCGTACCCGGATCCCACCTGCACCTATCCGGCTACACCCTGCTGAACGAGGGTTCGCGGCCGGCCGCCGTGGCCGCCATCGACCGGGCCCGCCAGGCGGACATGACAATTTCCGTGGACGGCGCCTCCGCCGCCCCACTGGAGCGGCTGGGCGCTGAGCCGTTCTTCGATCTGACCAACGGCGCCACCTTGCTGCTGGTGAACGACGCCCAGGCAGCCGTGCTGACCGGGCGTGACGACCCCGGGCAGGCGATCCGGGTGCTGACCGCGTGGTACCCGCAAGTGGTGGTGAAACTCGGTCCCGGCGGTGCGATGTTCGCCAACGGACGGGAGCCGGTCCGGGTCCCGTCCCAGCCGCTGGAGAAATTTGTGGACGGGACCGGCGGCGGGGACGCGTTCTGCGCTGGTTTCCTCCCCTCGTGGCTGGCCAAGAAGCCGCCGACGGAAGCACTCGCGAGCGGATGCCGGCTGGCCGCCCGGGCGCTGGCGCTGGTTGGTGCACGTCCGGCGCTCTGAGCCTCACCCGTGAGCGCCTTCCTCGACGGGCTGTTCTCGCTGGCGGGCCGGGTCGCCCTGGTCACCGGGGGCAGTTCCGGCATCGGCCGGGCAGTCGCCGGCGCGCTCGCCCGGGCCGGGGCACAGGTGGTCGTGCTGGCCAGGGGCAAGGAGGCGCTGGCTGACACGGTGGCCACACTGAAGGCCGGCGGCGGCCAGGCTGCCTGGGTCCGCGCCGACCTCGCTGACCGGGTGTCGTGCCAGCAGGGCGCGGAAGAAGCCGCGCAGCCCTTCGGGGAACCCGACATCCTGGTCAACGCGGTCGGCCTCAACCTCCGGCCGCCGCTGGCCACGCTGACGCCCGGCGACTGGGACCAGCTCATGGCCGTCAACCTCACCGCACCGTTCCTGCTCGGGCAGCGCTTCGGGCCGCCGATGGCCCGGCGCGGGTGGGGACGGATCATCAACATAGCCTCGCAGCAGGCGATCAGGGCGTTTGGCAACAGCGGCGGCTACGGCGCCGCCAAGGGCGGCCTGGTCTCGCTGACCCGGTCCCAGTCCGAGGCCTGGGCACGCCACGGCGTGGGCTGCAACGCCATCGCGCCCGGCTTCGTCGCGACCCCGCTCACCGCAGAAGTCGCCAGCGATCCCATCCGCTCGGCGGCCCTGGCAGCCCGCACCATGATCGGCCGCAACGGCGAAGCCGGCGACTTCGAAGGCATCGCGGTCTTCCTCGCCAGCCGTGCCAGCGCCTACGTGACAGGCCAGCTCATCTGCGTAGACGGCGGCTTCTCCGCCACCTGACCACACGCACGGCCCCGAGCCCGGCGCGAGAGCCTGCCCACGCCACGCGGCAGCGTTATGCATGGCTGGGGTTTTCAGGCGGCACAATGGCGGACATGGCTCGACGCACCACGACAACCCCGCCACCGGATGACTTCGAGGAGAACATCCTCGACATCGACGTCGCCGAGGAGATGCGGGGCAGCTACCTCGAATACGCCTATTCGGTCATCTACCAGCGTGCCCTGCCCGACGCCCGGGACGGCCTGAAGCCCGTGCAGCGGCGGATCCTGTACCAGATGAACGAGATGGGGCTGCGCCCCGACCGTGGTCACGTCAAGTGCGCCCGGGTGGTCGGCGAGGTGATGGGGCGGCTGCACCCGCATGGTGACAGCGCCATCTACGACGCGCTCGCCCGGATGGCGCAGCCGTTCTCGATGCGGCTGCCGCTGGTGGATGGGCACGGGAACTTCGGCTCACTCGGCGGCGACGACCCGCCCGCCGCCATGCGTTACACCGAGGCCCGGCTGACCGCGGCCGCGATGGAGATGGTGGCCTCGATCGACGAGGACACCGTCGAGTTCGTGCCGAACTATGACGGAACCGAGACCCAGCCCGAGGTACTGCCCGCCGGGCTGCCCAACCTCCTGGTCAACGGCGCCTCCGGGATCGCCGTCGGCATGGCCACCAATATGGCCCCGCACAACCTCGGCGAGGTGATCGCGGCAGCGCGCCACCTGATCGCGAACCCCGAGGCCAGCCTGGACGAGCTGATGCGGTTCGTGCCCGGGCCGGACCTGCCGACCGGCGGGAAGATCGTCGGGCTGGAGGGGATCAGGGACGCCTACGAGACCGGGCGCGGCACCTTCCGCACCCGGGCCACGGCAAGAGTCGAGAAGATCACCCCGCGCCGGACCGGGATCGTGGTCACCGAACTGCCCTACGGGGTCGGTCCGGAGAAAGTGATCTCCCGGATCAAGGACCTGGTCGGTGCGAAGAAACTGGCCGGGATATCCGACCTCAAAGACCTCACCGACCGGCAGCGTGGCCTGCACCTGGTGATCGAGGTCCGCAGCGGCTTCCACGCCGAGGCGGTGCTGGGCGAGCTGTACCGGCTGTCCCCGATGGAAGAGACGTTCGGCATCAACAACGTCGCACTCGTGGACGGCCAGCCGCGGGTTCTCGGCCTGCGCGAACTGCTCGAGATCTACGTCGCGCACCGCATCGAGGTGGTCCGCCGGCGCAGCGAGTTCCGCCGCCGCAAGCGAGCCGACCGGCTGCACCTCGTCGACGGCCTGGTGATCGCCCTGCTCAACATCGACGAGGTCATCCAGGTGATCCGGAGCAGCGACGACGCGGCCGCCGCCAAGGAGCGGCTGATATCGGTGTTCGACCTGACCGAGATCCAGGCGCAGTACATCCTGGACACCCCCCTGCGCAGGCTGACCCGGTATGACCGGCTGGAGCTGGAGCGGGAACGGGAGCGGCTGCAGGCCGGGATCGCAGAGCTCACCGCGATCCTGGAATCAGAGGCGAAGCTCCGCGAGGTGGTCTCCACCGAACTGGGCAATGTGGCCGAGCGGTTCGCCGACCCCCGGCGGACCGTCCTGCTGGAGAGCAGCGGTGCGGCCAGGACCGCTGCCGTCCCGCTGGAAGTTGCCGACGATCCGTGCCTGGTGCTCCTCTCGTCCGCCGGGCTGCTGGCGAGAACCGCCGCCCACGCCGCGCTGGGACCCGATGCCGGACCGCCTTCGGCTCCGGGCGCCGCTGGGCACGGCGCGGCTACCCCGGGCCCGCGGGCGGCTCACGACGCCATCATCGCGTCGGTGCCGTCCACCGCACGCGGCACCATTGCGGTGGTGACCTCGCGGGGCAGGTTGATCAGGCTCGGCGTGCTGGAGATACCAGCGCTGCCGCCGAGCGCCCACTCCCCCAGCCTGGCGGGCGGCGCGCCCATCTCCGAGTTCGTCGCGCTGGAGCCCGGCGAGACCGTGGCCGGGCTGGCGGCAGCCGACGCGGCCGGCGCCGGGCTGGCTCTCGGCACCGCATCCGGGGTGGTCAAGCGGGTCGCTCCCGAGTACCCGGGAAGTGCGGCCGAGTTCGACGTGATCTCCCTCAAGGAGGGTGACCGGGTGGTGGGCGCGGTCCAGCTTGCCAGCGAGGACCAGGACCTGGTGTTCATCACCAGCGACGCGCAACTGCTGCGGTTCAGCGCGGCGGCGGTCCGCCCGCAGGGCCGCGCCGCTGCCGGGATGGCAGGCGTCCGGCTGTCGGCCCGCGCGTGGGTGGTCTGGTTCGGCGCGGTCACACCGGACGGGACCGCCGGCGGAGCCGCCGGTGGCGATCCGGCGTTCCCCGGCGGCGACCCGGCGTTCCCCGGCGGCGACCCGGCAATCGGGCCGGTCGTGGTGACAGTGGCGGGCGCGGCAGGTGCGCTGCCGGGCACAGGGGCAGCCACGGTGAAGGTCACCCCTTACCGCGAGTACCCGGCCAAGGGACGCGCGACGGGCGGGGTGCGCTGTCACCGGTTCCTCAAGGGCGAGGACAGCCTGATGCTCGCGTGGGCGGGGCCGGCCCCGGCCCGTGGCGCAACCGAGGCCGGGGTAGCGGTGAACCTGCCTCCAGCCGACGGCCGGCGGGATGGGTCGGGCGTCCGGGTGCGCCAGCCGCTGACCGCGCTCGGCGGCCTCGCCCCGCCGGTCTGACCAGCCCACCGCCCGATGTCCACCTACCGGGCACCCAGCGGGCACGTTTCACGGGTCCGGCACTCACATTCCGGGCAAACAGGACGCCAGAATGGGCCTGAGACGTGAAACGTCGCCTGTGCGGCTTCCAGCCACGCGTGGTCAGGTGATCAGGTGGTGGCCAGGACCGGCCCCGACCGCGGCCGCCAGCGCGGCGACCAGGTCCCGTGGGCCCGCCTGCGGTGCGTCGGCGAACTGCCACCAGCGGGCGATCGACATGCCCTTCGGTCCCGGGTCGAAGACATTGCCGCGGAAGCAGCCTCCCTGGCACAGCAGCGCCAGGTCCCGGTCATCCTCCGCTAAGCCGGCCACGTAGGCCGCGGCGTCCAGCAGTGCAGCCGCACATCGCGCGGCACGTACCGGATCGGCCTCGGCGGTAGCAAGCCGCCAGCCTGCCTGAGCGCGGAGGAATTCCGCCACCAGCATCTTGTGAGTCACTCGCTGTACATTATCAAGTACTCTACGTAAACACAGGTTTCCCTATGCGTGTCGCCGCGGCTGCCGGCCGGCCCGCCGCCCAGCCCGCGCCCACTCCCGGCGCAGCGGCTGGCCCCGCCCAGGGGTCCACTCCGCGCGGAAACGCCGTGGCCAGTTTGGGCTGCCAGCATGGCCCGGAACGACCACGGCCCGGGTGGCCGGTCAGGCGTCGATGCGGGAGGGGTCCAGCTCCGCTGCGCCGCCCACGATGAAGTCGCGGCGGGGTGCCACCTCGCTGCCCATGAGCAGGTCGAACATGGCGCTGGCAGCAGCGGCGTCCTCGATCCTGAGCCGGCGCAGCGTGCGGTGGCGGGGATCCATGGTGGTCTCGGCCAGCTGGCTCGCATCCATCTCCCCCAGGCCCTTGTAGCGCTGGAGTGGCTCTTTCCAGCGCTGGCCCTTGCGCTCCAGTTCGAGCAGCGTGCGGCGCAGTTCACCATCGGAGTAGGTGTAGGTGTACTTCGGCTGGCCTTTACGCGGGTTGGTGACCTCGACCCGGTGCAGCGGCGGGACCGCCGTGAACACCCGGCCTGCGTCCAGCATGGGCCGCAGGTACCGGTGGAACAGGGTCAGCAGCAGGCATCTGATGTGGGCGCCGTCGACATCGGCGTCAGCCATGAAGATCACCCGCTGGTACCGGGCCGAGTCCAGGTCGAACGAGGCGCCCGAGCCGGCCCCGATCACCTGGATGATCGCCGCGCATTCCGCGTTCTTGAGCATGTCGGCGAGTGAGGCCTTCTGCACGTTGAGGATCTTGCCGCGGATGGGCAGCAGCGCCTGGAACTCCGAATCGCGTGCCATCTTGGCCGTGCCGAGCGCGGAGTCACCTTCCACGATGAACAGCTCGCTGCGGTCGTCCGCACTGCGGCAGTCCACCAGCTTGGCCGGGAGCGCCGAGGTGGCGAGGGCATTCTTGCGGCGCTGGTTGTCCCGGTGCTCACGGGCGGCGATCCTGGCCCGGGTCGCGTTGGCCACCTTCTCCAGCACTGCCCGCGCCTGCTGCTTGCTGGCCCGGCCCCGCGACTCGAAGAACGCCCCCAGCTCGGCCGCCACCACATCGGCCACGATGCGCGACGCAGCGGGTGTCCCGAGCACCTCCTTGGTCTGGCCCTCGAACTGGGGTTCGGGCACCCGGACGGCGATCACCGCGGTCAGGCCCTCGGCCACGTCGTCCCTGATGGCCGGCTCATCGCCGTTCCTGAGCAGCCGGGCCGCCCGCAACTGCCTGTTCAGGGTCTTGACCAGTGCCCGGTCGAAGCCGGTCACATGGGTGCCGCCTTTGGGTGTGGCGATCACGTTGACGAACGAGCGGGTCACCGTGTCGTAGCCACTGCTCCAGCGCAGCGCCACGTCGACCGTCAGTTCCCGCTCCACATCCGCCGGGGTCATATGCCCCTGCTCGTCGAGCACGGGGACCGTCTCGGTGAAGCTTCCCGAACCGGCCAGGCGCACCACGTCGGTGACCGGTTCACCAGGTGACAGGTCCGCGCAGAACTCGCTGATTCCCCCGTCGAACCGGAATTCCTGCTCGCGTTCGGTGCCCACGCCCGCCGCGGCGCCCTTGCGCCGTTCTGCCGGAGCCTGGTCGTCCGGTTCGCTGTCCGCGGATCCCACGCCCCCGGCGCCGGCCACCTCCGACAGTGTTAGCCCGGCACCTGCGAGTGCGGCCGGCAGGTCAGCGCCGGGCGGCCGCTCGTCCCGGACCCGGATGGACAGGCCGGGAACCAGGTAGGCGGTCTGCCGGGCGCGCTGCGTGAGCGCTTCGAAGCTCCATCCGGAGTCGCGCACGAAAACCTGCGGGTCGGGCCAGAACCTGATCCGGGTTCCGGTCAGCTTCCTGGCCACCCGGCGCACCTTCCGCAGGCCGGACTGTGCGGTGAACGAGGCTTTCGGCCCAGGGCCGGCGTACTCCCCGGGCACGCCCCGCCGGAAGCTGACGGCCCACTCGTGGCCCTCCCGGTCTACGTTCACATCCAGCCGCACCGCCAGGGCGTTCACCACCGACGCCCCGACGCCATGCAGCCCGCCCGAGGCCGTATACGATCCCCCGCCGAACTTGCCGCCGGCATGCAGCCGGGTCATCACCAGTTCGACGCCGGTGAGCCCGGTCTTCGGCTCCACGTCGACCGGGATCCCGCGCCCGCTGTCCCTGACCTCGGCGGACCCGTCGGCGTGCAGGACCACCTCGATGGCCGTGCAGTGACCCGCCAGTGCCTCGTCCACCGAGTTGTCGAAGATCTCCCACAGGCAGTGCATCAGGCCGCGGGTGTCAGTGGAGCCGATGTACATGCCGGGACGTTTGCGGACCGCCTCCAGCCCCTCCAGTACGGACAGATGACGGGCTGTGTAGCTGTCGGCGGCATGCGGCGCGGCTGGGACCGGCGACCCGGTTCGGGTGGCGGGCTCGGCAGTCACGGGGTCTCCTTGGCAGTTCGCGGCCGTATTTTCGACTGGCCTGAACGGCAGACTAGCCGCCGCAGCGGGATGCTGCGGGGAGGCACGCCGCCGGACATACCCGGCCACCTGGGACAATGTGACGATACAGTGGTCAGGACGGCGGAGAAGCCTCCGCAGAAACTGGCCGTTCGCTCTTGGCGTAGCTGGCCACCGGATGGGAACGTGGGGGTCTCGCTGGGTGTTGGGTAGCGAGTGAGATGACCGAAGGCAGACACCGGCCGGAACCACCGCCGGTGGCACGACGCGAGGGAGGCGACATGACCGGTGCTATGGCCCCTAGCAAGCCCCTGACCGCCATGGACCTGTGTGACCGATGCGGCGCCCAGGCTTACGTACGTGTCGTGCTGCCAGGCGCTGGCGAACTCCTATTCTGCGCCCACCACAACCGTCAGCACGCCGACGCGCTCGCCAAGATCGCTGTGGAGATCCAGGACGAGACAGAGCGGCTGTCGCAGGGGTAAACCGCCCATGACGCGGAACAGGCCCCGGAAGGGGCCTGTTCCAGTTACCCGCCAGCCAGTCAGTCGAGGTAGTCGCGCAGCACCTGGGACCGCGACGGGTGACGCAGCTTGGACATGGTCTTCGACTCGATCTGGCGGATACGCTCCCGGGTCACCCCGTAGACCTTGCCGATCTCGTCGAGCGTCTTGGGCTGGCCGTCGGTGAGCCCGAACCGCATGGACACCACCCCGGCCTCCCGCTCGGAAAGCGTGTCGAGCACCGAGTGAAGCTGCTCCTGCAGCAGGGTGAAGCTCACCGCCTCACCAGGCTGGATCGCCTCGGAGTCCTCGATCAGATCACCGAACTCGCTGTCGCCGTCCTCGCCGAGGGGGGTGTGCAGGGAGATCGGCTCGCGGCCGTACTTCTGCACCTCGATGACCTTCTCCGGGGTCATGTCGAGTTCGGCAGCCAGTTCCTCGGGGGTGGGCTCGCGGCCCAGATCCTGGAGCATCTGCCGCTGGACCCGGGCAAGCTTGTTGATGACCTCCACCATGTGCACCGGGATGCGGATGGTCCGCGCCTGGTCCGCCATGGCCCGGGTGATGGCCTGGCGGATCCACCAGGTCGCGTAGGTGGAGAACTTGTAGCCCTTGGTGTAGTCGAACTTCTCCACCGCGCGGATCAGGCCGAGGTTCCCCTCCTGGATGAGGTCGAGGAACAGCATCCCGCGGCCGGTGTACCGCTTGGCCAGCGACACCACCAGCCGCAGGTTGGCCTCCAGCAGATGGTTCTTGGCCCGGCGCCCGTCCTCAGCGATCCACTCCATGTCGAAACGCTGCTCGGGGTGCAGGCCGCCAGCGGCCTCGGCCAGCTTCTCCTCGGCGAACAGCCCAGCCTCGATCCGCTTGGCGAGTTCCACTTCCTGCTCGGCGTTGAGCAGTGGCACCTTGCCGATCTGCTTGAGGTAGTCCTTGACCGGGTCGGCGGTGGCGCCGGCCGAGGCGACCTGCGCCGCAGGCAGGTCGTCGTCATCGTCCCCGTAGACGAAGGCCTCGTCGTCGCCCTCGGCGCCGGGGCGGGCACGCACACCCTGCTCGGTGGCCGCGGCAGGGACGCTGCCGCCCACCTCACCGGGCTTGTCCCCGGCGGTGACCCGCTCGGTGGCGGAAAGGCCGTCCGCGGCGAGCTGGGCCGCCGGGACAGACTCGGCGCCCACATCGTCGGTGGCGTCCTCGTCCTCATCGTCCTCGAGGTCCGCGTCGTCAACGTCATCGACGTCGACGACCTCAAGGTCACCGAGATCGTCGAGTCCGGCCACATCCAGGCCAGCCTCGACGTCCAGATCGGCGTCATCGAGGCCATCCACGTCTACCAGGCTGTCCACGTCGAGGCCGTCAACGTCGTCCAGATCGGCCACGCCCGGATCGCCCGCACCATCGGGGCGGTCGTCCACGGCCACGTCGGGCGCTTCCAGCACTGCTCTGGCGGCATCCGCGGGACTCGACCCGTTCGACCGCGCCTTGCCCTGGCTGACGGCGGAGGCACTGTCAGCCGCGGATTCCCCGCGGCCGGACTCGCGGGCCGCCGCTGGGGACTGAGTGTCAGCCGCCGCGGGCGACTTACCCGGCCGTGGCCGGCTGCGCCTGCCGCGCGCCGGAGCTTCCGCTCCCCCGGCAGCCGGATTCCCGGCTACCAGCGCGACCGGCGCGTCCGCACGTGACCGGGACACCTCATCCGATCCCGCGCGCGCGGGATCCCCGGGCGCTGACGCCCGGCGGCCCTGGCCCTGCTGGCTGGGCTGCCTCCGCGCTGCGGAGCCTGCAGCGCTTGCCACCGCGGTCACCCCTTCCTTCGCTGGACGGCGGCCCGCCAAGCCGCGAACGACACCTGACTGTCCGACCTGGCAGGCGACACAGACACCTCTCCTGCGTATGTGAGCGGGCAATGGACCTTACTGCATGCACCCCGATGCTGGGACCATCCGGGACTGCTGGCACACGCCGCAGGACATCACTGCCGCGCCTAGCCTTCCTCCCGCCAACCACCTTAGGCGGAGTTGACGGGTAGCTCGTACCGACTGCGAGCCCGGCGGCATTTTCCGGGCCACTACCGGCCGGACTGGCCGGGACATCCCTACCAACGCTGTCATGCTTTACTCGTTCTCCCCGTGGCGCTCCTCAGCGCCCCATCGCTAGCGGGGGCTCCCCCATCCCGTCGCGGAACATGCAGCACCAGCACGGTCACATCGTCATCCTGTTCATAACCTGTGAGCATCCGGTCAACCAGGAATTCGAGCAATCTTGCCGGATCTTCCGCCACACCCGGTGAGGCCTGGGCGGCGACTGCCACCAGTTCATCGAGCCCGGCATCCAGTCCCCGACGGCGGTTCTCGACAAGTCCATCCGAATACAGCACTGCCGTGTTACCAGGGGGCAGGCGGAACACGTACTGCTGACGGGGACTCGCCCAGCCGAGCGGGGTCCCCGCCTCACCCAGGTCCAGCCGGGGCGGAGCGTCCCGCGACATCAGCAGGGGCGGCGGGTGGCCGGCGTTGCCCGCCAGGCCCTCACCGGACACCGGGTCGAACACCAGGTAAGCCACCGTCGTCACCTGCTCGTCGAGTTCGGTGGCGGTGAACAGGCGATCCAGCCCGGCCAGCACTGCCGCCGGCCGCGGATCGGTCAGCGCGAGGGCACGCAGGGCGTTGCGCACGCGGCCCATGCCAGCGGCGGCGGACAGGCCCTTGCCCATGACGTCTCCCGCCGCGACCGCCAGCCGCCCGTCCGGCAGCCGGAACGCGTCATACCAGTCCCCGCCGATCTCCATGTTCCGGGTGACCGGCAGGTATCTCGCATCCAGGATGATGCCCGGCACGCTGGGCAGCCGGTCCGGCAGCAGGCTGCGCTGCAAGGTCTCGGCTGTGGTGTGCTCCCGCTCGAACATGGAGGCCCGCTCCACCGCCAGGGCGCACTGGCCGGCCAGCGCCTCCAGGAAGACCCTCTCCTCGTCCGTGATCTTCCTGGGCCTGGTGAAGGAGAACCGCAGTGCCCCCAGGGCCGCCCCGGCCGCGAGCAGCGGCATCCCAACCCAGGCGCGCTCATCGGTATGGGCCAGGAACAGTTCCACGTTCGCCAGGCCATCGAAGTGCCTGCGCAGCCCGTCGGAGTTCTCGATCAGCAACGGCCGGCGGGTGTTGATCGCCATCGTGATCACGCTGGGCACATCCAGCGGAACATCCCCGGCCGGCGCCCCGGGACCATCCGGCAGCCCGGTCGGGTTGATCGTGCGCACCCGCAGCCGGTCCGGGTCCAGCAGGGCGACCGCGCTGCGGTCGGCGCCGATCGCAGACCGGCCGACCTCGGTGATCACCTCGACCACCTGCTCCACTGTCAGCGCCTCGGCCAGCATCGAGGTCGCCTGCTGGAGCCGGGCGGTGCGCAGGGCCGCCGCCGACAGCTGCTCGGTCAGCCGCCCGCGCATCTCCTCGGCTTCCCGCTGCGCGGTCACATCGGTGCTGGCACCAACCCATTCGATGATCTTCCCGTCCCGCTCGATCGGCACGGCGCGGACGTCATAGTGCCGGTAGGAGCCGGTCTTGGTCCGGACCCGGTAGCGGTTGTCGAACACCTTGCCCGCCTGGACACACTCCTGCCAGTCCCGCCCGACCCGCTCCCGGTCCTCCGGATGGACGGCGTCCAGCCAGCCACTGCCCAGGTACTCCTCCAGGCTCTGGCCGGTGATCCAGCGCCATTCCGGGGAATCCTCGGCGATCTGGCCGACCGGCGTGGTCACCCAGACGACCTGCGCGCCGGCCTGCACCAGCGACCGGTAGCGCTCCTCGCTGCGGCGGACGGCCTCCTCGGAATTGCGCCGCTCGGTGACGTCGACGGCGATCAGGGCGACCCCGGAGATCTCACCCTCGGGATCGTGGGAAGGGAACCAGGAAAACGCCCAGTGCCTGCCCACAGCCCCGCCGGTGTGATCCCCCGGCGGGCCGCCAGCGACCGCTGGCCCACCGCCAGGCGTCATCCCCGCCCCGCTGGGTTCTCCCGCGTCCCGCTGGCCGTGGGTACCCCGGGCCACTGCGGATGGCTCTGCGCCAGCCGGGGAGCCGCCTGGCACCGCCCTGGCGCTCCCCGGGGCCGGGGTGGCCACGATGCACTGATCCGGCTCGTACAGCGGCTGGTCGTCATCGAGGACATGGCGGATGGCGGCCTCCGCGCGCGAGGCGAGCGGATCGGGCCAGACCTGGGATGGAAGCAGCCCGAGATGGTCGGACCCGTTCCGGCCGTGCAGCCGGGCCAGGCTCCGGTTGATCCGCCGGAACCGCAGGTCCGTCCCGAAGAACGCGAAGCCGATCGGCGCCTCGCGAAGGAGCGTGGCAAGCAGCGCCGAGTCCGAGACGTCCAGGCCAGACACCCGCGGCTGGGGCACGGACGTATCTGTGCTCATGACGCGGACACCCGGCCCGTGAGTGAGCCTGCCATCCAAAGGCTCCTTCCTGCTCACTGCGGACACAAGCAGGCTAGCGTCAACGAGGCACTAGCGGAGAGCCATCGGCACGGCGTCGCACCGATGATGTGCACCGCGCCGGCCGCCGGCACCGTCAGGCGGTGTCATCCGGCGGGCCTTCCTCATCTTAAGCCAGATCCAGCAGGCCGGCCCGCCGCCGGCGTGTCCGGGCGGCGGGCCGGGCCCGGGCGGGCCCGCTGTGAGCTGGGAACTATGGCGCACGCTCCCCGGGCCAGGTGCAGAAATCCGCCGAGGATCGCACGGAACGTGCGCGCTGCGTACCGATCTGGGAAACTGTGCTCGTGAGTTCGCAGGGTCGCCGCAGGAAACCCCCTGGAAGCGCGGGCCGCCCCGGTCACCACCGGGTGCCCCGGCCGGCGCCTTCCGTTGCGCCCCCGCCTAACGGCCTGTTCGCGGAGATGCTGCGGGCCGCGCGTGAACTGCTGGCCCTGCGCAGCCCACTCGACGCGGAACTCATGGTCAGCGAGATGCTCGGCACCTGGTGGGGGCAGCGCGCGCCCCGGTCCGCCGCTGGCGGGCCCGCTGACCTGGAAGAACTGATCGGCGAAGGCCTGGTCGACTATGCAGCGCGGGATGAGAGCCCGGCCGCGCTCGCGCTGCTGTCCGGGATCGCCTGCCTGGGCACCCCCCGTCAGGCGGCGCAGGCCGAGAAGGCGGCGCTGGCGCTGATCGAACATGGCGTCGCCCGTCCCGCCTGGTCCGAGCATGTGGGAGCGGTGGCGGCGGCTGACTGCTACCTGAACTCCGATATCTTCGGGGATCGCGACGAAGCCGTCTGCCTGTTCAGCTACGGCGGCAAAGAGCCGCATGCCCTGGTCATGGTCGTCGACTACAACGCGGGCGGCATCCTGCGCGACGGCTGGGTGACGTCCCAGGTTGACACGCTGCTGGAACGCTGCCGCCACGGGGGCAGCGCCCCCGAGCGCGGCGAGTTCAGGGCGGTCACCGCACCCCAGGCGCGGCGGGTGGTGGGAACCCCGCGCTCGGTCACCGACAAGGCCGTGGACCCGCCGGTCAGCAAGTCTTTCCCCGCCTACCACGCGTTCATCAGGGCGCGCATCCGCACCTTGCCCCCAGCCGACGCCACCGCCGAACCCGCCAGTGCGCCGTTCGGTGGCCCGGCCGCTGCGCTGGCCGGCCAGGGCGACGGGTCCGGGTGGATCGGCGCGACGGCCCGCCGGCAGGCCTGGAGCAGTGACCGCCGGGCGATGCTGGTGGTGGAGTTCCTTGCCTCCGACGACGCGGAGGACCTGTCCGACCGCAAGGCGGCTAGCCGCTGCGCCGACCACATCATCGACTACGGCTGCGACCAGGACTTCGGCCGGCCGTTGCGGATGAGCCCGGCCAAAGTCGAGACGTTCCTGCTCGACTGGCTGCCGCGCAAGATCATGCTCTTGCCGGCCGAGCAGCATGCCATGCCGCACGTGCTCGCCGCCTGGGTCCGGTGGGCCGGCAAGCGCCGCGAACTGCCCCCGGCGGCGATCGAGGAGACCCTTGAGGCCGTCTTCAACACCATGGGCGCCTTTGCCCAGGCGTACCGGGACCCGGCTATGTTCGGGCTGGACTCGGACCTGGTGGCCCGGCTGCTGCCCGACGCCGACCTGGAAGCGCTGCCGCGGCGGGCGTTCGCCTTCCCGTTGCTGCGCGGCGTCTACGGTGGGGTCGATCTGTCCACGCTCGACCCGGCCTGGCCGGGAGACCGGCGCACGCTGCTGGCCGCCGACCATGATGATGCGCAGGCGCGCCCCACGAACGAACAGCACATCCGCCGCCACCTCGTGCTCAGCGACCGGCTGTGGCGCGGCGACCCGCCCGAGCTGTGGGAGGCGGCACAGCGCCTGCTGGACCGGGGAGAACACCGGCACGCGGTACAGCACACCCTCATGTACCTGATCAGGGATGTCGGCAACGACCCGGTCCGGCTCGCCGCCGAACTCGCCAACCTTCCCTGACCCAGCCGCCGCGATGATCCCGCCTATTGCGGCCCGCCGTTCCTGCTGAGACCGGCGACCGCGCCGGTCAGGTCCGCCGCGGTGATAGTGGTCAGGTCCGCTGCGCTGGCGAGTTCACCGAGTTCGGCCACCCGCAGGTCCCGGGCCGCGCAGGCCCGTTCGAACAGGGACCGGGCGAACCTCCCGTTGCCCAGTTCGTCGATGCGGCCTTGCGCGCAGGCCTGGCGGAAGATCTCCTCCAGGGCGGCCAGCGCGTCCGGATCGAACGAATCTCCCGCCTGCTCAGCGATCACCTCGGCGATCTTGGCGAGCTCGTCCGGCGTGTAACTGGGGAAGGCGATCCGGACGCCGAACCGGGACGCCAGACCGGGATTGCTGCGCAGGAAGCGGTCCATGTCCGCGGTGTAGCCCGCCAGCACGACGACCAGCCGGTCGCGGTCATCCTCCGCGCGCTTGAGCAGGGTAGCCACCGCCTCCGCGCCGTAGGCGTCGCCGCCGCTGTAGCCCGGGTTGTAGAGCGAGTAGGCCTCGTCGATGAACAGCACCCCGCCGAGCGCGGAATCGATCAGCTTGCCCGTCTTGATCGCGGTCGAGCCCAGGTGCTCGCCCACCAGATCGGCGCGGTGCGCCTCCACCACCTCCGGCCGCACCAGCAGCCCCAGGGCGGCGAAGATCCGCCCGAGGATCCTGGCGACCGTGGTCTTGCCCGTCCCCGGCGGGCCGGTGAAAACGAAGTGCCTGGCCGGGGGCTGGCTGGTCAGCCCCTGACGGTCCCGCAGCCGCGCCACGCGCAGCTGGGCGGCGATCTCATGCACCTGCCGCTTGACCGGCTCCAGGCCGATCAGTTCATCGAGTTCGGCCAGTGCGCTTTCCAGCGTGGGGGCCTGCGCGTAGCCACGGAACCTGGACGTCAGGTCGGTGAACGCCCGTTCCAGGTCGGCGGCGGCCAGTGTCAGCAGCTCGGCCGTCCCCGGCTCGGCCCCGCCTGCCATCACCCGGACGTCCCGCGCCTGCCCCGCCTTCTCCAGCAGGCTCCGGATGAACCGGCCGTTACCGAGCTCATCGCCCAGCCGGCGGCGGCCGACCTCTTCCATCATGTGTGCCAGCGCCCGGGTGGCACCGGCGTCCAGGGATTCTCCCCGCTGCGCCACCGCCGCCTGGGCCAGCGACATCATCTCGTCCGGCGAGTACCCGCCGAACTTGATCCTGATCGCGAACCGCGAATTCAGCCCGGGGTTGCTGGCGAGGAAATCCTCCATCTGCCGGTCGTACCCGGCGAGGATGACGATGAGCTGATCGCGGTCATCCTCGGCGCGTTTGAGCAGCGCCTGGACCGCCTCGTTGCCGAACCTGTCGCTGTGCCCCTCACCGTCGTTGACCAGGCTGTACGCCTCATCGACGAACAGCACCCCGCCGAGCGCCGCGTCGATCAGTTCGTTGGTCTTGATCGCGGTGGCGCCCAGGTACTCGCCCACCAGGTCTGCCCGCTGCGCCTCGAGTACGGTCGGCGTCTCCAGCAGCCCGAACGCGTAGTAGATCCTGGCGATGATCCGGGCCACGGAGGTCTTTCCCGTCCCCGGCGGCCCCAGGAACACGAAATGCTGCATCGGCTTGTCGGTCTGGTACCCGGCCTTCGCCCGCCTGCGGGCGGCCTCAACCGACGCGGTGAGCTGGCGGATCTGGTCCTTGACCGGCCCGAGGCCGATCATCGCGTCCAGTTCGGCCATCGCCTCGTCGACGGTGATCGTGGGCAGGTCACGCTCGGCGGGCACACGTTCCCGCACGCCGCCCGCCTGCTGTGCCGGCGCGCCTTCAGCCTCACGGACGGCCCGGACCGCGCCAGCCGGACGGCCGCGGCCGGCCTCCGCGGCCGCGGCCGTCCGGCTGGCAGGCTGGGCGTAGGGGGAGGTCACCGCGCTCCTGGCCTGCTGGCTGCTGTAGCCGCGGCCGTCCTGCCAAGTCCTGGCCAGCCGCCAGCCGAGCACCACCAGGGCGACCAGAAAGCCGGTGAGGTAGCTGATGGCCGGCTGCGCGGAAGCCAGCCGCCAGGCGAGCATGGCGGCCGGCACTGCCCACAGCAGCGTCCAGGCCACCGTCCGGCAGGGCACGAAACTGCGGGCGAGAACGGGGACATGCGCGGCGGCCACGGCTACGAACGGGAGCATCAGCAACGGGATGATCGTCAACGGGAGCGGGGGTGTCAGCGCCGCCACGGACAAGATCACGCCCAGGCCCCAGGCCGCCACGCCCAGGGACGCGAAGACTGAACGCTGCTTACGCCAGACGGCAACCGGCCCATAGCAGCCGGCGGCCACCAGCAGCAGGTCCCCTACCCGTGCCGGGAGCGCCGACGCCACCACCGCCGCCGCCAGCAGCGCCAGGACCAGCACAATCTTGACAGGTAGCGGTGCCGCGCGGACAGCGGCGCGGACACGCGTGAATCGTTCCCGGGCCATTCCCCTGCCCGGCGGAAGTTCGTCGCTGCGCCGCATGTAGCTCCCTCGTGCTGTTCCTTGTATAGCGCATCACCGGCTGCTTACGGCAGCACACAATCGGAGACCGGCGCAGAACGCCCTCGCCCGGCGGCCCGGCGGAGGCTGCCTGGCCGGGTCCTTGCGCCCATGGACGCCCAGCCATTCCCGCCCCCATGATGGCAAGGGCATTGTCCGGCAAGGCCGATTGGCGGTGGCGGCATTCCATCCACAGAATCGGGGCTGACCTGCGGTCACGGCGGCCTGCATTCCTTCCCGCTGCGCTGGGGCACGGCTCGCTCACAAACGTCCACCGTCACCGGGCCACGGTTTGCCGCGCGCCCGGGCGGCCCGCGCGGATCGGCGGGCGGTTACGGGCAGCAATCGTTCAGTGGCCTGGTGGGGTTGGGAAGCCGCCGACGGCGGCTTCGAACGCGTGGGCGACCCGCAGGCAGGTGGCGTCCTCGAAGTGGCGGCCGACGATCATCATCCCGGCCGGCAGGCCATCGGCGAGCCCGGCCGGGACGGACGTGGCCGGGTGACCGGTGACGTCGAACGGCGCGGTGTTGACGATCATCTCGGTGGAGCGGGCGATGCTCTCCTCGCGCGCAACACCGGCCGGCGGGATGGTGCTGGCCACGATCGGCAGGGTGGGCAGGACCAGCACGTCCAGGCCGGCCAGGGCCGCATCGTAGGCGGCGGTCAGCTCCAGGGCCAGGTTGCGGGCCATGGCGTAGTACCGGCCGTGGTGGAGGTCGATGGCGTGGCGGCCGGCGAACATGGTCGCCTTGACCGTCTCCGGCAGGTCATCCGCGTGCTCCCGGCGGCCGCGGGCGTAGTGGGCGATGAGTTCGGGGTCATAGCGGCCGGGCCAGTTCATGCCGAAGCCGTTCCCGTCGATCATCTGGGTGACGACGCCGTCGGTGGCGATCACCGTCCACACGTGCATGGCGTCACGGTGCCAGGGGATGCTGACCGGGCTGACCACCGCGCCGGCGGCGGCCAGCGTGTCGATGGCGGCCCGAACCGTGTCGTCAACGCCGGGCTGCGACAGGCCGGGGAAGGCGAACCCCTCGGCGAGCACCCCGGCCCGCAGTCCGCTCACCCCGCCGCCCAGGGCCGCCAGGTAGTCCACCGGTGGTGGGGTTGCCCGCTGGCGTGGGTCAAGCCCGTCCGGGCCGGCCAGCACGCCCAGCATCAGCGCCGCGTCCCGCACCGTCCGGGTGATCGGGCCCAGGTGGTCCAGGGTGTTCTCGATCGGGAACGCCCCGGTGTACGGGACCAGGCCGTGGGTGGGCTTGTGCCCGACCGTGCCGCAGAAGGCACTCGGGATCCGGATCGACCCGCCCTGGTCCCCGCCCAGCGCCAGGTCGGCGTCACCGGCCGCGACCAGCGCGGCGCTGCCGCTGGAGGACCCGCCTGCCGTCTTCGACCGGTCCCAGGGGTTGTGCACCGGCCCGCTGCGCGAGGTATGGCTGCCGCCGGAGAAGCACAGGTCCTCGCAGACCGCCTTGCCGGCGATGGTAGCCCCGGCGGCCAGCAGCCTGCTGACCACGGTTGCGTCGCGGCGCTGGATATAGCCCTCGACAGCCGCGGACCCGTTCATCATCGGGACGCCCGCCACCTCGATGTTGTCCTTGACCGCCACCCGGCGGCCGGCTAGCGGCCCGTCCTGGCCGCTGGTGATCTCGGTGGTGACGTACCAGGCGCCAAGATCGTTGGCGGCCGCGGCTGGCCACTGGTACTGCCGGGCAGGTGGCTCGGGAAGGCTCGCCGCATACAGTCGTTCCACCTCGTCGTAGGAGGCCAGCAGGGTAGCGGCGAGGGCCTGGAACGACGTCAGGTCCTGTTCGCCCAGGTCCAGGTGGTAGTGCTGGCCGATCCTGGCGATGTCCTCCGGGGCGGGCGGGGTGACGGGCATGGCGGACTCCTTCCGGCGGAAGCCGGGGACCGCGATCGGAGGCAGGGATGAGGCCCTGGTGAGCGCGGCCGGCCGGACGCGCAAGCAGCATAAGGGACATCACGTTTCCCTCAGCCGGGCGGAGCGGGCTTCGAGGTACCGCCGCTCAGGCAGGCTCCGGGTGCTGCGGGCCACCCGCTGATAGTGCGCTACCGCGGTCTCCCGGTCGTCGGCGAGTTCGTGGACATGCCCGCCGATGTGGCCATCTGCGGACCTGGCCTGGTGCTGCCCGTGGATCGCCTGGCGGACATCGCCGTTCCGGTTCTCGCCATCGACGGTGGCGAGAACCGGGACTGGATCCGTGCCGCCACGCGTGCCGTGGCCGCCGCCATCCCCGGGGCGCGGTACGTCACCCCGGCCAGGACCATGGGATGCTCAGCCAGCCCGGGGCGCTCCGCCCCGTCCTGGCTGACTTCCCCGCCTGAACCGGTCGTCAGCCCCTCGGTGTACTGGCGCAGAGTACTTATTCGGACGGTGCGGTATTCCTCAGTCAGGTCCACGCCGACCAGCCCGCTCAGCCGGCTCAGGCCGGGGTGACATCAGACATGGATGACTGCGACGCGTTGCGCCTTCGGGCGCCCTGGTCCTTCAGCCAACCTGCTCGAATCGTCCGGGTCGCTGGTCAGCAGCACGACTGGGCGTTCCAGTTCTAGTGCTGTTGCGGCAACCACCGCGTCGATGGCGCAGCGATGACCCGGGAGTCCCGTCGCCCCGGGCAGTTCGCCAGCGTGGCGCGCGATGTCGGGACTCACCGGCACGACCGTGATCCTGGATAGCACCCGGTGCACAGCCGCATCACGCGGACCGCCCCTCAGTACCTCGGTTAGGGTGATCGCGCTCACAGCAACCCGGGCGCGCCGGGCCACGGCAGTCTCCAGGTGCGCGCGGGCACGTGAATCACCTGCGGCTAGCTTGGATAGTCCTTCACTGTCGAGGAGCGGGGTTCCGCCCGCCGCTACTCGTCGCCCGGCCACGCGGCCCGCGCCTCCGCCAGGTCGCTTTCCGGAACTGGCCCGTGCTCAGAGGCAAGCAATTCCAGCAGCTCAGTGAGCAAGTCCAACTCGAACTGCCGGGCAACAGCCTCAGTCACGTACTGGCTGAACTTGCCGCGCCCGACCCGCTGCTGGACAGCAGTGGTGAGGTCTTCTGGCATAGAAACGCTGACCTTGCGGGCTGGTCCAGCGTGCTTGATCTGCGCAACCATGTCGCCGATGACGACGTCCGGCGAGTGCGCCCTGGAACTAAGCTGCCCAAACGCAAGCAACTGGACGAGCCCTGTGGTCCAACGTAGCTCATCAGGGACGGGAAAGGTGGCCATGGCCTCGGCGGCCCGCCTAACGTCGTCCCCCAACCCGTGCGACGCGAACAGCCTGGCCAGTTCAGCAGGCGCACGCAGGTCGAGGGCACGAACCAGCTGGATCATTTCCTTCAGCTGCTCGTCGTGCTCCTCTTCGCGGACTGGATCAGCGCTCATGGACTTGTGCTACCAGTGGTAGCAAGATGGCTCGGCTTCTGCCAACAGCCGCGATCCCCCAGCTCTGCTGGCCCTAGCGCACGAACAGTCACGGAACGATGGCTCCAGTGCCCTTCTCAGGCACACGCTGTCGCATTTGATGCATCAGACGGTTTCCGTAAGGGTGCCCCAGCTAGTTCCCTGTTGTTGCGGGCCTCTAATGCTGGCGGAGGGCACTTATTCGGAGGGTGCGGTATTCGTCCGGGTCCAGGTCGCGGAGCGGCCGGTTCCGTCGGCCCGGACCCTGCCCTCTTTCCTCAGTTGTTCCAGGACGAGCCGGATGGTCTGGTCACTCACACCGGGTAGCGCTGTCCTGATGTCGGCAAGGCGGAACGTGGCCGGTGCGTGGCGCAGGATGTGTTCGCGGACGCGCTCCTGTTTGGTCCTGGGGGCCTGGGCCGCAGCCGCGCGATCGGCGAAGACGGCGTAGGCTCTGGCGATCATGCTGGTGAAGTGGCTAAGCCAGGGCCACGGGTCGGCGGTCCCTTCATGCCAGCCGTGGGTGGAGTCCAAGAGTGCCTGGTAGTAGGCGTCGGCTGATTCGGCGATCGCCTGCTCAAGGCTCACGTAGCGGCCGACCGTGTAGCCGTGCTCGCTGAGCATGGCGCCGGTGAGCAGGCGGGTCACCCGCCCGTTGCCGTCCTCGAAGGGGTGGATGACGAGAAGGTCGAGGATGAACAGCCCGGACAGGAGCACCGGGTGATGCCTGCCTGTCACGACCGCGTGCTGGTAGCGCTCGATGACGTCGTCGACGGCGAACGGGGTGCTCGCGGCGGGCACTGGCTTGAAGCGGACGGTGGTGGAGCCGTCTGGCGAGCGGGCCACGACCAGGTTGTCCTCTGTCTTGAACGCCCCGCCGGGCACCGCCGTGTGAGAGAACAGCAGCCGGTGCAGGTGCAGGATCAGGCCAGCGTTCAGCGGGCGCCAGTCCTGCTGGAACAGGTAATCCTGGGCGTCGCGGTAGCCCGCCAGTTCCTGCTCGCTGCGATTACGCAGCGTCGTCGTCCGCCGGTCGATGATCCGCCGGGCACGATCGGCGTCCGCGACGACGACGCCCTCGATCGCCGATGAGGCGGTGATGCTCAGGACGCGGGCCCGGTCGGCGAGCTCGGTGAGCAGACCAGGCATCTGGTCCCGGTAAAGCGCCTCCGAGCCCCGGCCGAAGTCGATCGCGCTGAGCCGGGTGACGATCTGGGCTGGCACCAGCCCGATGAGTGCGTCAAGGCCAGCAAAGCTGCGCAAGGAACCTCCTAAGCAAACTTACTAAACAACCTAATCCTAGCGTCGGTTAGTATGTTTAGCGGGTTTGATTAGCAGGTTTTCGGGTGTGGGTAGATCATCGTCACCGCTATCACCCATGGACTGTGTTGCGCCTGCCAGCAAACGTTCGCCGCAGCTCACATGGCTGCGGCGATCAGCCGCCCTGATTGCAGGCCCAGGGCGGCACCGATCACTTACCCTTCTTCGGCTTGCGCGGCGCCTGCGCAAGATCGCTCGCCGCGACATCCTTGACCTTCTTCGGGGTCTTCGGCTTGCGCAGCAGCTTGCCCGCGTCGCTGGCCGGCTTCGGACTGGTTGCCATAATCACACCTCCCTTCACTTGATCTGCGGCGCGGAGTGTGATGTCATCCTGGTTCCAACCCGGCGCGACATCTCAGCTCGTGCCGCCCGCGCCCGAGCCCCTGCAGGCCCGGGCGCGTGGCGTTTAACGATCGGATACCCAACCGCTCTTGTTGCATCTGATGCAATACCGCTCACTTTCAGCTGCAGCCGCTGGTGGCACCGCAGCCTTCGCAGACGTAGCAGCTGCCTGCGGGGCGCATCTTGGTGCCGCAGGTCAGGCACAGCGGGGCGTCCGCGGTGCGGCCCTGATGCGACTCCAGTACCTCCATCGAGCTGTGCAGTCCCGGCTGCGGCTGCGCTGGCGGCTGCGCGGCCCGGCCGGCCTGGGCGGCAGGCTCGCGCTTCGGCTGCGCACGCTCGACCGGCGCGGACTGGGCCATCTCGGTGGTGTCCTGGTCTTCCGTCAGCGCGGCCGGGTCCTCCCCGGCCAGCTGAGCGGTCCGCTCGGCGGCGGACAGGATCCCCATCTCGGCCCGGGTCTCATACGGCAGATGATCGAGCGCCAGCCGCCGGAACACGTAGTCCATCACCGAACTGGCGATCCGGATGTCCGGGTCATCGGTGATGCCGGCCGGCTCGAACCGCATGTTGGTGAACTTCCCCACCCACTTCTCCAGCGGCACCCCGTACTGGAGGCTGATGGAGATCGCCATCGAGAACGCGTCCATCACGCCGGCCAGGGTGGACCCCTGCTTGCCGAGCTTGAGGAAGACCTCGCCCACACCGTCGTCGGGGTAGCTGGAAGCGGTCATGTAGCCTTCCGCGCCGGCGACCGAGAACCGGGTCACCGTGGCTGGGCGCTGCTTTGGCAGGCGCCGCCGCACCGGACGGACATCGTGTGAAGCCGCGGCGGCCTCTGCCGTCTGGGTCTTCTTCCTGCCGTCCGACAGCGGCTGCCCGACCTTGCAGTTGTCGCGGTAGACCGCCAGCGCCTTCAGGCCGAGCTTCCATCCCTCGAAGTAGATGGACTCGATGTCCTCGACCGTGGCCGACTCGGGCAGGTTCACCGTGTTGTGGTTGACGATGCCATTCGCTATGAAGGCATGCGTCTCCGGCACCGAGAGATCGAAGACCTCGGCCTCGCCAGCGTCAGCGATGGTAGCCACTTGTGAAAAGTGCAGGTTGCCGTCCAGAACCTGGCGCAACCATCCCGGCAGTTCCACGCCGGGAAGCGTCGAGACACGCTCGAGGGTGGACCGCGTCACCTGCTGTGTCCGGTGATCAAGAAGGAACTTGAACGCGTTCCGCCAGCTCAGTACATAGTCCTTCCCCTGACGGCCGAGCGGGATGAGCTGGTAGAGCTCATGTCCCGATATCCCCGGGACGATGTCCGCGGTACCGGGCTTGAAACTCATCTCCAGATACCCCGCCGCCCGAGCCGCCTTGTCCGGCTCCAGGAAGGGAACCAGGCTCGCCATGAGCTGTCCCTGGGTTCCCGCGGCGTAGACCTCGTCGTAGTCCCTGCCGTTGGTTTTGTTGTGCTTGGTGACACGTCCGTGCAAGACGCCCAGGTTGGTCATGACAGCCTGAAGATCATCGAGAAGACCGCGGCTGTCCAGGCAGATAGCCCACTTAGGGGCTGCCGATGTCGTGACATAAGCGCCGAGCGCAAGCCCCTGCAGGAACGCGAGCACCATCGCCCGCGGCGAGCGCAGTACGGCGTCGGGGATGCGCTTGCCGGATGAGCGCGTACCGCATCCGAGCGTGGTCATGAACTCCACCACTGCCTTGGACGAAACCACCACTGCCGGGCATTTGCCGGGCTCTGCGGTGATCCTTGCCCTCAGGCCAAATACGGACAGCCACGCCTGCCGGACCCGCTCCAGCACCTCGGGCACCGAATTGGTGATCGTGATGGTCCAGTTGCTGCGGCTCGTGTGCCCCTCGGAGGCATAGGCCCCGAGCAGGAACGCCAGTTCTTCTGACATCTCTTCGGGGAGGGTGACGGCCTTCTGGGTGCCGCACCGTGACGGAACGCCGAATCCGGGAAGCCGCGCCGCGCTAGATGCCCACAACTCTGCCCCGTATTGCATGGCGACAGAGTCGGCCTCCGTGATGTCAGCCAGCGCCTTCCACTCCAGACCACCGTCGCCCGCGACGAGCAACCGGTGTGGCAACGTTCCGGTAATGGTGTGACCGGAGCGAAGCGTGACTCGCCGGACATGGCGTGTCCCGCCGTAGTAGAAGGCATCCGTCTTCCGGTCACCGTCCAGGGAGGAGATGACCAGATGCTCCGTACGGAAGCTGTCCTCGGGTTCTCCCTGGTGGAGACTGCCGATCCGGACCAGTCCCTCGGCGGAGGGCACGAGCGTGCCGCCCACGACGCACTTGGAGATGGCCCCGCTCAGCCCGGGCTGGACAGCGGCCATCATCCGGACGTGGCCCATCGGGCTGATGGCCCGCTCGCCCATCGCGCAGTCGAAGACCTCGTAGTGTTCGGGGCGCAGGCCGGGTGCGTCGATCACATGGCCGTGCTCGGCGATGTACTCGGTGATGGCCTCGATCTGCTCGGGCTGGTAGCCGAGGCTCTTCAGGGCGCGCGGGACCGTCTGGTTGACGATCTGCATGGAGCCGCCGCCGACGAGCTTCTTGAACTTCACCAGCGCCAGGTCAGGCTCGACACCAGTGGTGTCACAGTCCATCATGAGGCCTATGGTGCCAGTAGGCGCGAGCAGGCTGGCTTGTGCGTTCCTGTAGCCATTCTTCTCGCCGGACGCCAGGCATTCCTTCCAGGCCGTGACGGCCGCCGCGTGAATCTCACGGTCCATGCCGCCGAGGGTCTTGATCTGGTGGCAGGCGTCGGCGTGCTTGCGCATCACCCGCTTGTGGGCGAAGGCGTTGCGCTCGTAACCGTCGTACGGGCCGACGACGGTGGCGAGTTCGGTGGACCGGCGGTAGGCGGTGCCGGTCATGAGGGAAGTGATCGCGGCAGCGATCGCCCGGCCGCCCTCGGAGTCGTAGGCATGTCCTGTGGCCATCAGCAGCGCGCCGAGATTCGCATAGCCGATGCCGAGCTGACGATAGGCCCGTGTAATGGCAGATATTTTCTCGGTCGGGAAGTCGGCGAAGCAGATGGAAATATCCATCGCCGTGATGATCAGCTCGGTGACCTGCTCGAACCGCTTTATATCAAAGCTGTTCTCCTCGCTGAGGAATTTAAGAAGGTTAATGCTCGCCAGATTGCACGAAGAATTATCTAGGTGGACGTACTCGGAACAAGGATTACTTGCAGTAATTCTTCCCGACTCGGGGCACGTGTGCCATTCGTTGATTGTGTCGTCGTATTGAATTCCCGGGTCGGCGCATTCCCAGGCGGCCTGGGCCATCTTGCGGAACAGGTCCCTGGCGTTGATGGTCTCGATCGGCTCACCGGTCCGCCGGGCCGCCAGATCGAACGTGCCGCCTGCCTCGACGGCCTGCATGAACTCGGCGGACACCCGCACCGAGTTGTTGGCGTTCTGGTACTGGACGCTGGTGATGTCCTTGCCGCCGAGGTCCATGTCATACCCGGCGTCGCGCAGGACCCGGATCTTGTCCTCTTCCCGGGCCTTGGTCTGGATGAACTCCTCGACGTCGGGGTGGTCCACGTCGAGGACGACCATCTTGGCGGCCCGCCGGGTGGCGCCGCCGGACTTGATGGTCCCGGCGGAGGCGTCAGCGCCGCGCATGAAGGAGACCGGCCCGCTCGCCGTGCCGCCCGAGGAGAGCAGTTCCCTGCTGGAACGGATCCGGGACAGGTTCACCCCGGCGCCGGATCCGCCCTTGAAGATCAGGCCCTCTTCCTTGTACCACTCCAGGATCGAGTCCATCGTGTCGTCAACGGCCAGGATGAAACACGCCGATACCTGCTGGGGGGACTCGGTGCCGACGTTGAACCAGACCGGCGAGTTGAAGCTGAAGATCTGGTGGATGAGCGCGTGCTTGAGTTCGTGGTCGAAGATCCCGGCGTCCTTGGGGGTGGCGAAATAGCCGTGCTTGAGCCCGGCGGCCACGTACACGCCGACGACGCGGTCGACCAGTTGTCTGAGGCTCCACTCGCGCTGTGGCGTGCCGACCGCGCCGCGGAAGTACTTGGTGGTGACGATGTTGGCGGCGTTCACCGACCAGAAGTCTGGGAACTCGACGCCATGCTGCTCGAAGTTGACCGAGCCGTCCCGCCAGTTGGTCATGACCACATCGCGGCGTTCCCAGGTGACGTCGTCGTAGGGGTGAACGCCATCGGTGGTGTGGATGCGCCGCATGGTGAGCCCCTTACGGGCGCTCTTGCCGTCCCGTGCCGCGGATCCGCTCGCCGTCTCGGTCATTGCCATCCCCCTTCTGGAGCCTGCGCCCCGCTGGGCCCGACCAGGCCCGTCCGATTGTGTGGTGTCTGCCCTGGGTTTCAGGGCGTCAGCACGGTGGCCGACTGATGCGCAGAACGGAGTGCCGCGATTTCTTCCTCGAAATCAGCGAGCGACTCGAAGCCCCGGTAGACCGAGGCGAAACGCAGGTACGCGACCTCATCGAGCTCGCGAAGCGGGCCCAGGATTGCCAGGCCCACGTCGTGGGAGGGGACCTCCGCGCATCCCCGGCCCCTGATGGCGTCCTCCACCTGCTGTGCCAGGATCGCCAGCTGGTCCTCGGTCACCGGCCTGCCCTGGCAGGCGCGGCGGACCCCGTTGACGATCTTGTCCCTGGTGAACGGCTCGGTCGCCCCGCTCCGCTTGGCCACCATCAGGATCACGGACTCCTGCGTGGTGAACCTCCGGCCACAGGCCGGGCAGGACCTGCGGCGCCGGATGGCGGCGCCGTCATCAGCGGTCCGGCTGTCGATGACGCGGCTGTCCGGATGCCTGCAGAACGGGCAGAACACGCGTACCTCCCCCGGTTGCCGAGTCTCTGGCTACACAACCTGTGGAGAAACTACAGCTGTGTAACTACTAGATGTTGTGTTCACGGTAGAACAGTGGCGCTCAGCGCGCAAGCGCGACCCTCCGGCCTGATCCCGCCGGCTGACGGCTGTCCCCCGAAGCGGCTGGTAGCCGCGCCAGAATTGGCAGGCTGGCTGCGCCGCGCCCGGCGTGTCGAACTCACCCCCGCGGTACCCACAGTCGCTCACCTGGCTCGATGCCAGTCCCGCTGAGCGCGTTGAGCTCGATGATCTGCTGCACGACGATACGCGGGTCGGCGCTGGGCTGTGCCCGCAACGCGATGGACCACAAGGACTCGCCTGGATGCACCACGACCGGGGTCAGATTCCGGTGCACCGCACCCGGCGGCGAGCCTGCGCTGGCAGCCTGTGCCCTGGCAGGCTGTGCCCTGGCCGCGGCAGCAAGCCAGAGCAGGACTGCTGCCAGCAGGACGGCCACCGTGAGCAGGCCCCTGACCACAATCCGGCCCCGCCGGGTGAGACGCACCGAGGCGGCGCGCTGTGCCTGCCGGGAAACCGCAAGACCTATCCCACGCTGCTGTGAGACGCCCACCCGTGCGGATACGCCGGTCCCCGGCACGCCAGCCCCCCACACGCCGGCCCGTGACACGCCGGCCCGTGACACGCCGGCCCGCGACCAGGCGGCCCGCGACCAGGCGGCCGACGAGACGCCCACCCGCGGCACGCCCACCCGCGGCACGCCGGCCGACCCCCGGCGACTGATGCCCCCACGCCGCGGCCGAAGTGGGGCTACCGTCCCGTCCAGCCCCACCGGCTTCCCCGCTGACATCACACTCATCCCGACCTCCCTCGTCGAATGAGAGTTCTATCGTACACTCGTTCTATAGCACAGTAGTTCGATCGAACGCTCGTACGATACTGTTCTATCGCAGGGGTACGACATTTCGCGCCACATCGAACAGATGTTTGAGGTCTGGCTCCGGAACCGCTAGCGTCGCCTCTGCACCCATAAACCAGATCCGGAGGTGAGCAGATGGATCACGGCGCGGAAGACGGCGGGGCGCACAACGGTTCGGCCAGTGGCACGCCGGACACTGGGCCCGAGGTCAGACCCAAGGGCAGGCCTGGCCGCAAGCCCAGGGGAACCATGACCACTGTGCCGAATGTAGTCACTGAAATGCCAGATCATCCTGATCCAGACCATGTGCTGACGTGGCGGCAGCGGAAGGTGCTTCAGGTGATCAGGGAATCCGTGCAGCGGCGTGGTTATCCCCCGTCCATGCGCGAGATCGGCGAAGCGGTCGGCCTGACCAGCACATCCAGCGTCTCCTACCAGCTCTCCACCCTGCAGAGCAAGGGCTACCTACGGCGGGACGCGGGACGTCCCCGCACGGTGGAAGTCCGGCTGCCCGGTCATGCTGCGGTCCGCCCGGACGCCGAGGCCGCGGAAGACGACGGGATGGACATCACCTCGCAGGAAGCCGCCTTCGTGCCCGTTGTCGGCCGCATCGCCGCAGGTGGGCCGGTCCTGGCCGAGGAAGCGATCGAGGACATCTTCCCGCTGCCCCGGCAGATCGTCGGGGATGGCACGCTCTTCCTGCTCAAGGTGGTCGGCGATTCCATGATCAACGCCGCCATCGCGGACGGCGACTGGGTGGTGGTCCGGCAGCAGCCGGTCGCCGAGAACGGCGAGATCGTGGCCGCGATGATCGACGGTGAGGCCACTGTCAAGACCTTCAAGCGCTCGGGTGGCCACGTCTGGCTGATGCCCCACAACCCGGTCTACACGCCGATCCCCGGTGATGAGGCGACCATCCTCGGCCGCGTCGTCGCCGTGCTCCGGCGGGTGTGACCGGGCTGCTTCCCTGCCTAGCTCACCAGCTGGCGGCGCGGGCGGCCCGGAACACTCCGGCAATCTCCGCCCGTCCAGCGCCGCCTGCCAGGAGCACGTGAAGCAGCAAGCGCGATTTCAGCGGGTCGAGAACGCCGGCGCCGATCAGCCCGCGGGACTGAAGGTCGTGCTCCGACCCCGCGAATGCGTACATCCCACGCAGCACGGAACCGGCGCCGGTGCGTGATGCCAGCACGACCGGGATCTGCTGAGCGAGCGTTTCGAGATTTGCCACCAGCCACGCGGGGACGTGGCCAACCCCGAAGCCGGCGACCACCATCCCGTCGAAACGCCCAGCGGCGGCTCTGAGCAGTTCCCCGTCGTCGCCCAGGGACATGGTCAGCAGGCCGACCCGCACTGGCCCGCCAGCCGGCCCCGCCTCGGCAGAATCCGGTCTGGCTGGCCCCACCTGAGCAGGCCCTTGCCCCGACGGCCCCGCCTGGGCTGAGTCCAGAGCCGCCTGCCCCACCCCAGGCGGGAGCAGCGAGTGCCAGCGGCCGGAAGGCCGGGTGAACACCATCACCTCGCCCTCGACCACCTGGCCAAGTGGGCCGGCGGATGGCGATTCGAACGCGGAAATGCTGGTCGCGTGAGCCTTGCGCACAAAACGCGCGGCATGGATCATGTCGCCGAGCACGACCACACAGCCTGTTCTGCGTAGCTGCGGACTCGCCGCAGCCGTCACCGCCGCCAGGATGTTCGCGGGACCGTCCGCCCCCGCCAGGCCCGGATGGCGCATCGCACCGGTCACCACCACCGGCGCGTCGGGCGAGTGGACCAGGTCGAGCAGGAATGACGTCTCCTCGATCGTGTCCGTTCCCTGGACCACCACCGCGCCCGCCGCCCCGGCAACGACCTCGCGCCCAACGCGGGCGGCCAGTTCCAGCACGTCCGCAATGGACAGCGAGGCTCCGGGCACCCGCCGGAGATCATGCACGCTGATCTCGGCGCGCAGATCTGCCAGGCCCGGGACGGAGGCGAGCAGGTCCGCTGCGGCAAGGGCCGGGACAGCCCCCTCCATCCGGCCAGCTGCCGGGGTCATCGCGATCGTTCCCCCCAGGGTGAACACCGCCACCCTCGGCCGGCCTGTCATCCGCCTGTCAGGCAGGAACGACGTTGACCAGGCGTGGGGCCCGCACGATCACCGTACGGACACCGGCTCCGCCCAGCGCCCGGACCACCCCGGGCGCGGCCAGCGCCAGTTCCCGCAGTTCGTCCTCACCGATCCCGGGCGAGACCTCCAGCCGGTCGCGCACCTTGCCGTTGACCTGCACCACACAGGTGACCAGGTCCTGGACCAGCAGCGCCGGATCGGCGGCCGGCCACCCGGCCCGAGCCACCGATGGCTCATGAGCCAGCAGCCCCCAGCACTCCTCCGCCGTGTACGGGGCGAAGATCGACAGCAGCACGGCCAGCGTCTCCGCCGCCTCCCGGACAGCCGGGTCACCGGCGCCGGGCCCGGAGTCGATCGCCCGGCGGGTGGCGCTGACCAGTTCCATCAGCCGCGCGACAGCGACGTTCAGCCGCGCCGCCTCAACCAGCCTGGTGACCTCGTCGATTGTCCTGTGGGTGACCTTGCGCAACTCCAGGTCGCCCGCCCCCGCGCCGGGGTCCGCCGCACCGGCCTCAGCCGCCACCCGCCACACCCGGCCCAGGAACTTAACGGACGCATCGGGGTTCATGTCGGCCCAGTCGATGTCATCCTCGGGTGGGCTGGCGAAAATCATCGTCAGCCGGATGGCATCCACCCCGTGCGCCGCCAGTTGCTCACCCAGGTCCACGCCGTTGCCCAGCGACTTCGACATCGCCCGGCCCTGGTTGATGACCTGGCCCTGGTTCAGCAGCCGGGTGAACGGCTCGGTGAAGTCGACCATCCCCATGTCGTGCAGCACCTTGATGAAGAACCGTGAGTACATCAGGTGCAGGATCGCGTGCTCGACGCCGCCGACATACAGATCCACCGGGCACCAGCGCCGCACCGCCTCGACGTCGAACGGCCCGTGCTCGTAGCCGGGCGAGCAGTAACGCAGGAAGTACCAGGAGGAGTCGACGAAGGTGTCCATCGTGTCGGTGTCGCGCCGTGCGGCCCCGCCGCACTTGGGGCACTCCGTGCTCACCCAGTCACCCGCCGCCGCCAGCGGGGACACGCCCTTGGGCACCAGGTCCTGCCCGCGCAGGTCCGGCAGGACCACCGGCAGTTGCTCGTCGGGCACCGGGACCTCGCCGCACGAGGAGCAGTAGACGATCGGGATGGGCGTGCCCCAGAACCGCTGCCGGGAGACCAGCCAGTCCCGCAGTCGGTAGCTCACCGCTGCCCGGCCCTCACCCTGCCCGGCCAGGATCTCGGTGATCCTGGCGATCGCGGACGCCTTGTCCAGGCCGTCGATCGGCCCGGAGTTGACCAGCGTGCCGTCCCCGTGCGTGGCGATGCCGCTAACCGCCGGGTCGGGCTCGCCGGTCTCCACCACCACCCGCACATCCAGCCCATATGCCCGGGCGAAGTCCAGGTCACGCTGGTCGTGCGCGGGGACTGCCATGATCGCCCCGGTGCCGTAGTCGGGCAGCACGTAGTCGGCTGCCCAGACCGGGATGCGCTCGCCGTTGACCGGGTTCACCGCGTGCCGGCCCAGGAAGACGCCGGTCTTCGGCCGGTCGGCTGACTGCCGCTCGATGTCGGACAGCTTGCGCACCTGGGTCAGGTACTCCGCCAGCACCTCGCGCTGCTCCAGCGCGCACACCTCCTGCGCCAGCGGCGAGTCGGCAGCGATGACGAAGAAGGTAGCGCCATACAGCGTGTCCGGGCGGGTGGTGAACACCGTCACCGGCTCGTCCCGGCCCTCGATCGCGAACCGGATCTCTGCGCCCTCGGACCGGCCGATCCAGTTGCGCTGCATCAGCAGCACCCGGTCGGGCCACTTGCCCTCCAGCGGCGCCATGTCCGACAGCAGCCGGTCCGCATACTCAGTGATCTTGAAGTACCACTGGGTCAGCACCCGGCGCACGACCTCGGTCCCGCAGCGCTCGCACCTGCCGCCGATGACCTGCTCATTGGCCAGCACGGTCTGGTCGTGCGGGCACCAGTTGACCCGGCCATCCTTGCGGTAAGCCAGGCCACGCTCGTAGAACCGCAGGAACAGCCACTGGTTCCAGCGGTAGTAGTCCGGGTCGCACGTGTGCAGCCGCCGTGACCAGTCGAAGGACACCCCATACCGCCTGAATGAGGCAGCCTGCGTCTCGATGTTGGCGTAGGTCCAGTCGGCCGGGTGCGAATCCTTGCGGATCGCCGCATTCTCGGCGGGCAGCCCGAAGGCATCCCAGCCGATCGGATGCAGCACGTTGTGCCCGCGCTGGAAGTAGTAGCGGGCTACCGCGTCCGCGATGGCATAGGCCTCGGCGTGACCCATGTGCAGGTCGCCCGAGGGATACGGGAACATGTCCAGCAGATAGGTCCGCGGACGCTCATCACCGGGGTCGTCGCTTGCCCGGAACAGATCCATCCCGGCCCACCGCGACTGCCACTTTTCCTGCACTTCGCGTGGGTCGTACTGCTGCTGTGCCCGCTCGGCACTGTCGGCGGCTGTCATGATCTTCCCTCACCACGTGATCGGTCCGGCTCCGGCAACAGAAAAGCCCCTCGGTCACGAGGGGCAGCCGCGCCAACGAAGAGGTAGGTTGGCGCGGCTAGGTAAGGAGCGACCGAGCGGAACGCATGTGCTCAGAGTAGCGCACCAGCGACCGGTACGCATTCCGGGCAGGAGCGGTGACCTCATCACCGCTGCGGCCGACCCGTGCCCCGGCGCCCCGAACGCGCCTCGCTGGCGTGGAATGCGGCAGCTGGCTCCTGCGATCCTCCCTTGTGCCCCTGACCGGGCAGAATGTCCCGGGCCGTACACAGGGCGCTAACCCGGATGTGCCATCGTCGCAACATCGGTCACGCACCCTGGGACCATGATCACCGAATGTGCCACCGACGCACCGGCCCGCCAGCGGAACATCGCCCTTGTCGCGCACGACCGCAGGAAGCAAGACCTCCGGGAATGGGCCCGGTTCAACCGGGGCGTCCTGGCCCGGCACTGCCTGTTCGCCACCGGCACGACCGGGCGCCTGCTGCATGAAGAACTCGGCCTGCCGGTCATCTGCTTCCACAGCGGCCCGCTCGGCGGCGATCAGCAGATCGGGGCCCGGATCGCAGACGGGGAGATCGACCTCCTGGTATTCCTGTGGGACCCGCTGGAACCTCAGCCGCACGACCACGACGTGAAGGCTTTGCTGCGGATCGCCGTGGTGTGGAACATCCCGGTCGCCTGCAACCGGGCCACTGCGGACTTCCTCATCTCATCCCCGCTGATGGACCAGCCGCAGCTGGAAGTGAGCCAGTAACACAAGCGCGCAGATCCGCACCCAGGCGGCGGCAGGAAACCACCGAAAACAACGCGTCCCGCGTTCCGCCTTGACCCGGGCTTCTGACACCAATAACTTTCATTGCGGTCAGCGGGGCGCGGCAGGTCATCGCGGAGCAACATCTATGCCACTATTGTCCGCCGTGGCCTGAGCGCCAGCTGCGCGGCACGGAGAGGACCGGGGGATTTCTCCGTAATTGCAAAAGCATCATTCTGATATGGATCGTTTCGGGGGGGTAATGTATATCACGGGTCACGCCGATCCTGCCGGGCCCCGGACCGGGATAGCGATGAGGTACGGCACGGCTGGCGCTGCCCATGCCTGACCGCCCGGCCCCCGAAAAGCCTGGCGAATCCATCGCGATCGTCGGGATCGCCAGCCGCTTCCCCGATGCCGCCCATCCGGCGGAGTTCCTCGAACTGTTTGTGAGCGGCAGGCGCGCCTTCCGGCGCCTGCCCCCGGTCAGGCTCGATCTGGCCGAATACGCCGGGCCTGTCGCCAGGGCGGCCCTGATCGAGGGATGGCACTTCGACCGCGCGGCTTTCGGCGTGACCGATCCCGCCTACCGCTGCGCCGACCCCGCCCACTGGCTCGCGCTGGAAACAGCTGCCCGCGCCCTCGCCGACGGCGGCTTCCCGGGCGGACAGGGTCTCACCCGCGACCGCACCGGCGTGATCATCGGCAACACCCTGACCGGTGATGTATCCCGCGCCTCCGCCCTGCGGTCCCGGTGGCCCTACGTCCGCCGGGTCCTCAGCACCGCCCTGGCCGCTGGGGAGATCCCCCCGGAAGCGCACGCCGGGGTGATCGAACATGCGGCGGCCGGCTTCCTCGCTCCCTTCCCCACCGTCAGCGACGACAGCCTCGTCGGCAGCCTCCCCGGTGCGATCGCCGACCGGATCTGCGGTCACTTTGGCTTCCGTGGCGGCGGCCACGCGGTCGACTCCGCCCATTCATCCTCCCTGCTCGCGATCGCGACCGCCTGTTCGGCGCTCGCAGCGGGTGATCTGGATGCCGCCGTGGCCGGTGGTGTGGACCTCAGTCTCGATCCGTTCGAACTGTCAGGGCTGGCCAGCGCCGGCGTGCTCGCCGGCGACGAGATGCGGATCTTCGACGCCCGCCCGACCGGGTTCTGGCCGGGCGAAGGCTGCGGGCTTGTCGTCCTGATGCGGGCAGCGGACGCACGCAAGGCCGGCGTGCCTGCCTATGCGGAGATCGCCGGCTGGGGAGTGTCGTCGGCCGGGAGCCCGGCCCTGACCAGGCCGGGCTCCGGCAGCCTGCTGCTCGCGGTCCGGCGCGCTTACCAGCGGGCCGGTATCGATCCAGCGGCTGTCCAGTTGATCGAAGGCGACGGCACCGGGACCGGTTCCGGGGATCTCGCGGAACTGACCTCGTTGGCCGAGATCCGCGCGGGGGCGTCCGGCCTCGCCGCGCTGGGCTCCATCAAAGCCAACATCGGCCATGCCAAGGCGGCGGCCGGCGTTGCCGGGCTGATCAAGATCGCACTCGCGATCGCGGCGGGGGTGATTCCGCCCACCACCGGTTGTGTCCGCCCCCACCCGCTGATCGCCAGTGAGGATGCCCGGCTGAGGGTGCTGCGGAGGCCCGAGCCGTGGCCGGAGGGACCCCGCCTGGCAGGGGTCAGCGCGGTGGGCCCGGGAGGCACCAGCGTGCACGTCGTCGTGCGCCGCGACACCCGCGGCGGGCGCAGGCGACGGGCTCCGGGGGCCGCCAGGCTGGCAGGAGGTAGCGGTCCGGGCTCCGCTCAGCTCGCGGGAGTCGGCGGGCCCCGGCCGGCTGACGGCGGCGGGCTTGCCACAGCGGGCAGACCCCGGCCGGCTGACGGCGGCGGGTTGGCCAAGGCCGGGAGCCCCAGACCCCGGCCCGGCGGAGGCGGAGGCGGCGGCTCCGGGCACCGCCACGGCAACCGCCTGGCCGCCACGGCGCCGGTGCCGGCGCCCGCCGGCATCCCGCGGATCGAGGCCTACACGTTCAGCGGGCCTGACCGGCACACCCTGGCCCGGGAGCTCAGCCGCATCGCTGATCTGGCGCCGTGGCTCTCCGACGGGGAGTTGCACGATCTCGCCGCACACGCTGGCCGCCTGGCCGGCGACCCCGGGCCGATCCGGGTGGCGCTGGTGGCGGGCACACAGGACCAGCTTGCCGGGCTGGCCAGAGACGCCGTCGCCCTCCTGCCATCGCTGCGCCCCGGCCGGCTGAAGGTGGCTCCTGACATCCTCGCCGCGGACGGTGCTCGTGGCCGGGTAGTGCTGCTGTTCCCCGGCGAGGACGCCCCACTGGGCGCATCAGCGTCGCATGCCGGACCGGGCGAGCCTGGTCCAGGTGACCCACTGCTCCAGCCCGCCATCGTCGCCGCATCTCTGGCCGGGCTGCGCTGGCTGGACCAGCTCGGCGTGGCCGCGGTGGCCGCGGTCGGCCACGGACTGGGCGAGATCACCGGCCTGGTCTGGGCGGGCTGCCTGTCCGACCCGGACGCCACCCGCCTGGTGTCCCAGCGCGCAGCGCTGCTGGCCGCCCCTCCCGCGCAGCACACGGCCCTGGTAAGCGTCGACACGGACGCGCAGACGGCGAGCGCTTTGTGTGCGGGCACCGATCTGGTCATCGCTGCCGACAACGGCCCCCGGTGCCAGGTGCTGGCCGGCCCGGCCGATGCCGTGCACGACCTGACCGGGCGGCTGGCGGCAGACGGCATACCTGCCCGTGTTCTGGGGTCACCGCATGCCCTGTACACCGCGGCACTGGCCGATCGCGCCGCGCCCATGCGCACCGTGCTCCGGGAGTTCTCGTTCCGGCCACCGGCCCGCAGGCTGCTGTCCTCGGTCACCGGGGCCGAGGTGAGCTCCGGAGATGACCTGGCAGCCCTGCTGTCCACCCAGCTGGCTTCCCCGGTCAGGTTCGCCAGCCCGCTCCGGCTGGCGGCCCGCGAGGCCGACCTTCTGGTGGAGACAGGCCCCGGGGGCCGCCTGTCCCTGCTCGCCGCTGACTGTTGCGAGGTCCCCGCGGTCAGCCTGGGAACTGTCTGGGCGGATGAGGAATCGGCCGCCCGGGTGGCCGCCGCGCTGTTCGCCGTCGGAGCGGTGAAATCCCTGGCACCATTGTTCGCGGGCCGGGTCACCCGGCCGATCGACATCTGGCGCGCGCGGGTATTCATCACCAGCCCGTGCGGGAGCGTCCCGCCGGCCGGTACCGCAGCAGCCGGGCGAGCACCGTCCGCCGCCGCTCACCAGCCCGGACGGGCGGAACCTGCTTCGCCGGCACCGGCCCCGGCCACCCGCATACCCCGCCACGCAGCCCCCGGGGCGCCACCGGCCGCGGGCTCGCAACCGGCAGCTCCCGGCGTGCCGGCTACCTCGCCGGAGCGCGGCAACGGCCGCGCTGCCACAGCGGTCCCTGCCACGTCAAGCCCCGGCCCGGCTCATCCCGGCGCCGCAACGGCGGCGGCCACCCAGCCGCCCAGCCACGCGGAACCCGGCAGGCCAGCAACCGCGCCTGAACACAGCCGCAGTCAGACAGCCACACCGTCCGCCGCGGCCAGCCCCGGCCCGGCATGTCCCGCCGCCCCTGCGGCCCCCACCCCGGCCAGCATGCCCGAGGGCGAGCCAACGGCCTCTGCCACCGGCCACCCCACGCCCACAGCTCCGCCCCCTGCGACCGGCCACCCCACGCCCACAGCTCCGCCCCCTGCGACCGGCCACCCCACGCCCACAGCTCCGCCCCCTGCGACCGGCCACCCCACAACCCGGCCTTCCGCCACCGGCCTCCCCGCGCCGGCAGCCCGCACCCCCAGCTCCCGCCAGGCGGCAACCGCCGGCCCGGCCGCCATCCGGGCAACGCCGGCTCCGGCCGGGCCTGGCCCTGACGTTGAGGGGGTCGCTGGCTGGGTCCGCTGCTTCACCGAGGAACTCCTCCCGGCGCAGCCTCCCGCCACCGCCGGCTGCGAGGGACCCTGGCGGCTGAGGCCAGCGCCCCGCCAGGCGTTTGGCGGGATGGCTGCTGATCTCTTCGCCGACGACCCCGGTGCAGACCAGGTGCTCGCCATCATCGGGGATCCCGCCACCCCCGATGGGTGCGCCACCTTGCTCGGTGCCGCCCAGGAAGCGATCGAGCTGGGCCTGCTGGTGGTGATCACCTCCTCGGCCGGCCTGTCCGGGTTCTGTGCCACCCTGCACGCCGAGCACCCCCGGGTCGGGGTCACGTTGATCCGGGCCCCCGCGAACCTGGATGGCCTGCGGGCCGCACGCGCGTACGCGACGGCCACGCCCGGCGCGTTCTGCGAGATCGTGCTCGACGCGGCGGGCATCGGGCGGACACCGGTGATGGCCGTGGCCGAGCCTGCGGCAGACGGGACCTTCCCGCTCGGGCCGGCCGATGTGGTGCTGGTCAGCGGGATGGCCGGGCTAGGCGATCTGGCCTGCGCGGCGGCACTGGCAGGCCGGGCGTCGGCGCTGGCCGTCATCGCGCCGCCAGGACCGGAGGACCCGCGCCTGGCCGCGTACCTGGCACAGCTGCGGGCGGCCGGCACCCGGGTCAGCCGCAAGAAAGCAGATCCCGCTGATCCCGGCCAGGTCGCGGCCGCCGTGCGCAGCCTGGAACGGGGACTGGGACCGGTGACGGCGGTGGTGCACGCAGCGTCGGCTGGCCCGATCGAGGGCTGCGCCGCCCTGCCGGAATCCACCATGCGGGCGCACGTGATGACCCAGCGGGCCAGGCTCACCACCTTGCTCGGCGCTGTCGCCATGGAAAGACTGCGGTTGCTGGTGACGTTCGGGTCGGTATCCGCACGCTACGGGATGCCCGCGGGCACGTGCGGCGCCCTTGCCAGCGGGCTCCTGGCCGAGCAAGCCTCGCAACTGGCCACCGGGCCCAGATGCCAGGCACTGCATGTCGACTGGGCCCCGTGGGCGGATCAGGAACCAGCGCCGGGCGCGCCGCCAGTGGCACCCGGGCCCGGGCATATCGCACCGATCCCGGTCTCCGCCGGATCGCAGCTGCTGATGCGCGCGCTTACCACGCCCGGCTTCCCGGGCCGGTTCGCCATCCACGGCCGGGTCGGGGTGCCAGCCCCAGCAGCGGTCCGGGCTCAGGCGGCCGCTCCGCGCGGCCGGTTCCTGGAAACGATCCGGGTGCTCTACCCAGGGGTCGAACTGGTGGCGGACACCCGGCTGACCCTGGCCTCCGATCCCTACCTGGCCGATCACCGGATCGATGGCCTGCCGGTGCTGCCGCTGGCCATGGCGGCAGAGGCGATGGCCCAGGCAGCTTCCGCCCTGGCCGGGCAGCCGCAGCTCCACCTGACCGAGGTGGCTATGCCCGCGCCGGTGGTGCTGCCATCCGATTCCGGGCGTGGCGAAGCCATCATCCGGGTCAGTGCGCTGCACCGGGGCGAAACCGTCGAGACGGTCCTGCGCTGCGGCGAGACCGGCTTCCGGGTGGATCCTGCCAGGGCGATCTTCCACGGTAAGCCTGGCCTGCCCACCCATCCGGATGCCAGCGCCACCCCGGGCAGCACCGGAGCCTCACCGGGCAGCACCGGAGCCTCACCGGGCAGCACCGGAGCCTCACCGGGCAGCACCGGCAGCGACAGCGTGACCGCCGGCCCGGACGCGCCGTGGGGCAGCCGCCGGGACGGGCCGCCGGGAGGAATCGTGGACGCCACCGACCTTTCCGGGCAGGCGTAGTTCAAGCCCGGACGGTTCAGC
>OFHK01000011.1_pt1 | contig 69092 bp, 62 predicted proteins | sample 1521951 | NCBI WGS metagenome assembly OFHK01 (sample SAMEA2468436, study PRJEB22500) | soil metagenome | biome: Glassland; feature: Farmland; material: Clay | place: Australia | collected 2013-01-31 | depth 0.55 m
GCGCGGACGTCGCCATCACGTACCGGCGGCAGGTCCGGGAGGCGGACGCCGTCGTCCGGTCGATCCGCAAGCTCGGCCGGCGGTCCTTCGCGATCCGGGCCGACCTCACACGGCCCGCGGACTGCCGACGCGCGGTGAATGCCGCGGCCCGGCGGTTCGGGCGCCTGGACGTCCTCGTGAACAACGTGGGCGAGTGGATCGTGAAGCCCGTGGCGTCCACGCGGCTCGAGGAGTGGCGCGAGGTGATCGACTCCAACCTCACGGCGACCTACCTCTGCTCCCAGGCCGCGGTACCCTGGATGCGCAAGCAGGGGTGGGGTCGGATCGTCAACCTGGGCACCGCGGGCGCCTACCGCGCGCACGGCACGGCTCGCATGGCGTCGTTCTACGCGGCGAAGGCAGGGATCGTCGCCTTCTCGAAGGCCCTCGCGCGCGAGGTCGGCCGGTACGGCATCACGGTCAACGTGGTCTCACCGGGCGTGATCCGGTCCCCCGAGCTCCCGCTCTCGCGGGCCCGCGGCCGGACGGACCCGGACACGGCCGTAGGACGCCCCGGCACGGGGGCCGATCTGGCCGCGGCCGTCCGCTTCCTCGTTTCCGACGAGGCCGGCTTCGTGACCGGCGACGTGCTCGGGGTCACGGGCGGATGGCTTCTCTGAGCCTATTTGTATTTTACTGAATAGATAATTATGGGTCCATTTCGCGAACCGCGGGACGCTCCGCTGGGCGCCGGCCCGCGCGCGGGTTTCCCCCTGTCGCGTACGCTTAAGTGGGCTCAGCCCGTTGCGGGCGGCGTGCCCGTGGGTCTCGTCTACCACGAGGACTTCCTCCGGTACGACTTCGGGGAAGACCACGCCCTGCGGCAGGTGCGGGTCCGGCTGGCGCGTGACCTGATCTCGGACTACGGCCTTCTGACGGAGGCAGAGGAGATCCGCCCCGACCCGGCCACGGAGGACGCCGTGCGGCGCGTGCACGCCGCGGATTACGTCTCCGTGGTCCGAGACCTCAGCGTCCATCCCAAGGGCGTGTCCTACGAACACGGCTTGGGGACCGCGGACAATCCCGTCTTCGCGGGGATGTACGAGGCCGCGCTCCTCCACGTCGGGGGCACGCTGCGGGCCTGCGAGGAAGTGGCCTCGGGACGGCGGACCCGGGCGATGGACCTGGGCGGCGGCTTCCACCATGCCATGCCCGACAAGGCCTCCGGGTTCTGCATCTTCAACGACCTCGCCGTGGGGCTCCGCTCCCTGCTGGACGACCACAGGCTGGCGCGGGTCCTCTACGTCGACGTGGATGCGCATCACGCGGACGGCGTACAGACGATCTTCTATGACGATCCGCGCGTCCTCACCATCTCCCTCCATGAGGACGGGCACTACCTCTTCCCCGGCACCGGGTTCACGGACGAGATCGGTGCGGGCGCGGGCCGCGGTTACTCCGTGAACGTGCCCCTGCCGCCCTACACGCGCGACGTCTCGTACCTGTACGCGTTCCAGGAGATCGTGCCGCCGCTGGCGCGCGCCTTCAAGCCCCAGCTCATCGTGAGCCAGCTCGGCGCGGACGGTCACCACCTGGACCCGCTCACGCACCTCATGCTGACCACGGAGACGTATGAGGCCGTGGGCAAGATGCTGGACGACCTGTCCCAAGAGCTGTGCGGCGGCCGCTGGGTGGCCACGGGTGGCGGCGGCTACGAGGTCACCGCGGTCCCCCGGGTGTGGACCGTCCTCTTCTCCACCCTGCTCGGGCGCGAGCTGGAGGACGCGCTGCCCGTGGAGTGGTTGAAGGAATGCAAGCGGGTCGCGGGCTCCGTGCCCGGCGACAAGTCGCTACGGGACCACGCCCGTGCGGACGAGGAGGCCCATGTGCCTCGCGCGGCCAAGCGTACGGTCGACGAGCTCCGGCGGACCGTGTTCCCCCTCCATGGCATCGCGTGATCCGGCACCCGTGCGGAGACGGATCGACAGGCTCGACGGACGCAGCCGGAATCGACGGGCGGGGGCCCTGGGAGGAAGCGACTGTCTTTTAGCTCGGCCTAAACAATTCGAGCCGGCATCCCCGAGCGAAGTGGTCACTTCGTGGGGTGGAGACGGTCTTTTCCCCATAGAAATCGGTCGTTCGTCACTTGTCCGATGTCCGGGACAAAAGCTTTAATCTCGCACACGAATTTGACGCAAGGGATGGGCGGAGCAGCCTCTTCCTCCATAGCCGAGCGCGACCACGAGGGACGCTGCCGAGCCTCGCAGACGGTCGCGGGCCTGCACCCGCGGTGATAGTCGGATGACCAACGATGAGGTCGACGAGAAGGTGTCCAGGTCGGCGGAGGATACGCGGGACGAGTTCGAGGAGAAGATGGACCGCCTGCGGCGGCAGTACGAGCGGGACCTTCACTCCTTCCGCTACGAGATCGAGGAGCGCGAGTACCGCCTGAAGGCGTACGAGGACAAGTTCAACAAGATCAAGCAGCCGCCCCTCCTCTACGCGTACGTCGTGCGGAAGGAAGGCCCCGACATGGACGGCAACCAGGTCGTCGTGGCCCGGGCGACGGAACTGCTCAAGGTCTCCACGGGCCTCGTTGACAAGGCCCAGCTCGCCATCGGCCAGTACGTCTGGGTCCACCCGCAGACCTACGCCATCGTGGAGGGCAGCGGCGTCCGGAACGAGGGCGTCATCGCGAAGGTCGTCGACATGATTGACGGCAAGCTCGTCATCTCCGTCGAGGGGGACATGGAGAAGCGCCTCGTCGCCAGCGACAAGGGCACGTACAAGAAACTGAAACCGGGGTTCCAGGTCAGCGTCCTCCCGCCGACCATGGAGGTCCTCGACGTCCTGCCGAACCTGGAGGTGAAATCCCTCCTCCTGGGAGAGAAGCCCAACGTGGCCTACTCCCAGATCGGCGGTCTCGCCGAGATGATTGAGCGGATCAAGGACGTCGTCGTCCTGCCATACAAGGAGGCGAAGCTCTTTGCGGCGATCAAGCTCGAGGCGCCCCGCGGCATCCTGCTCTACGGTCCGCCCGGGTGCGGCAAGACCCTCCTCGTGAAGGCCATTGCGACGGAGAACGACATGACCTTCTTCAACGTCAGCATCGCGGACGTCCTCTCCAAGTGGGTGGGGGAGTCGGAGCGGATCATCAAGGAGATCTTCCGCCAGGCCCATGAGAAGAAGCCGAGCATCGTCTTCTTCGACGAGATCGAGGCCCTGTTCACGGTCCGGGGGACCATGGACACCTCGGGCGTCCACAAGAACATCATCGCCCAGATCCTCAGCGAGATGGACGGCCTCGTGCGCCTGCACGACGTCTTCGTCATCGGAGCGACGAACCGCGCGGACCTCGTGGACCCTGCCCTCCTGCGGCCCGGCCGTTTTGACGAAATCATCGAGATCCCACGTCCCGAGCGCGCCGCCGCGGAGGAGATCCTCAAGATCTACCTGATGGACGACCTGCCCATCGGTCCGGACGAGGAGGCCGAGTTCGGAGGCCACTCCGAGGCGGTCGAAGGTCTGCGGCGCTTCGTCCTCGACGAGCTGTACGGCGAGAACAAATGGGTCAAGGTCAAGCTGGACTCGGAGGCCACGGAGGCCATCAAGACGGTCAAGCGGAAGGACATCATCTCCGGCGCGATCATCGAGGCCATCATCAAGACCGCGAAGAAGAACTACGTCAAGCGGGTCATCGTCCTCAAGAAGTCGGACCGGAAGAAGGAAGGCCTCACCAAGCGGGACCTGGAGCTCGCGATCGAGGAGGAGTGCAAGGAGCACGCGATCACGGAGATGTACATCTACGAGAAGCGGCAGCGGGAGGTCTTCCGGACCGGCGCCGACCCGATGGTCGGGTGAGCGATGAAGAAGATGGTCCAGGGGACCGAGCACGAGTACACGCTCTTCTGCCGCAGGATGGGCTCCATGGGGTTCGATCCCCACACCCTGGCCCTCGACCTCCTCCGGGAGAGCGATCTCCACCTGGCCGGGGAGTTCATCACGAACGGCTCGCGCGTCTACTACGACGTCGGGCATTTCGAGGTGAGCACCGCGGAGACGACGAACTTCCACGACGTGGTCGTGTGGGAGAAGGCCGGGGAGAAGATCCTGGACTGGCTCCGCCGCGTCATGGAGGACAGGTACACGGCGGGCACGACGAAGATCCATGCGTTCAAGAACAACACGTCGCCGGACGGCACGTCCTACGGGTCCCACGAGAACTACTGCGTGTCCCGCGACGTTCCGTGGCCGAGCCGGTTCATCCGCGACCTGGTCCCCCATCTCTCCACGCGGATCATCTACACGGGCGCGGGGGACATCGTCCGGGGGAAGTACGTCCTCTCGCCCATGGCCTTCCTCACGTCCCAGGTGATCAGCGGGGAGACCATGCACGACACGGGGATCCTTAACACGCGGGACGAGCCCCACGCGGACGGCCGTCTCTGGCGGCGCCTCCACGTGATCGTGGGCGACGCGCTCATGAACGAGACGGCGATCATGCTCCGCCACTTCACCACCTCGGCCATCATCCAGCTCATGGAGGCCGACGCCCTGCAGGACGTGCCCCGCCTGAAGGATCCCGTCCGAGACATGTGGCACAACGTGGAGAACCGGAATCCGGAGCAGTGGCGGATCGAGCTGGAGGACGGATCCGTCGTCTCGCCCATCGACATCCAGCGGTACTACCTCGGAAAGGTTGAGACCCTCGCCGAGGACGCGTGGGAGAAGCGCGCGCTGAAGACCTGGGAGGAGGTGCTCGATGACCTGGAGAACCGGCGTTCCAAGGACGCTGCGCGCCGGGTGGAGTGGCTCGACCGTTGGTTCGCCGTCCAGGCGGCCTCGGAGGACAAGGCGGGACCCGATGTGGAGATGATGGCCTGCAAGCAGTACTCCGAGATCGGGGCGGAGCGTTCCCTCTTCTACAAACGCCAGCGAGAAGGGCTCGTGGACCGCGTCACGGACGACGAGTCCATCAAGGCGGCCATCACGGAGCCCCCCGAGGATACCCGCGCCCGACTTCGCCGGGAACTATGCGACACCTTCAATATCGAGATGATTGATTGGTCTGTCCTGGTCGTGAACGACGGGACCCGTCGACGTATCGATCTCCCGGATCCGTACGCCACCGAGCTGGAGGCGACCTATGCCGCAGCAGGTTGAGGAGAAGCCCAAGAAGCGCAAGAAGCAGGAGAAGAAGCTAGAGTTCGAGGCGGGGAAGGTCTTCACCCCCGGTGAAGTGAAAGAGGAGGACTTTGAACTCGACTTGGACAGCGCCCGCTTCAAGGCGGCCAAGGGCGAAGGCGGAGACCGCCGGGCCTGAACCGTGCGCGGCGCCTGCGCCGACCGCACCGGCGTAACTCTTTATGGCCTGCGGCGTTTCCCGCCGCCGGCATGGCCACCCACGTCGACTCGTTGGAGAATGGCCTCAAGGTCATCCTCCGGCCCATCCCGGACACGAAGGCCTTCTCGTGCTGGGTGACCTACCGCGTGGGTTCGCGGAACGAGGTCCCCGGGATGACGGGCTCGACCCACTGGGTCGAGCACATGCTGTTCAAGGGGGGCGGCAAGCTCGCGAAGGGGGAGATCGACCGCCTGATCAGCCGGATGGGCGGCAAGATGAACGCCTTCACGGACACGGACTTCACCACGTACTTCGAGACGATCCCCGCGTCCGGCATGGACACGGCCCTCATGATCGAGTCGGAGCGGATGCGGAACGCCGCGTTCGACCCGAAGGAGGTCGAGGCGGAGCGCACGGTCGTCATCAGCGAGCGGGAGGGCGCGGAGAACCAGCCCGAGTTCCTCTCCGAGGAGGAGCTGTGGGGCCTCGCGTTCCACGTCCACCCGTACCACTGGACGGCCATCGGGTACAAGCAGGATCTCGCGACGCTGGACCGGGAGCCCCTGTACCGGCACTACCTTCGCTACTACGCGCCCAACAACGCGTTCCTCGTCCTCGTCGGCGGCTTCGACCCCGCGGTCGCCATGCAGCACATCCGGGAGTCGTTCGGCCCCCTGAAGCCGGAGCCCGCGCCTCCCCCGGTGCGACTCGTGGAGCCGGAGCAGCACGGGGAGCGGCGGAGCGACCTGGAGCGCCCCGGGGCCACGGACCTCCTGCTCGCGGGCTGGCACATCCCGCCGTTCTCCCACGAGGACACGCCGGCCCTGATCCTCCTCACGACGATCCTGGGCGGCTGGCACGGCCTCACTCCCTTCGCCGGCGGGGACTGGCGCCCGCGGTCGACCCGCCTGTACCGGGCCCTCGTGGACCGGAAGCTCGCCACGGACGTGTCCGTGCGTCAGGAGCTGAAGCGGGACCCTGCCCTCCTCATCGCGAGCGCGACCCTGGCCCAGCGCGTCTCCCCGGACCGCGTGGAGCAGGTGGTGGACCGCGAGGTGGACCGGCTGCAGAAGGCCGTGCCCTCCAAGGCGGAGATGGACCGGGCCAAGCACCAGGTGCGCTCCTGGGACCGTTACGAGCACGACGGGGTCACGTTCCAGGGCATCCTCCTGAGCACGCTGGAGGCCCTCGTCGGCTGGGACGCCGGGGAGGGGCTCCTGAGCAAGGTGGACCGTGTCCGACCGGACCGGGTGCGCGCGGTCGCCCGGAAGTACCTCGTCCCGGAGCACCGGAGCGTGGTCCGGTTCCACGCCCAGGAGGCGGAGCCATGAACCTCCCGGACCGGGCGGTCCTCGACAACGGCGCGGTCGTCGTGTCCCAGCCCCTGCCCTCCAACCCGTTCATTGCGTTCCGGGGGAGCGTGCCCGCGGGCACGTTCGCGGAGGGCGAGGAGCACGGCGTCGCGGAGTTCGCGTCGCGCCTGCTGCTCGGCGGCACCCGCCGGATGTCCGCGGCCAAGATCGCGGACCGGCTGGAGGGGATCGGCGCGACGCTGGAGTTCCACAACACCCAGGAGCTCCTGCTCTTCTCCGGCCGCTGCACGCGGGAGACCGCGGCGGAGACGGTCCGGATCCTCGTGGAATGCGTCTCCCAGCCCGCGTTCCCCGCCCGGGAAGTGGAGCGGGTCCGCGGCGAGCTCCGGAACGACCTGCGGATCGAGGAGGACGATACGCGGCAGCGGGCGTACCGCGAGCTCCTCCGCATCGTGTTCCCCAAGGACCACCCCTACGGCCGCGACCCGAAGGGCGGGGAGGAGCGCGTGCGGCGCATCCGGCGGTCGGACCTCGTCGCCTTCCACGGGGACCACGTCGGGCCCGATGGCCTGATCTTCGCGGTCACGGGGGACGTGGACCGCGGTCTCATCGAGAAGGCGGTGGCCACCCCGCTCAGCCGGTTCCGCGGCAAGGCGGAACCCGCGCGGTCCACCCCGCCGCCCGCTTACAAGCCCCGCCATCTCGTGATCGATATGCCGCACAAGTCCCAGGCGGACGTCGTCCTCGGCGCGCCCGCGGTGCCGCGGCGCCACGACGACTACTACGCCCTCCTCCTGGCCAACCTCCTCCTGGGGCGGATCGGGCTCTTCGGCCGCCTCGGGAAGAACCTCCGGGACGAGCTCGGACTCGCGTACTACGCGTACAGCAGCCTGGATGCCCGCACGGCCGCGGGCATGTGGTCCATCAACGTGGGCCTGAACCCCTCCAACCTGGCGCGCGGGGTCCAAGGGATCCGGGACGAGCTCGGTCGGCTGCGGACCGAGCCCTTCGCGGTCCAAGAGATCGCGGACGGGAAGGACAACCAGGTGGGCTCCCTCGTCGTGTCCCTGGAGCGCAATGCGGAGGTCGCTGCGGAGCTCCACCGGATGGAGCACTACGGCCTCGGCATGGACTTCCTGGAGCGCTACGGGGAGATCATCCAGGGGCTGACGGACGAGGCCGTCCGCGATGCCGCCGTGAAGTACTTCTCCGCCACGCCGTGCTCTTGGGTGGTCACCGGGCCTGCGAAGGGGACGAAGCTGGCTCTGTAGGCGCCTCCGCCGTCTCGAGTCGCCGTTGCCATGCGTCCGCGCAGTCGTACGGGCTCAGCGTTTATATCGGGGACGCAGCGTACCTGCGGCCGCCCGGGAGAGACCTGCGGCTTCTGACGCTCCCGGCTCGGGGGACCTCCATGCTCCTCGGAACCCGGACGAGCGTGCTCGCACTCGTAGTCGTCATCGTGGCCGTCTCCTTCACGGCGGCGGGGAACGGGACGGCGCCTGTCGCGGTGGCGACGCCCGAGGCCGGCCCCGTCTCGGCGTCGAGCCTCTCCCTTGGCTACCTCGACCCGGCGGACGGGGCGACGATCAACACGTCCACGCCGACGATCACGGTCGCCCTGGCGCCTGGGCCCGCCACCGTGGTCGCCGCGGACCTCCATCTGGACGGAATGAACCTGACGAGCGCGGGGACCCTCCAGGGGAACGCGTTCGTCCTCCCCTTGGCCCTGTCCCTCCGGAACGGCCCGCACGTCGCGAACTACACGGCCTTCGACAGCCTCGGGGGCCTGACGTTCGTCAACTGGACCTTCACGGTGGACACGATTCCTCCCCTCCTGCTCGTGACCGCGCCCGCCTATCCCATGGTCCCGACCTCCTTGGTGTTGGTCGAAGGGACCGCGGTCCTCGTCAACTACGCCCTCTTCCCTGGCGCGGCGCCCATCAACGTCACGGCGACCGTGCTCCCCTCGGGCGTGAAGCGATGGGCCTACCCCGTCGCCGGGCCCTTCAGCATCCCCGTGCCCCTGACCGAGGGCGTGAACACGATCTTCGTGAACGCCACGGACCACGTGGGCAACTTCGCGACCCAGATCGTGAACGTGGTCAGCGACACGGTGAAGCCGCCCCTCGTGGTCCTGACCCCCGCGAACCTGTCCGTGTCCCCGACCGATCTGGTCCGCGTCTCCGGCCTCTCCGAGTTCGGCGCGTACCTCTCCGTGAACGGGTTCAGCGTGACCGTCGCGCCCAACGGGACCTGGAGCATCGTCCTCGCTCTCCCCGAGGGGCTCAACATCCTCCAGATCGCCGCGGCGGATCAGGTTGGGAATCTCAACTACACCGGGCTCGCCGTCTTCGTGGACTCCGACGTGCCGCAAATCACCCTGACGTCGCCGACGGCGACCGTGTCCAGCCAGAGCCGGGTCGTCGTCGCGGGGACCGTCCGCGACACGAAGCTCGTGGCCCTCCTCGTCAACGGCCTGCCCGTCACGTGCAACGCGACGGGAGGCTTCAGCACGACCCTCACCCTGCTCGACGGACTGGATCCGATCATCCTCGTCGCGGTGGACGCGGCCCAGCACACGACGATCCTGAGGACCGCGATCCGCGTGGACACGACGGCCCCCACGGTCACCCTGACCTCGCCTCCGGACGGACTGGAGACCAGCGCGTCGACCGTCCTGGTCCAGGGGACCGTGAACGACCCGAACGCGACGGTCCTCGTGAACGATCAGATGATCCGTCCCGATGCGTCAGGGAACTGGCAGACGACCGTGGGCCTCGTCCCCGGAGCCAACGTGATCTACGTCTCCGCGGTGGATGCCGCCGGGAACCGCGGGGCCACCCTCGTCCTGCACGTCGCGGACTTTTCCCCGACCCCGGACTTGGAGAACCGGACCTCGGCGAACGCGGCGAACCTGGACGAGCTGAGCGCCATCGTTCGGTTCTCCCTGGTGGGGATCGTCCTCCTCGCCCTCGGCGTGGAGGTCGTCCTCTACGCCCGGTCGGCGCGGAAGGTCCGCGAGACGCGGCAAATCGTCGAGGCGCTCCTCCGCCTGTACAAACGGAAGAAGTAACCGGGTCGACGGGGGGTCCGCGGGAGCCGCTCCAAGCCTCTCAGAAGAGAGGTTCCTCGACGATGCGGGCCGCGCCCCCCACCGTGCACGGGATCGTCCGGATCCCGAGCTCCTCGATGCGCTCCCGGACCTCAGGACCCCGACCGGGCAGCGTGTTCACGTACACGGTCGCCCCCGTGTCGATGGAGAAGAACGCCGGGATGCCCGCGTCGCGCATCTTCCGCACGGCCAGGATCACCCGGAGGGTCTCGGGCTGCCACAGGACCATCTCCGCCGAACCGGTCATCGTGATCCCATGGAGCATGAGCGTGTCCCGCTCCGCGAGGGCGCAGATGGCCCCGATGTCCCGCTTGCGGATCGCGAGCTCCATCTCCGCGATGAGGCGCGGCATCTCCGCGAGGCGGGCATGGAAGAACGGCGACGTGAGCGCCTCGCGGTGGGCGTCCTCCGTCTGCTTGAAGGCGGGGATCAGGGCCACGACCATGTCCATCTGGAGGTCCTCGTCCGCGAGCTGGACCGCGTAGGAGTCCTCGTCGCTCACTCCCATCTTCCACTTGCTGAAGGCGCCCGTCACGGAGCGCGTCGCGGACCCGGCGCCGCGGCGGGCCATGCGGGAGACTTCCTGGAGGTCCGCCGGGAGGCCCACGGCGCGGCAAGCGGACAGCGCCAGGGCCGCAAACCCGGACGCGCTCGCTCCGAGGCCCACGTTGGACGGGAAGTCGTTCACGGAGACCATGCGGAACCGCTTCCTCACGCCGGACCGGGTGCGCACCTCACGGACCACATCCAGGATGCGCTGCATCTCCCGGGCGGAGATGGTCCGGTCGTCGATCGTCGCGGTGTCTCGATCGAAGTCGCCGAACTCGATCGTGGTCCGCGTCGTGAGCGGCGCTGTGCAGACGCTGATCGAGTCGTGGAAGGGAAGGCGCAGGACGGGGTCCGCGAGGCCGTGGTACTTGATCAGGCCCTGGATGGGATGGGCCACCGCGGTCGCCTTCATGGCCGCCACCGCTCGAGGACCTCGAGGAGCTCCCGATGGTCTCGGATCTCTGCATCAGGGCCTTGGGCTCCCGAAGCGGAGGGATGGTGCACCGCATGCTCGGAGTCGTGGCCCACGTCGAACCACACGGCCCGCATGCCCAGGCCTCGGGACCCGGCCACGTCCGCGACCAGGTCATCTCCCACGTGGACGGCCTCCGCGGGTCGAAGGCCGAGATGCTCCAGGGCCGCCTCGAAGATCCGGGGGTCGGGCTTGCGCACGCCCAGCTCGTCCGAGAAGATGCGGTCGTCGAAGTGCTTCCCGATGCCCATGTCGTCCTGGATGGGCCGGAGGAAGCGGCCCCACGTGCGGCCCGTGTTGGAGATCAGGCCCACCTTGTAGCCTTGCCGCTTGAGCGCCGCGAGCGTGGAACCGATGTGGGGATAGAGGATCGGAAGCTTCGTGCGGATGGCGTCTCCGAAGGAGGCCGCGAGGGCGTCCATCAGATCCTCGTCGGCCGCATCCAGCTCGGCGAGCTCGAGGAAGGCGTGGATCTGTTCCTCGCCGCTGAGGTCCACCCGTTCCCCCCACTTCCGGGCCAGGAGCTCCGTGTGCCGGTCGTAGGCGCGGTAGAGGACCTCGGGTTCCACGACGAGGCCCCGCGCGGCGAACGCCTCGACGATCCGCTCCACGCGGATCCGCCGCATGTGGGCGTCGTAGTCCGGCCACGGGGTCTCGGCGATCGTGTGCCACCAGTCGAAGGTCACGCCGCGGATCCCGGTCCCCCTAGGCATCGAAGATCACCTCGGCCACCCCCTTCTCGGGGTCCACGGCGAGTCGGTGGTAGGTCACCGCCTTGATCGCGAGCCTGAGCTCGTGGCGCTTCTTGTCGATCGCCTCGCCCCAGGCCTTGGCCTCCAGCCGCGTTCCGCTCACCCGGACCTCGAACTTGCAGAACAGGAGGTGCTGCGTCTCATGGAGGAACAGGAGCTCCGAGAGCCAGGCGACGAGGAGGGCCGGGAGGTCGTCCGCGGCCAGGCGCACCTCGACCTCGCCGACGGCGCGCACGCGCTCGGGGTTCGCGATGAGGCTGAACATGCCCGCGGCCGCGCTCTCGAACAGCTCGGACGCCGACGCGCCGTAGGCCCGGATGCCCACGTCCGCGGTGTGGTCGATCTCCTCGTAACGCACGAGGGAGCCAAAGGCCCCCACGATATGAAGATTCCTCGCTCCCGCCGGCTCACACGCCCCGTTCCTTCCCGGGCCACAGGAACTTGTGGATCTGGGGCTGGAGCCGCACGTCCAGCCGGTCCTCGAGGATCCACGTCGCCAGGGTGGCCGGTTCCAGGCCCTCCCGGATCCGGTGGGCGGGCATGACCGGGGAGAAGAGGACCGTGTCCGCGGGGATGGCCCGGTTCCGGACCGTGTCCCTCGCGAACTCGTAGTCCGCGCGGTCCAGGAGGACGAACTTGACCTCGTCGAACGGACGGAGGAGGCGCAGGTTCTCGAAGGCCCGCTTGGCGACCATGGTCGAGCCGGGACACTTGATGTCCATGATGTACCGCACGCGACCCTCCTGGCGGCGCGCCGCCACCGCGGCGTCGAAGGGCGCCAGGTCCACCTCGCCGTCCGTTTCCATGGAGTGCACGAGGTGCGCGGGTAGGGCCTCGATGGCCTTGGCCACGGAGCGCCACTGGAGCAACGGCTCGCCCCCGGTCCAGCAGAGGTGGCCGATCCCGCTCCGGCCCCCTCCGTGGGAGCCGATCAGGTCCTGGACCCGTGCAACGAGCTCATCCACCCGGACTTCGCGATAGTCGCCGCCTTCCACGGCGTACACGGAGTCGCACCAGGCGCATCGCAGGTTGCACGAGTACAGGCGCACGAAGACGGTCGGCGTGCCGACCAGGCTGCTCTCTCCTTGGATGGAGGCATAGCATTCGCTGAGGAGGAGGGTCTCCCCCGGCTTGTTGGCGACGACGGCTTCGTGGTGCACGGTCGTGTCGGATATGGCGGCCCCGCTACTAATTAGGCACTCGTCGTTCGCGGATGCCGCGCGTAGGGGAGCGGGTCCTTCACGCCCGCTTCGCGGAAGCCCTTGAGCCGGAGCTGGCACGAGTCGCAGACGCCGCAAGCCTTCTCCTCGCCTTGGTAGCAGGACCAGGTGAGGGCCCACGGTACGCCGAGCTCCTCGCCCTTGCGGACGATGTCCGCCTTGGTCATCGCGATGAGGGGTGTGCGAATCTCGATGACGTCCCCCTCGACGCCGCGCTTCGTGCCGAGGCGGGCGACCTCCTGGAACGCAGCGTAGAACTCAGGTCGGCAGTCGGGGTAGCCCGAATAATCGATCTGATTGGCCGCGATGTAAATGGCCTTGGAGCCCGTGGTCTCCGCGAGCCCGAGGGCATAGCTCAGGAGGATCGTGTTCCTCGCCGGTACGTACGTGGCCGGGATGCCTTGGCCAATCTCCTCCAACCGCCGCTGCTCCGGGACGGGGATCTTCCTGTCCGTGAGCGCGGACCCACCGATCGCGGCAAGGTCCAAGGTCACGACCCGATGGTCTCGAACGGCGAAGTGCCTCGCGACCTTCCTCGCTGCGTCGAGCTCCTTCTTGTGCCGCTGCCCGTAGTCCACGCTCAGGGCCGTGACCTCGAAGCCCTCCTTCAAGGCGATGGCCAGCGCGGTGGCGGAGTCCATGCCGCCGCTCAAGAGGACGACCGCGCGAGTTGCCACGGACGGCCATCTCGCTTGCAGGTAATAGAACTGTCCACCGCGGGTCGGGATCCGTTACGCGAGGACGGTGGAGAAGGGTTGGCCGAAGAGGATGGTGAGCCGGAGGTCGTAGGACGCTGCCAGGTTCCCATTCAGGGTGAAGTAGTCCCCGGTGGAGAGGTAGCCGTCCCCGTCCGCATCCGTGAAGTTCAGCGTGCCGGTCGGAAACGCCCCAACGGTGCCGTTGACTAGGGATGCGTTCGCGATGACGACGTGGCCGCTCTCCGTGAGCGTCGCGCGCAGTGTGCGGTTGAGGGCGAACTCCGGGCTCCATCCGGGTACGTTTGCGGTCATCCTCCACGGCCCGCTCCCCTGGACCGTGAAGGTCGCAACAGAACTGAAGGGGGCGGGGACTCCATAGCCGAGGATCCACCTAATGTCCCCGAAGATCTGGCGGTCCGACAGGAGGCGGAGGTTGAAACCCGAGCGGTTCGCGGCTCCGGTCAGGGTGAATAGGTCTCCCGCATCCAGCCGACCATCCGAGTTCCCGTCCGTGAACGACAGCGTCACCCCCGTCACGGTCTTCAAGGGCAGATCCGTGAGGTTGCCGGACAGCAGGAGGTTCGCGTTGAGGTCGTACAGCTGGAACGAGACCGAGGTCGTCGGGGGAGGGGTGCCAAACGGGAACCCGCTCACGCGGAGCGCGGATCGGATGGGCGGGCCGGGTTGGTCCCCGGCCCAGGCCAGGTCCACCATGGCGGGCTGCCCGGACAACGAAGACTCCAGGGGACCGTCCGGTCCATTCAGGATGTAGTGCGCGTCGCCGACGTACGTGCGGTTCTCGAAGAACATGACCCCGATTTCGAGCAGGTACGTATCCCACGAGTTGGCCGTCGAGGTCGGAGGCATGCGGATGTCCAGGCGGTCCCCGTCGTCCAGCATGCGGTCACCGTTTGTGTCGACGAACCGCAAACTCCCGTTGGCCGACGTCCCGTCCGCGAGGGACCTCATCTGGTCCACGATCGGGAACACCAGGGACGAGCCCAGGATTCCAATGTACTGGATGCCGGCCAGGGTGTTCCAGCGGCCAACGGAGTCCACTGCGCTCCCGGTCGGGAACTGGGGGTTGCCCCTCGGGACCGGGGCTGACTTGCGGAGGGCGACGGGCAGGATGCTCAGGTTGTACCGGAGAGCGTTCGGGGTGAAGATCCCGTAGTCCAGCCAGCCCCCCGGCTCGGTGGAGTTGTAGGCCAGGATGAGGCCATCCACCCGGCTGACGGCGTCTAGGACGACCCGGATCGCGGCAAGACTGAGGGGGAACGGGCACGCGAGCTCTGGCGCGGAGACCGCGGCGTCACCGTTGATCGTGTAGCTCTGGAAGTGAAGGGTGGTCTGGAACGTCTGGCCGATCGAGTAGGTCGCGTTCGGGTCTCCGAAGACCTGTCCCGGCGCCGGTCCCATCCCCACTTCCGCCGCATTGCATTCCGTGCCGCCGTCGAGTTGAAGCGCGACCTTCGGCCCGTAGGTCGTGTTCTCTCGGTAGATTCCCGTGATCGTCCCCTGCACCGCGATGGCACTGCCGGGCGCGAAGTGGTCGAAGGCGAACACCTCGGCAATCGTCCGGGGACGGATGAACTCCCAGTAGACGACAAACCCTGCGGCGACGACGACCGCGCCCACAACGAGGACAAGGAGGAAGCGCCTCTCCCGGCTCCGCCTCTGCTGCGGCTCGGGAGATCCCTCCATCGAGACAGAGACCGCTGGAGCACCTAGAAGGGGTTTGCGGTCGGACTGTTACGACGTCAGCCGCGAGCCGTATCTTCGGAGATAACCCTGCAGCGTCCGACGGGTCCCGTCGTCCCACCGCCGCGCGGCCCCGGACGGATCCCGGGTCGCGAGCTCGATGAGGTCCACCGCGGTGCCCAAGTCCTTCACCGAGACGATCTCCGCTTCCAGGCGATTCCGCGGCCCTTGGTTGTGGTAGTTGCCCAGGGGAATCGCTACACCGGTCGCCCGCCATCCGTACAGGCCCCATGGCGTGGCCTCGCATGTCCCCCCGGACATGAGCCAGCGCTGGACCGGCTTGGACTTCGGTAGTCTCGAGCGCGCGGCGAGGAGCAGGCTTTCGGCCTGCGGGTCGAACGTCTTCCGGCGGTCGCCGACGCGGATGACCGGCCCTCCGCCGATCTCCACGCCCGGGATCGCCTTGCTGGCCTCCACGTTGATGATGATTGCGTTCCCCGGGATGGCCTCATCCTCGATGGCTCCGAGAGTGCCCACGAAGCCCTCCTCCTCGGCCCGCGTTAGGAGGGCGTGGAGGTTCATCCGGCGATCAGCGCAGGCGCGGCTCATGGCGGCCAGGGACACGGAGGATCCCGCGAGGTCGTCGAGCTGGCGTGCGTGGACGCGACCGTTCCGGACCGCGAAGTCCTCCAGCTCGAACGTCCCCATGTCATGGCGCCGCAGGCGGTCTACCTCGGGGGAGGATGCGAGACGGAACCGGTAGGTCTTGGGGGAGTACCCGAGGACGCGGGCGGCGACGGGAAGCCCGTCGCGGTAGAAGCGCAGGCGGGTCCCCCTGCGAAAGTACGCAGGGGCAAGCCCGCCGAGGAGGACGGCCTCCCGCTTCCCGACCATCTCGACGCCCGGGTGGTCCATGTGGGCCACGAGCCAGATCCCCGGCCCCTTCCGGCGCTGCGGCGGGGAGATGCGCAGGTTTCCCCACCGGTCCCTCTGGACGCGGGCGCCGAACCCCTTCGCGATCTTCGTGGCCTCTGTGGCGACGCGGTCCTCGTGGAACGAGGTCGTGGGCTGCGTCGCAAGCCGTTCGAGGATCCGGACCACGCGGGGGATGCGGGCCATGGACCCGGGGATGGTCCTTCGCGCTAAACGGTTTGTCCTGCGCTCCTCGGCCATCGCTATGGTCAAGTAACCACAACCGGATCGGGATGGCATGCAGATTGGATGCGGCGTCTACGTCCACGCGGTCCGCGGGCACCCCTACCTCTACGTGTGGCATTACGAGACCACGGGCGGTCGGCGCCGGCAGGTGAAGGAGTACATGGGCGCCGCGGGACGCCAGGACATCCGGGAGGAGGCCATCCGCCGCGTGGACGCGTACTTCCGGAGGGCGGCCCGGGACCTGGAGCGCCTGCGGAAGGAGACCCTGGCGTCCATCGCCCGCGGGCGGTAGGCCGCGCGGTCGGGTGGGGCGTCTGGGGAAATCAACCTTAAATAAGGTTAACAAGTCCCTCGGGGCCGTGGGCCTTCCCACGGTCTCCCTTAGTACGCGCGGATCTCATCGAAGGCGTACGCCTCGGGTTTCCGCTCCCCGAGGACGATCTCGAACTCCTGCGGCGTGAGCATGGGCTGTTTATACTGGAGCACGTCCTCGATCGCGATGCGCGGGCAGGCCGTGTTCACCCAGGCGTCCACGCGGTACCCTTCCAAGAACTCCGGGGACACGAGGTCCAGGAGGAAGAGGTTCGCCTGCCGCCCGTGTCTCTCCGCGAGCGCCTTCAAGTCCTTGGCCATGTCCATCCGGACCTGCCCATTCTTCTTGGACACGATGATCCCGAAGACCTTCGCGTCGTGCGCGCGAGCGATCGCGGCCCACCGTTGCCGCAGGACGCGATCCTTGAGGTCCGCCAGGTTCCGCGCGCTCCCCCGCTCGGGGTCCGCGATGACGATGGGCTTGTCTGTGAGGAAGGCCACGCCCAGGGGATGGAACTCCCCCGTGCCGATGTAGAGGTACCCGTCCACGTCGTTCACGACGGCCTCCGCGGTGTGGTAGTCGCATCCGAGGAGCTGGCCCGCGTACGCCACCCGCTTGTCCGGCTCGCCGATCCGAACCTCGTGGCCCGCCTTCTCCAGATGCTCCTGGATCCGGGGCAGCCAGCCGCGGAACTGGGTCGTCGTCAGGAGGCCGACACGCTTCGGGAGCATGGGCTCCGCGGCGTCCACGAAGGCCAACGAGGCGAGGGGCGGACCCGGGAGGTCGTAGAAGAACACCCGGTTGTACCGCAGGTGGGGCATGGGGGCGTGGCCCAGGTGGACGATGAGGTCCACGGGCATCTCCGCGATGTCGCAGGCGCCGAACGATGGATCGGCGGACACGAGGCACGTGACGCCCGCCTTGGACTCGATCTCCTGGGCCAGCTCGACGGCCTTCGTGCGCAGGCCGACGGGGAACTGGAGGCCGACCGTCTTCGCGTTGCGGCCCCGGATGACCTCAAGGAGCCGGTCCGTCTCGCTCATGGAGGGGAAGCAACGCTCGACGTGAGAGAAAAACTTGTGCGTGGGCTTCCGGCTCACTTCTTCGGCTTCTCGCGTTCGACGACGATGCGCCAGGGCGTCGGCAGCTTGACGCCACCCTTGCGGAGGGCGATCTTGGCGTCCGCGACGTGATCCTCGGTCGTCTCCAGGGTGAAGATCTTCGTCCCCGGGTGGACGCGCGCCGCGGTTCCGACGGGCTGGCCGAAGGCGGCTCGCATCCCTTCCGAGATACGGTCGGCTCCCGCGCCCGTGGCGATCTTGTTCTCCCGGAGCACGTTGTGCGGGTAGAGACGGAGCTTGAGGTGGTACGCGTTCCCCGCCTTCTTCGCGATGTACCGGTTCAGGGAGATGCGCGCGGCCTCGAGGGCGATGTGCCGGATCTGGCACTGCTCCTCCGCCACGAGGTGGAGCTTCACGGGGAAGTGGGCGCGCAGGTCGCCGATGTCGAACTGGCTGATCCGGATGGCGGGGACGCCGCCCATGTACTTCCGCTGGCTGTACGCCTGCCCACGGATCTCGCGGTACATGCTTCCCGGCTTGCGCGTCATGGTAGGGGCCGCTCCAAACGTGGGGCGCTATATAATCCTTCGGGGCGAGGAGTCCGTCCGCCCCCAGATGGGAGGCCTGTACGCAGGTTTCATCCTGCTCCAAGCCCATCGCGGGCGCGGTGGCCGGATGCAAACGGAAACCTCCCAGATGCTCGTCGTCTCCCTGCCTATGGTCCTGATCCTGGGCTGGGCCGTCGCAGTCTTCCTCGCCGCGTACGGCGCCTGGAAGCGGAACCCCAGTCTCATGGGGCTGGGGCTCGGTGCCGTCGGCGGGATGACCCTCGTGACGCCCCTGGCCTGGTATCTCTACGCCACCACGAGGCCCGACCTGTTCACAATCGGGTCGGGAGACCTTCTGATCCTGGCCTTCCTTGCGTTCCTGGGCGGAGGCGTACTCGCCACAGGCGTGGCCCTGCCCTCGTTGCGGCATTCCCCGGCGGCAAAACGTTAAGAGCGGGGCCATAGCTCGCCACGGCCGCCATGCTCCTCGTGAAGCTCGGCGGCAGCATCCTCACGGACAAGGCGCGGCTCCGCACGCCGCGGAAGACGGCCATCGCACGGCTCACGAAGGAGCTCGCGGGACTCGGTGACGACCTCCTCGTGGTCCATGGCGCGGGGTCGTTCGGCCACGTGCTCGCGCGCAGGTACGCGCTGAACGGCCCGGCGAAGTCGACCAAGGCGAAGGGTGCCGCCGTGGTCCAGCGCGACGTTCGCACCTTGGACGCGTTCGTGATCGACGGGCTGCTCAAAGCGGGCCTGGCGCCCGTGGTCCTCCCGCCTTCGGCGGTCCTGGGTCTCGACGACGGCCGCGTGGTCTCCTTCGACGTGGCCGCGTTCCGTGACTACATCTATCAAGGCTTCACCCCCGTGACCTTCGGCGATGTCGTGCGCGACCGGACGCGGGGCGTGGCCGTGTGCTCCGGAGACATCCTCATGCTCGAACTCGCGAAGGCCTTCCACCCGCGGTCCGTCGTCTTCGCCGCGGATGTGGACGGTCTCTTCACCGCGGACCCCAAGCGGACGAGGGACGCGCAGCTTCTCCTTTCCGTCGGGCCGGCGGACCTCGCCCAGCTCGACCTCGGTCCCGCGAAGGGTGCCGACGTGACCGGCGGCATCGAGGCCAAGGTCCGCCGGATGCTCGAGATCGCCTCCTTCGCGGACGAGACAATCATCGTCAACGGTAACGTCAAGAACCGCGTCCGGGATGCCCTGCGGGGTCGCATCGTCATCGGCACCCGGGTCGTCGGAGGGCACTGACATGGCCGAACCGTCCAAGACGGAGCAGCGGAAGGCGGAGCACGTCAACATCATCCTGAACGAGGACGTGTCCGCGGGCTACGACTACTGGGGCGACGTCCACCTGCTCCACAGTGCGCTCCCCGAGCTCGACCTGGACGACATCGACCTCGCCGTCAAGCTCTTCGGCAGGCGCCTCGAGGCGCCGCTCGTCATCTCCTCCATGACCGGCGGCTTCGGCATGGGCGGGGAGATCAACGCGAACTTGGCCCGCGCCGCCGCCGAGGTGGGCGTCGCCATGGGGGTCGGCTCCCAGCGCGCGGCCATCGAGAAGCCCGAGCTCGAGCCCACCTACGCGGTCGTCAAGGACCACGACGTGCCCCTCCTGTTCGCCAACCTGGGCGCGCCCCAGCTCATCCCGCAGGCCACGAAGCGTGCGTACGGCGTCGCGGACGCGAAGCGGGCCATGGACATGATCGGCGCGGATGCGCTCATCGTCCATCTCAACTTCCTCCAGGAGGTCGTCCAGCCCGAAGGGGACCGACGCGCCAAGGGCTGCCTCGCCGCGATCAAGAACCTCGCGGCCCGCTTCCCCGTCATGGCCAAGGAGACGGGTGCGGGCATCTCTCGCGATGTGGCCGCGGCCCTCAAGAAGACCGGCGTCAAGGCGATCGACGTGGGCGGCCTGGGCGGCACCTCCTTCTCCGCCGTGGAGCACTACCGTGCACGGAAGGAGGCCTCGTCCCTCAAGGAGCGACTGGGCGCCACGTTCTGGGACTGGGGCATCCCGACACCCGCGTCGATCGTCCTCGCGAACGTCGGTCTGCCGATTGTCGCCACGGGCGGGGTGCGGAGCGGCCTGGACGCGGCCAAGGGCATTGCCCTGGGGGCCACCGCAGCCGGCATGGCGAAGCCCATGCTCGAGGCGGCCAAGGTCTCCTCGGACGCCGTGGTCGCCGAGCTGAAGGCGGTCATCGAAGAGCTGAAGGCCGCTATGTTCCTCACGGGCGCCTCCTCCGTCGCGGAGTTGCAGGAGCGGCACGCGATCATCAACGCGCCCACCGCGACGTGGATCGAACTCGCCGGGGAATCGTGAGCCGATGACCGACTCCCCCGCGTCCGAGGTCGAGCGCCTCGAGCGACTCCTGCGGCCTTACCGCGACGCGTGCAACGCGAACCTGCAGACCATGTGGGAGGAATTCCTCACCGCCCATCCCGTCGGGCGGTACCCGTCGACGAAGACCATGTCGCGGAATGCGCGGCTCTTCCTCGCGGGGAAGCGGTATCGGTACGCGATTACGCTGGCGGGATACCGTCTTCTCACGGGGGAGCCGCCCTCGGCCGCCTTGGAGCGCGCCGCCTGCTGGCTCGAGTGGTATCACCTGTACACCCTGTTCCTGGATGACATCATGGACGAGGACGAGCGGCGGCGCACGCTGCCCAGCGCGTGGTCGTCCAACGCGGCCCTGTACCGCCGCGAGGATGCGGACCGCCCCGCGGTCGTGTTCCGCACCCGGCGACACCGGTACGGCGCGTCCCAGGCCATCCTCGACGCCCTCCGCATCCGTTCCCTGGCCGAGCGTGCGATCGAGAGCCCCCGGGAGTTGGAGCCCTCCGTCCGCGTGGGGCTCCTGACCGAGCTAACCGAGGTCGACTTGGTCCTGAGCGACGGCCAAGCCCTGGACGTCGATTTCGAGGGGCAGCGGCGCATCCCCGAGGAGGACTACGTCCGGATGAGCGAGGCGAAGACGGGTCGTCTCTACCTCGGAGCGGCAGGCACCGCGGCCATCGCCGCGGGGGCGCCCGTGGAGGTCCGCGAGGCCCTCCAGGAGTATGCCCTCCTGTTCGCCGTGGCCTTCCAGGATCGGGACGACCTCCTCGGCGCCGGCGTGGTCCCTTCGGAGATTGGCGGTTCGTCCGAAGGCGACATCCGCCAGGGCAAGCGCACCCGGATCTACGTCTTGGCGACCCAGGCGCTCAAGGGCCCAGACCGGACCGCCTTCCTGCGATCCTACGGCCGCGGCTCCCGGACCACGAAGCGCGACCTCGAGACCGTGCGGTCCCTCCTCGCGCGCCACGTGCTTCCCCTCATGGAGATGCGGATCGAGAAGAACCTGGATCTCGCGCGCAAGGCCCTGGACCGTCTCCCGGCGAAGGATCCCGAGGCCCGCGCCCTCCTCGAGGTCCTGCTGGACGCCCAGCGGTCCCGGGTGCGCTAGTCCTCCAGGCCTCGGCCCGTGATCCGGAACGTCGCCCGGCTGCCCTCCTCCCGGTGGCGGTGCTTCTCCAGGACCGCGGCGCGCTGGCTCGGGCCCACCTTCTCGAACCGGATGATCGTCTTCGCGTTGTGGCTGAGCATGTGCCCGCCCAGGGGCATGTAGCGCCCCGTGTCGATGTCCGTGTACACCTGGGACGTCACGACCACGGGGATGCCGCGGGTGCGGGACACCTTGAGCAGGCGCGCGATCTGCCGCGTCAGGGAGTACCGCTCGTCCCGGCGCGTCTCGTCCCGCATGGTGAGGCGGTAGTGCATCGTGATGCTGTCGATGATGATCAGCCCGACCTCCGCGTTGCTCTCCGCAATCTTCACGGCCTTCTCGATGAGCGACTCCTGCTCCTCGAAGCTGTACGGTTCCGAGAAGAGGATGTTCTTCGCGACCACGTCGAAGTCGTCGCCGCAGATCTGGCGGAGGCGCTCCATGGACACGCCCTCCGTGTCGACGTAGATCACCTTGCGGCCCGCCCGCACCACGTTGCGGGCGAGCTGGAGGCAGAGGTTCGTCTTGCCGCTCCCCGCCTCCCCGTGGAGGAGGGTGATGCACCCGTCCTCGATCCCCCCACCCAGGAGCTCGTCCAGGGCGCGGCAGCCCAGGGCCACCTTCATCGCTCGGGCAAGGGCGGGGCCGCCTTTAAGGCTTCGAGGGGATCGCCGGAAGGGCGGACACGTAGGCCTCGTCCGCGGTCCAGACGACGACCGCGCGGCCCGGTCTCACGCCCCGGCTCAGGACGGGCCGTTCCGCGCCCGAGTCCGGATGGGGCGCGACGAGTCCGCCGCTCACGCCGGGGCGAATCTCCGTCTCGAACCGCTCCGCGTCGACCCGACGCAGGCCGCGCAGATCCTTCGCCTTGTACCGGCGCCGCTCGCCCGTGGCCAGGTTCCGCAGCTCGACGAAGGGGCGGAGGGAGAGGACCTCGGTCACCTCGGACTTGTGGCGGACCAGATCGCCCACCTGGAACGCGGGAAGCCGCACGAGGGTCGTGACGCGGTAGATCTCCTTGCCCTGTCGCTGGCCGAACAGCTTGGGCGAGGCGGTGACCGAGCCGCCGAACGCCTCCGCGACTTCCTTCGCGAGCCGCGTCCCGAGGGCGTTCGTGCTCACGTAGAAGTCCAGGCCGCCGTGGATCTCCTCCGTCCGGGAGATGAAGTCGCCCGCCTCGTCGCGTCCGCGCTCCACGCGGGACAGCACGAGGGTCCGCACGCCGCGCATCTCCGCGGGCGTCAGGTCGCGGTCCTCCGCGCGCACCTGGAGGATGCCCTCGTAGTACCGGCCCGCCTGCTTCGCGCACGTGTCGCAGACGGACGGCTTGATCCGCAGCCGGACATGGAAATCCTGGACCTGGCGGAGATCCTCGAACCGCCCCGACGCCTTCACCGTGAGGAAGAAGTTGTTCGCGTCCTCCTCGCGGGCCACGTGGGTGAACGTGACGTGCTCGAAGGGCGGCAGTGCGCGCACCTTCTCCCGGAGGAGCTGCGGAATCGCCAGGTCGAGTTCCACTCGGGACCACCCGGACCGGAAATGGAAGGCGCCGCATTGCGCGCATCGCGGCACGTCCAGGTTCGCGGGCGGCTCCACGACAGGGTGCTTCTTCGCGAAGCACGACCCGCACACGCCCTGATAGACGGGTCCCTCGGCCCCGCACTCGACGCAGAACATGACGGTGGGTTCGCAGCGGCCCGCGGCTACTTAAGGGATGGCTATGCGGACCCGGACCGCCGATAGCGGCGTAGAAGTCCATAAGTATCCGCTGCGACGTCGGCCCCCATCTCCATGCCGCGAGTGAAGTCCTGGTGGAGACTCAAGAAGACTCGCCACCGTGACGCCGTCGTCCTGTCCGTTATCTCGTCGGCCCTGCTGCTCGCAGGTCAGCTGCCCCTCCAGCAGGACCTCTACCAGGAGTACCTCCTCCCGGTCGTCCACGAACCGCTGGTGTTCGTCTTCGACGTGGTTCTCCTCATCCTCGCGTACACGAGCTACTTCGGCGGTATCCTCGTGCTCCTCGGAGGCGTCAACTTCCTGTGGGGGCAGGCGAGCCGTGGGCGGTTCCTGCTCTCCCTCGGGCTGGGCATCGGCTCCATCGGGCTCCTCAAGGAGCTCGCCCTGGCCGTGCTCTCGAGCTCGTCTCCCGTCTCGGTCATCGTCTACTTCGCGACGAGCCTCACGGGCCTCGGGCTGATCGTCGGGTGCGCGAGCTACGTTCTCATGCACGAGTACGCCCTCATGCTGAAGAAGCATGCCAAGAGCATGTGGCGGCAGTGGCGCCGCGTCCGGCGTCCGCGGTCCGTGCGGCGCCGGTTCCGGGGATCCGCGAACGCCCGATGAGGGACGCGGTCCGCCGCCATGGCCGGGCTTAGAGCCTCGCGATGGTCCATCCGATCCAGGCGACCAGGGCGAGGGCGGCGAGGACGAAGGCGATCCCGATGGCCCACTCGCCCGCCGCGGGCGGCGTGGGAGCAGATGGCGGAGCCGCGGCGTGCACAGGCTCCTCGACGTGGTCCGCTGCAGCGGCGTCACGCATCCTCCTCGCGAAGGACGTGGGCCGGAAAAACCTTCGCAGGAACGGGCTCACTCCATCATCATGACGTACTGGGCGTGGGGGACGCCCCCGATCCAGAGGATCGCCTCGTCGCTCACGAAGCCGCCCCTCTTGGCCGCCTCGACCGTCTCACGGCCGACGAAGTTCCCGATGCTCGCCAGCTTCAGGTGGTCCACGAGGCCCTCCTCGGTGACCCGATCGCCCTCGTAGAACTTGCCCACCTCGATCTTGAATTTCCCCTCGCGGAAGGTCTTGCCCAGGAGGTCCTCGTCCGCCGCGGCGACCAGGGTCTCCTTCCCCTGGCTGTAGACCTTCATCCGGATGGCCATCGAGGTACGGGGATGGATTCGCCGCGCAGCCTAAAGGACTTTCCTACAGCCGCTCCACGAGCTTGTACTTGTTCTTCGCGGGGCTGTAGATCTCCCCTTCCTGGGACCACCGCTTGAGCCAGGAGTCCACCTTGGCGGGCGGGATCCCGCGTTCCTGGGCGATGCGGACGATGTCCTCGTAGTCCGCGACGCCGTCGGGACCCGCGAGCTCGCTGATGATGTCCCGAAGGGAGATGATCTGCTCGCGCTGGGACTGGCTGATGCCCGTCTGGACGATGTCGATGTCGAACTTCCCTTCTTCGCCCGCAACCTTGCCCATCCAGTACTCCACGATGCGCACCGCGCGCTCCGCGTCGTCGATGCTGACCTCGTTGCTCAGCCGGAGGCGGGCGCTCGCCTCGGAGAGTCGGATGATCGCCTCGAGCTGCCGCGGCGTGATCGGGACGCTCGACCCTGCGCCTTCTCCGGTCTTGCGAATCTCCAGGTACTTCTTCTCGATCGCCGCCATGGCCTCGTCCGTCATCACAGGGTAGATGCGCTTCGCGTACGCGACGTACTTGCGCAGGAAGTCGGGGTTGAAGTGCGGCGTATAGGGCTCCTCGAGTGTACCCGTCTCCGCAGTCGCGAGGCCCGCCTCGCGTCGCTTCATGAGCTCGCCCACCTGGTGTCCCTTGAGGACGTGCTCTGCAAGCTCGCGGTCCCTCTCGGCTTGGGGCCGATCGATCATCGAGAAGATGATGTCGAATCGACTCAACAGCGCTGGCGGCAAATCCAGTTGTTCAGAAATGTATTTGCGTTCATCGAAGCGGCCGAACTTCGGATTGGCCGCAGCGAGCACTGCGCACCGCGACTGGAGGACCGCGGTGATTCCCGCCTTCGCTACGCTGATTCTCTGTTGCTCCATGGCCTCGTGGATCGCGGAGCGGTCCTGCGGATTCATCTTCTCGATTTCGTCGATGCAGTTGTGCACAACCACGCCATCGCACACAAAGTTGCTATCACCAGGCACCCGGAGGTCGTACACATACCCGTCGTGCTCTTCGACCCGAACCTGGACGATTCGGTCCAAGGCGTAGTCGTACCCCGTCAACGACTCGAGACGCCGGCGGTCATCTGGGCTCAGCCAAGGGTCCACCGCCTTTGCGAGCTTGGAGAGCGTCGGTTTGAAGGGTCTCCGGTTCGCGTGGGCCAGGTCGTGGAGCTGGCTCCAGAAGGTCTTGTTCAGGAGCCTCCAGGGCTTTGGCCTAACCCCCGCCAGGATGGCGGAGACCGGTGCCACCGGCACCTCCTCGTGTTCCGCGGGCTGGAGAGCATGGGCCTGCGGTATCGTCTTCGACTTGACAGAATAGGGAGCCATCGCCTCCAGGAGTCGCCGAGCGTCGTCCCGAGCACTCACTTGGACGATGAGCACGTTGCGCCCTTCCCTGATGCGGGCGAAGACATCGAACCGGCGAAGTGCATACAGCAGGCGCTGATTGGCCTTCCGACGCGGTGAGAACACGAACTGGAGCTCGACGGCCTCGTAGGTCCTGCCGCGGGATTCCGACCGCTTGATTGAGATGCAGCCGTCCGCATCCATGAGCCCGGCCAGGAAGCCGCGAAGGGCTGCATCGTCGAGCTTGGTCAGGTTCTCGAGGTCATGTTCCGTCAGCCAACGGTACAGGAACGCGAGGAGATTGGACCCGCGATGCATGTGGTACATACCGCACTCGACCGGGCGACCCCGGATGCGCGAGCGCGTCATGCGGGGATGCATTCCCCAGCCGTACGGCGTGACCGCCTTCGTGAGTTCGAGGAGCCGCTGAATCTGAGCCAGATGGGCCCGGGACTGGAAGATGCTGAGGCTCGAGCGTCGGTTGTCCGTCGCGACGTGGCCGTCTCCGCAGATGAAACCGAGCAGGTAGCCCAACTCGGGCGTCAGGGTCGCGACCCGTAGACGCTCCGTCGAGCCTCGCCGGCCGAAGGCGAAGGGGCGCAACTTCCAGCTCTCGTACACTCCCAGGTCTCGGAGGATCTTCCGGAAGGCTCCAACCTTCAGGGCGCTCCTTCCATTGAGCGCGTTCCGGTCGAGACCGTATTCCCGATTCGCGGTCGCCAGCGTCCCGAACCGATCCACGAGGAGGTCGCGGAGGGTGCGTTTCTCCGCAATCGTGGGCTGGACGATCCATTCCGCCGGGATGAGATCGAGCAGGGCCGGTGGTTCGCGCGGACCGGGGAGGCGCTGGCAGGCCACAAGGCGGGCGCCCGGCCTCAAGTTCTGCAACCGCTTCCAGGAGAACGACTCGCCGTCCAAGACCAGGTGATCGGGCGTCAGTCGGACCTCGAATCCAGAAGAGAGCGTGACCCGGAGAACGGGGCCGCGGTATCGCCGACGGACGACGAATGCGGCCTCCTCGGTCCTTACTTGAGCCGCGGCAGGATCGAAGGCGGTTGTGGAACGGGCGAGAGGAGACAACTCGATCTCGCGGCCGCCGGCAACCGCCTTCACCGCACGAGGCGCTTCAAAAAGGTCCTCGACCCGGATGGGAGAGCCGTCGATCAGGACTTCCGCGTCGGGATGGAGGCACGCCAACCCCAAGTCCGCAAGGACCAGCGCCCCCGCTTCGAGGGTCCACCGTCCTTCGCCGAACTCGTCGCGCACCGCTGCGGCGGTGTTGTGGACCAAAATCCCGTTGGCGACGAACGCATGGGCGTCCTTCACGGTGAGGTCATATACCGTGGGCACGTCGGTCGAGGGGCGGACACGGATGGTGCGGACAGGTTCCCAGCGTACATCGGCGGACGCGAGGATTCGAAGGAACTCCAGGCGGGACGGAATCTTGCTCAATCGGGCCAGGTACGGCCAGATGGCCGCCTCGATTTCGGTCGCGGTTTCCTGGTCGGAGGCCTTCAACTCGCGAGCGATTCGCTCCAGGAGCCGCAAGGGGATGCCGGGAGCCCGACGGCTCCTCCGATAGAACGCATCGTGAATCCGCCCGGCTGGGAGCCCAAGGGCCCGCGCGAAATCGGCGCCGCTGTGGCCCGACCGCGCAATCGCCTCGCGAATCTTCTGCCGCAAGCCCGCCCCGATACGCACACGGATGCCCTCAAAGGCTCCGGAGGTGTACACGGAGGAGATGCCCTCGACCAAGGCGAGCAGGGACTCGTGGGTGGTGGCCTCTGCGCCACGCTCAACAGCGCGGGCCCCGCCCTCTCGCTTCCCGTAGGCCGCCTCCGGGTTCAGGCCAAGAAGCGTGCGAATCTCGCGAAGATGAGGTCCGGCGCCATGGACTAGGTTGAGGTTGGAGTGCGGCGTCCGGTTGGTCACATGTGCCAGCGCCTCGGCCTTCCGCGGGTGATTGAATCCGACCTCCTGGCGGAAGCGGAGGAGCGAATCCGAATCCCAGATGTCCAGGACGTACTGGTCGTGCCGGCTCACGATGATCGTCCCGTCGAGGCGGGCAGCCTTGCGACCGGCTACGTGCCGCACCCGCCGTCGAGCGTGAATCCCGAACCTCAGAAGTGCCGTCTGCACGCCCCTCGCGAGGGCCGCGCTGGTCGTGGTCAGGGAGAGACAGCTTCCCCCGGTGCGCCGAACCTGGATCGTGCCATCGGTGTCGTAGAGACCGCGGAGGTAAGCGGCCAGCGTCGCACGAGGCCCATTGAGGAGGGCGAGCGGGAGGTCCAGGCGGTAGGACTTGGGTGAGGTCGGTATGCCCAGTTGTGCTAGAACCGATGCCACGAGCGCGCTGTGGAACCGCAACGTGGCCGCGCGCAGAGGACTCTGGGGGGTGAAGTTGAGTTGCACGTGGAAGAGACCCGACGTCAGCGTGCGATATCGGTCGACGAGAGTCGGGTCCGAGTTGCTGAACCGAATCGAGAAGCCACTCCACGTGGTCCTCTCGACGCTTCCGTCCCCCGCGATGAGCCCGGCAAAGTAGGCCAGCTCCGGGGTCAGCGAGGTCGGGAGCGAGATGAGATGCCCCCCGGTCTGGGAGTACCAGCGTATCGCCTCTGCGACGCGTCCCTCGGAGACTCCCGCCGCGCGTGCGGCCACCAGCAACTGAGCCAGCGGGATGTCGTGCTTTCCGTTCCTCCAAGCGTCGTACAGCGAGGTTTCCGCCAGTAGCAGCCGCGCGGCGGCTTCCCGTAAGGTTCCGAATTTCGATTTGAGCCCTGCGATGATCTCATCGACCAGACCTTGGTCGACGTCGACGACAACCCGTGTCGTGATCTTCCGGAGGAACGCGAGGATTGGGAGAGCCGGTTGCTCCGGGAATTCAAGGCGGTTCGCCGCAGCCACGTGCATCCCGGGCCGGACGAACTTCGCTTGGATCCACGACTGTCCCATCGCGTGGTCCACCAGCACCCGCGTGGCAGGAGTCACGGAGAGCGAGAGGCCCGAGGCCATCTCGATTTCGAGCATCGCGGCCGGAGGCTTGAGGCGCCACACCGTCTCGAGAGGTTTCAAGGCGGATCGGTGCCGGTCGTCAACGGTTGCCACGGCGCCCTGCGCGGCCGCCGTCTCCATGGATCGGGCGCGCGCGGAATCGCGGAAATAGGGTTGCGACAAGTTCTCGATGGTTCGCACCCCTTCGCTCGTCACGACAAGGCTATCCGCGGCCACACAAAGACCCGCGGCGCTCGCGGCCTTCCCCGTGGCGTAGATGCCGCGCGGCGAGAGGCGGCTCATGTACGAAAGCAGTTCGCTCTTGCCCGTGCCCGGGTCGCCGACCATGAGCAAATGGATGTCACCTCGGATGCGGCGCCCGTCGGGTAGCAGTTTTGGAACGCCACTGAACAGCTGGAGGGCCAGAGCCTCCTTCTCTACGTACATGCCGTACAGCGACGGTGCGATGGAGGCCGTGATCAGCCGATAGATGTCCGAGTTGGATCCCGCTTCCCGGATCAGGCGGGCATCCTCCTCGGTGACCTCGATCTCCTCGAACTCGACCTGCTCGCGCTCGACCGAGTTGACGTCCACAAAGATGTCGAAGAGGGTGGACTTCGCGCCGGGGCGACCCTTTTGGACGCTGCGAAGGATGCCGTTCATGATGACGCGGTTGCCCGGAGTGATCTGACCGGTCAGATCGTCTTCCACGTAGGCTGTCAGCCTTTGGGGTTCCTCGCCGCCCCGCAGCCCCTCGGGCGCCTCTTGGATCTCGAGCTTTTGCGTGTCCAAGTACATGGAGGTCTCCGTGAGCAGCTTGAACTTCGTGGCGCTCGCGGACCGCTTGCAGCCGCCCTGCTCCTCGTAGCACTCCAGGGGCTCGCGGAAGTTCTGCCCGTCCTGTTCCTCCTTGATGATCGTCCCGCAACGCAGGCATTGGAAGAGCGCGCCGACCACGCGCGGCCGCACTTCGGTCGACTTCCGCACCAAGCCTTCCACGGAGATGAATTGCCCGAGGTGCTTCGCCCGCAAATCCCGAATCTGGATGCGTCCGTCCCGCGGCAGGCCTTTGACCCGCAGGTGGATCTGAGTGAGCTCCTCGCCCGGCGGCACGAGGCGGCGCATGGCCTCCTCGCCCGCGGTGAGGACGTTGAGCGGGTGGCGCATGAGGTAGATGGCCATGTCCGTGTCGAAGCGGTTCAGCTCCGCGAAGGCGACCTCGAGGCTCCGCTCCTCGGGGTACCGGTCCGCCACCTGGATGATCCGCGAGAGGTACCCCGCGTCCTCGAAGAACTCCTCCCACTTCGCAATGAGCTCATCCTGCGGTAACTCAACGAGCGTACGTTCCTCCCCTGGTCGCCGGACCCGAGCCCCCCCGATCTCCGACGGCACGTCCGCACCCGACATGGCCCTACTTAACCTCCGACCCCATCGTTTCCTGTCCACTGGAGGCCGTGGCCTTCCCATGGAGGGAGGTGCCCGCGGGGCGACTTCCGCTGGAACCCGCGGAGCGCGTTTCGGCGGTCCTCAATCGCAGGGCGAGTACCCGCACTGTCCGCAGAGGACGCAACCGTTCGTGTGGAGGAGGGGGGCTCCGCATTCCGGGCATTCCGTCGCGGTCGCCGACGGGCCTGTCTCCGCGCGTGTCGCCGCATCCGAGGAGAGGTCCCGCATGGTCCGCAAGCACCATCGGATGACCATGGCAGCGCGCCTCTAATAGCCGAGCCGGAGGGATGGGTGAAAGTGGTGCTCTCCGGAGAGGCGAAGCTTCTTGTCCCGCGCGCCCTTCGTGCCCCCAATGGACCTCCCCGAGGAGCTCGCGGCCCTCCAGCGATTCCATGGACACCTGGGCATCTACGTGACCCTGGGCCTGCGCATGGGGGCCATCGGCAAGCGGACGTTCGGGCATTGGAAGGGCCTGCGCGCGACCGTGCGGACCGTGCCCCAGCCGCCCATGATGTGCGTCGCGGACGGCGTGCAGGTCGGGAGCGGGTGCACCCTGGGCAAGGGGAACATCGCCGTCGAGCCCGCATCGGAGCCGGGCGTGACCTTCGAGAAGGACGGCCGGCGGCTCACCATCTCTCTGAAGCCCGGGCTCGTCCGGACCATCGAGGGGGAGATGTCCCACGAACGGGAGATCGAGCGCTCCCTGCACTACTTCCAGGTCCCCGAGGCCGAGCTCTTCGACGTCACGGAAGGGTGAGGGCTAGAAGCCGTACACGGTCCAAGTGACCGCCGAGGGCACGTGCACCCACACGCCTTCTCCCCAGGTGAGGATGGCGGAATCGGGAAGGAGCTGGGTGTGGTACGGGTCCGCGGGATCGTAGCCCGCGACCCGGTCGGCCCCCGTGTCGGTCCGCAAGGTGCCCACGGTGAGGTTCCCGCGGAAGCCGGGAAGCGCCACGAGGTTCCAGCCCGGACAGAGCCGGACGTGGACCTCCTGAGGGACCACGCCCAGAAGGGCGATCCGGCCTCCCGCGGTCGCGTTGAACCAGAACCCCCTTCCCAGGGGAATCGGGGCGGGCTCGTTCCCCGGCGTGAGCCGCGTCCACCGGAACCCGCCTTCGCATCCGTCGTAGGTCCAGGCTTCGGACCAGGGCACTCCGCCGGACGCGTTCCCGAGGGACTCGGGTCCCGGGTCCACGGACATGCCGAGCAGGTTGGGCCCGGGGTTCACGGAGACCCAGGCCTTCACCGCGATCGTGTCGCTGGACCGTGTGTTGTTCGCCGCGTCGAACGTCTGGATCTGGTAGAACGAGTTCGAGGGATCCGCGCTCCCCCGCCCCGGGTCCACGAAGCCGTACGAGGGGGCATCGACCGCGGGGATGTCCCCGCTCACCGCGGCGTAGGGGCCCATGGGCGCTGCGGAACGCTGGACGACGTACCGCGCCGTGCCCCCGTACAGGGAGTCGTCCCACGCTTTGGCCCAGGTGATCAGCAGGTCGGCCCCCGCGTTCACGAACTGCACGGAGGTGAGCGCGGCGGGCGCGGGCGCGAGCACGTCGGGGCCCACGTTGAGGACGACGAAGCAGGTGGCGTTGAAGGGCCCCCAGTTCCCCGCGGCGTCCTCCGCGTGCACCCAAACGCAGGAGGTCCCGGGGGGCACGGCCAGGGGCCCGCTCCAGGTCAGGTTCTCCGTCGCGGCGTTGAAGAGGCCGTCCCCTGCGATCATGGGGATGCCTGTCCCGTTGGTCGCAGTGGGCGCGGTCGCGGACCAGAAGAGCTCCGCGGCCGCGATGGGGCTCGATCCGCTCCGCGAGTCGTCCGCGGTCGCGTTGAACTCGACGCGGGCCGCGGCTCCGGGCGGATCCGGGCTCAGCTGGAGGCTGCCCGCCTCGATGACGGGGCCCAGGAAGTCACCCCGGGTGCGGTGAATCGCGAACGTCGCGTTGCTCGTCGCCGCTCCGGTCAGGGCGGGGGTCCCGTTGTCCGCCGCCACGATGCGGACCCGGTACATGTCCCCGTTCAGCACGGAGGACAGGTTCCACGTGGCGGAGCGCGCCGCGCCCCCCGCGGTACCAAGGAGGGACCACGTTTGCCCGTCGTCCGGGCTGTCGTACAACGTGAAGCCCGCCAGGCCGATCCCCGGCCCGAACGCGTTCGCGGTCCAGTTGATGGTCAGGCTCGATCCCGTGTACACGCCAGCCGACGGTGCGAGTAGCGTCACGCTTGGATGGTCCCGGTCCAGTGCGGAGGCGGACGGGCCGACGAGCCACCGGAGGGCGTTGTCCAGAATCTGGGCCCGCACCGCGCTCGCGGGCCGTAGGTCCGTGGCGTTCGTGTCCACGCTCGTGAGTTCGAACGCCGAGTACGCGAGGCGGGAGGGCGTTCCGCCCCAGGCGCCGATTCCCGCGGTGCCGTTGTTCGCGGCGGAGACCCATCGCATCCCGATGTCCGCCGCCCCGCCGCAGCCACTCACCCCGCCATCGAGCCAAGAGACGCTGGCCGTGCCGCCGAGGTTGTAGGCCGCAATCTCGTCGTCCGCGCCCCCGGTGCGGTGCGGCGTGTACGACACCCCCGCGGTGTACGCGCCACTGACGGGGTCGCCCGCGGTCCCCAGGACCTCCGTGATCGCGGTCGGATCGCACACGAAGGACGTCTTGAGGACACCGCGGAGCCACGCGGCGTTCGTCGCGTTGTACCACGGGGAGGTCGTGCTGCCCAGGGACCACGAGGTGTCGTGGGAGAAGATGAGGAGGCGGCCGCCGCCGTCCAGGTACGCCCGGACGAGCGCCTGGGCGCTCGCGTTGAACGTGGGATACTGCTCGAGCCCGACCTGCCAGATGACCGCTTTCCGGCCCTGGAGGACCGCGAGGGGCGGGAGTCCGAGGTCGGCCCCGTGCCAGGTCGACCACGTCCAGCCCAGGCCGTCCAGCGCGGCGGCGTACGACGCCTCCCGCTCCACGGGGAACGTGTCGTCTCCGATCACGAGCAACACGTCGCCGAAGGGGGGCGTGCGGAATGTGTAGTGCCGCCCGCCGTTCGCGTCCCGCGTGGCCTGGCCCACGGCGGCCCGCGAGACCACGTCGTACGTGTACAGGGTGTCCGGCGCGAGCCCCCGGAGGACGATCGCATGGCCCGTCCGGAGGAGCGTGTCGTTCGCCGAGGACGCCAGGCTGCCCGGGGACGTTCCGTAGAGGACTTCCGAGTCTGCGGGCAAGTCCGTGGACCAGCGGATCTCGGCCGACGTCGCGTCGATCCCGACCGCCGTGACGCCCGAGATGACGGGCCCGAGGGCCGCGACCCGGGCCGTGGCCACGGCCGTGTGCAAGGGCGAGGCGTCCAGATAGGTCACCGTGATCGTGTCCCCGTTGCGGACCTCCACCACCCCGTCCGCCGCGGGCTGGGCGAACGCGAGGGGGATGGATCCCGTCCACGCGGCCCCCGGGGCGGCCTGCGTCAATCCGACCGTCTCCCCCACAGGCTCGAGTCCCGAGGTCACCTGGACCGGCACCGCGGCGGCATTCGAATCGTACACCGTGATGTGGACCGTGTCCCCGGGCGCGTAGCTCGGCCGGTCGAGCACGACGCGGCCGTACGCCGGGTCGAGTCCGCCCGTGGCCACAAGGGCGAAGGGCTGCGGGCCCACGGGCACGTTGGCCCCGATGACTTGGACCTTCCAGTCACCCGGCAGCGGCGACTTGAGGAGCACGGCCTCCTCCGGGTTCGTCGTGTCGAACGTGCCGCCCGAGACGGACGCTCCCAGGGAGGCGGGACCGAAGTTGTTCCCGCGGTACACGGTGCCGTCGGGGGCCGTGACCTGGAGATCGAGATCGTTCACAAGGGCCTTGGACGCCCCCAGGGTGCCCGGGTAGTCCGTCCACGCCAGGACGAACCGTGCGCTCGCGGCGCCCGCCGCCACGTGGAACGTGTACGTGGACGCCTGGCCGGTCACGAGACCCGCGGCGTTGTCCACGACCTGCGTGTCGAAGGGGTCCCCCGGGAGCGGGAGGACGCTGGACAGGAGGACGCGGCCAAAGCCCTGCTGGTTGTTGGGCCACGTCGAGGCGGTCGTGCCCGTCCCGGTCAGCTGCTGCCCCGCGGCCAGGAGCCTGGCCCGCCTGAGGGCCGCGCCCGGGTCGAACGCGTCCGCGGCCACCGGGGTGCGGGGGGGGTGCCAGCCCTGCGTGAAGCACTGGCGGATGATCGCTGCGGCCGCCGCGGCCGCGGGTGTGGAGAAGCTCGTGCCCGCCCACGCGTGGTCCCCGGGCAGGATGCAGTTGCCGGGGTAGTTCGGACAGTCCAAGGGATTGCCGCTCGACGTGGCGGAGAAGCCGTCCGCGACCGTGACGAGGTCGGGCTTCAGGCGGCCGTCCTGGGTCGGCCCCTGGCTGCTGAACGACGCGAGGTCGTTCTGGGTGCCGAAGCACTGGGAGGCGCCGTCCGGGTTGCACGCGCCGCCCACCGTGACGACGTCCTTCGCCGTGCCTGGCGTGTTGACCGTGCCCGGGCTGGGTCCCTCGTTCCCTGCGGCGAAGAAGACGGTGAAGTCGGGATGCGCCCAGATGAAGGCGTCGACCATTCGGGCCTGGAGGTCGTACGCGTCCCCGGGGGCGCCCCAGCTGTCGCTCTGGATCCGGACCGGGGCCACGGGGTCGTTGTAGACGAGGCCCGGCGGCCCGAAGAGGTCCGCGTAGTCCTCCGGGACGTAGATCAGGGTCTCGCCGCCGTTCGTGCACGTGTCGCCGGCCGCCAGTCCGCCGACGTCCTCCATGTAGATCTGTGCGTTCAGCGCGTTCCCGTTGTTCAGGTCGGGCGAGATGCCGTACGCGTTCCCCGCGAGGGTGGACGCAACGGCCGTCCCGTGGCCGCCCCCGCAATCCATCATGGAGTACGGGTCCCAGGCGCCGCCGCCTCCCGGCCACGTGAGCTGGCCCGTGAGCACCCCCATGTCCAGGTACCGGACCACCTTGCGCCGCGTCGCGTCCGTCGTGTTGTAGAGGTCCCCCGAGGTGACTTGCGACGGCCGGAGGCGGAACTGGGGGTTGTCGTAGTCCAGGCCCGTGTCCGCGAGGCCGATGACCTGGCCCGTGCCGTTCAGGTCCGCGGCCCAGTAGCGATAGGCGCCGGAGACGTTGGTCTGGAGGACCCAGTCCGCCGCGTAGTTGAGCGGTTGCAGAGGGAGGACGGGGTCGAGGAACTGGACCTCGGGGAGCACCGCGAGCGCCGGGATGAGGGACGCGGGCACCCGGGCCCGGACCCACCGGAAGTCGCCCGTGCCGAAGGCGCCGAGGATGCCCGGGGTCGCCGGACCCGCCCACCGCGCGGGCACGCCGGCGCGGGCGAGCCACGCGACGAGGGCGTTCGGCGGTTCCCCCGGGACGAGGAGGGCGCGCACGTCGACGACGCCCGTGGCGTTCGCGAGGCTCGCGGGCATCTTCCAGGAGGCCTCGTAGGGTCCGACCCAGTCCACGTACGGGAGGCCGCGGAGGGCGGCGAGAGCCGCGGGGGGACCCTGCACCAGCAGGGCATCGTCGGGGACGTAGAGCAGGAAGCGGACGCCCGCGGCCGCGAGCGCGCTCTCCCACTCGGGCTTGATGGGAGCGTAGAAATGCACGAGACCCGTGGCCCGCCCCTGCGCGTCCGTGGCCCACGCGTCCGCGGGCGGGCTCGCCAGGGTGCGCACGTCCACGTCCCCGTTCAGGAGATGGAGGTAGGGCGCCGTCGGCAGGGCGACCGCATAGCGGCCCAGGGAGGCCAGCGCGTCCAAGGTGCTGGACGGGCCTTGAGCGACCGAGAAGGCGCCGTAGGATTCCAGGAGGCGGCCGCCCGCAGCGTCGATCTCCCGGATGGACGCATCCGTCCGGAACGTGACCGTGGCGCCCGTCCCGGGGAGAGGGGACGGCGCCGCGGGTTGCGGGAGGGGGGAGGGGAGCTGGACGAGAAGGACGAGCGCGAGGACGAGGACGACCGCGAAACGCCACGAACGAAGGGCCGTGTCGCCGTTCCTCCTCGGGAGACCGCGGGCCCCCTCGGAGGCTCCGGTTCCGGGGAGCTAGGATGCGGGCGACGCCACATTAGGCTTTTGGCCCGAATCGTGTCGCGTCGCGGCGGGCCGTCTCTCGCGGGCTACTCCGCGAGGATCCGTGTAGCCTGGAGGATTCCGTTCTGGAAGATCAGGGTGTAGTAGTTCGGGGAGTGGTTCGTGCCGCGCATCTTCACGCACCGGATGCGGCGCTGAATGTTCGCGTCGTCCACGCGCTCCATCTTCAGGTGGATAATCGCGTCGCTCAGGAACTCCTCCCCGTGCTTCCCGAAGTCCTCGGAGCGCGGCTTCATCTCGGAGATCAGGATCGTGGTCGCCTTGAGGTCCCGCAGCCACTCGAAGAGCTGGAACAGTTCCTCCCGGGGGTTCTCGAAGCGCGCCATGACCTCGAGCACGGGCAGCGAGTCGACGACGAGGATGTCGTAGTCCAGGGAACGCTTCAGGTTGGACGCGTACATCTTGAAGATGTCCATCCAGGTGCGCTGGGCCATCCCGTCCAGGTTCCGACGGATCATACCCAGGTCCACGATGCTCACCTTGGCCTCCACGTCCTTCGGGCTCAGGCCCATGCCGACCAGGTGCCGCGTGAGGCTCTCCCGCCCCTGCTCGAGGGAGATGTAGGTGCCCGTCCGGCCGTCGTGGAGGGCGTTCTGGTAGAGGACGTTGAAGGCGATCGTGGACTTCATCGTCCCCGGCTCGCCGGCGAGGAGAAGGACGCTGCCCGCGGGGATGCCGCCGCTGAGCTTCTCATCAAAACCGTGGATGAACGTCCGGATGCGGTCTTCCTGCCCCATCGCGGGCCGTTCCATCGGAAGGAGGACCTATAACCGTTCCTAACCCGTTATCAGGCGCGAGACGCCCCGCTCGTCCCATCCCTGGAAAAATAAGGGGGAGTGATAGGCAAGGTGACGGCGGAGGCACGGTCATCCGGGGTATGACGTTTTCTGAACTCGGTCGGTGAGCAGCTGTTCCTCTGGAAACCATGGTGAAACGTTTATTGGTTATCCGGTCTGTTACCAGGTCCGCGGGGGAACGGCGCTCGTGTTCGTACCGGAGAGGAATCTCAAGGATCTGGTCATCTCCTACATTCGCGACCAAGAGCGCTCCATCAGCGCCCTGACCAAGGCCCTGGAGTCGGACGGCTATAGCTTCCACCGCCTCTTCGTGACCGGGTACTTGAAGGCCCTCGCCGACGTGGGCATGCTGCGGGAGAAGGAGATTCCTCCGGCCAAGGTGTACACCGCCTCGGCCCACCGCGAGGCGAATTTGTACGAGATGGTGGGCGAGCGTTGCCGTGAGGCCGCGGCGAACGAGCCCGCCCAGAGCCGCCTGGCCGTGGCCGCCCTCCAGCGTCTCTTTCGTCGCCCCGTCTTCCTGCGGGAACTTCGGGAGTGCGGCTTCGCGGGCGCGATCGACGCGCCCGCGGTCGGCAAGGAGGAGCGGGAGGAGGCGCGACGGGCCCTCGCGAAGTTGGGTCTCCAAATCCCCACGAACGAGCCCGCGTACCGCTTCGAGGAGCGCCGCAACGACCTGCGGGATGCGATCCTGTGCGACATCATCGTGGAGCGATTCGGCCTCGCGTCCCTCGTGCTGGACACGAAGCAGATGAAGCTCACGGAACGGTGAAGGAAGCTAGGCCATCGGGGTGGACGCTCAGCTCCGACGCCGGTGAGCCCGGACACCTCCTCGGTCCCGCACCCCCGCGAGCGTTGGTAGTCCGCGGTTAGGCTGCTCACTTCCGTGCCTGACCCGTTCCCCACGGTCAGGATAAGGGACGCAACTCTCCAGCTGCGTTCCCTACCGCCTCCAGCCCCGCGGGACAGAACCTCAACGTCGGCACCCGGACCGGCATCAGACTGGGAGCGCCGCCCCCGACTGTCACCGCCCCATGAGGACGATTTGGGTCTAAAAGGAGACGCCCGGCCTCCCGGTCAAGCCTAGCGGGAATCCCAACCGGGGTTTCCTATTTAACGATTCTTGGACGTTCCTCGTTCTCGGCGGAAGGGGCGCCCGGACCGGGTTTCGGCTGGGTCGCCTCCAGGGCGACCGCGCGAGCCTTCTGGTATCTCCCGAAGGTGGAAAGGAGCATCAAGCCACCGACAAAGAACACGCCCGCGGAGCACACCAGGCGCCAGGATTCGAGGTCCTGCCCGAACGGTCCGCTCGCTGTCAGGTCGGCGGTGAAGTAGAAGATGACTGCGGTCGCGATGATCCACAGGCCGATGACCATGGGCATCCAGACGCCCAGGATGCCCCGGATCCGTTCGCGGTTCATCGGCTCATCAGTCGGATGATCGCCTCTGCGGGCTCGCCGCCGCACTCCTCGAGGGCCTTGCGCGCGTCCTCCTCAGAGACGCCCGCCTTCTCCGCGACCAGCTGGACATCCTCCTCGGGAATCGCGGAGGGCGCACCGGACTCGGCCTTCTTGACGTCGGCGCGATCCCGCACGATGGGCTCGCCGATGACCTGCCAGATCTTCTGACCCTGGGCCGTGATCGCGGTGACCGCAGCGCCCCGAATCACGTATTCCTTGTCGGCCGTGCGGATGATGACCTCCTCGACGCCCTCAAGCTCCTCCTGCTCGATGCCCATGCGCTTCATCGCCTGACGCATCTGCTTGGGGTTCACGCGTCCGCCCGGAATCATGGGGCCACCGTCGTTGGCATGGTCGAGTTCCGGATAAAGGTTCTGCGCTCTCGAGGATGCAAACCAGGGTTCGACCGACTCGCATTCGTACGTTTAAATATGCCCGCCCGCATCGACTGAACGTTGCGCGTCGCCGTCGTCTTCAAGGATCGATGTCAGCCCAAGCGTTGCCATCTCGAGTGCATCAGCTTCTGCCCGCCGCAGCGCACGGGTACGGAAGTCATCTGGATCAGCCAAGAGACCGGCAAGGCGGAGATCAGCGAAGAAACCTGCATCGCTTGCGGGATCTGCGTCCGGAAGTGTCCCTTCGACGCGATTCGAATCATCGGATTGCCCGAGGAACTCAAGGAGGACCTGGTCCACCAATATGGCAAGAACGCCTTCCGTCTCTTCCGCCTCCCGGTCCCCAAGAAGGGCTCCGTCATCGGTCTGCTCGGGCCGAATGGGATCGGCAAGACCACCGCGGTGGGCATCCTGAGCGGAGAGACCGCGCCCAACCTGGGCCACTACCGCCGGAAGAAGCCGCACTGGGAGGAGGTGCTCGACTACTTCAAGGGCACCGAGCTCCACGACTATCTCGAGAAGATCTCCACGGGCCGGCTGAAGGCCGCGATCAAGCCGCAGTACGTGGACCGTCTGAACAAGGTCTACAGCGGCCAGGCGCGGGGCCTCCTCCAGAAGATCGACACGGGCGGACGACTGGACAGCTTGATGGAACCGCTCGGTCTCGCCAGCTTCCTCGACCGGGACATCGCGCAGCTCTCCGGGGGTGAGCTGCAGCGCGTCGCGATCGCCGCGACCATGCTCAAGGACGCGGACGTCTACTTCTTCGACGAACCCTCGTCCTACCTGGACATCTACCAGCGCCTGCAGGTCGCGAAGGTCATCCAGGGGCTCGCCAAGGAGAAGTACGTGGTCGTGGTCGAGCACGACCTCGCGGTCCTCGATTTCCTCGCGGAGACTGTGTACCTCATGTACGGGTCCGAGGGCGCCTACGGCATCATCGCGGAGCCCCGGCCCGTGCGGACGGCGATCAACGTCTACTTGGGCGGCTACATGAAGGAGGAGAATATGCGCTTCCGGGACCGGGAGATCCGCTTCGAGTCCCGTCCGCCCCGCGGGGACTGGAAGGCGGAGACCCTGGTCACGTTCGATGAGCTCACCAAGCGCTACGAGAACTTCGAGCTCACGGTCCGTCCGGGGAAGCTGCGGAAGGGGGAGGTCGTCGGGGTGGTCGGTCCGAACGCCACGGGCAAGACCACGTTCGTCAAGATGCTCGCCGGGGAGGAGACGCCCACCACGGGGACCGTCCAGGGCAAGTGGCAGGTCTCCTACAAGCCCCAGTACCTGGAGTCAGCCTACGAGGGCACCGTGCGAGAGCTGTTCATGAACGCAATCGGCAAGAAGGCCGAGTCCGGCTACTTCGACACGGAGATCCTCGAACCGCTCAAGGTGAAGGGCATGCTCGAGCGCGACGTGTCCACCCTGTCCGGCGGCGAGCTGCAGCGTGTGGCCATCGCCCTCTGCCTCGGCCGAGACGCGGACATCTACCTGATCGACGAGCCGTCCGCGTACCTCGACTCCAACCAGCGCATGGAAGCGGCGAAGACGATCCGGCGGATCATGGAGCGCGAAGCGCGGACGGGCCTCATCGTGGACCACGACGTCTACTTCATCGACATGGTCTCCGACAGCATCATGGTCTTCTCCGGGGACCCGGGCCGCACGGGCGTCGGCGAGGGTCCGTTCCCGATGCGGGAGGGAATGAACCGGTTCCTCCGGATGGTCGGCATCACCTTCCGCCGCGACGCGGACACGAACCGCCCGCGGATCAACAAGCTCGACTCGCGCTTGGACCGCGAGCAGAAGTCCACGGGCGAGTACTATTACGCGATCGAGGAAGCCGCGAACGCCTCGTAGGGCTCGTGTCCCGGACTCAAGCCTCGATGCGCGTCACGGGTCGGCCTGCACCCTCCGCGATGGGTTCGCCGTCCTCCACGATCCGCTCCCCGTGCAGATAGACCGTGGATGGGAAGACCCCTTCCATGCCCTCGAAGGGGGTCCAACCGCACTTGTACCGGACGCGGCGTGCGGTGATCTTGACCACCCGCCGGGCATCGACGACCACGAGGTCCGCATCCGCGCCCACCTCGATCCGCCCCTTCGGGATTCCGAGTATCTCCGCGGGCCGTGACGCCATGGCGTCGACGAGCCGTTCCAGGGACAGTCTCTCCGCGCGCACCTGCCGCAGGAGGAGCGGAAAGGAGGTCGCGATGCCCGGGAGCCCGGAGGGCGCTTCGTCGAACCGTTCCTCCTTCTCCTCCCGGGTGTGGGGTGCGTGGTCCGTCGCGAGCGCGTCGATCCGGCCCGCGGCGAACGCATCCCAGAGCGCCTCGCGGTCCTCGGGGGAGCGCAAGGGCGGGTTCACCTTGCCGAAGGCTTGGAGCGGTCGACCCGTGTCGAGCAGCAAGTGGTGCGGCGTGACCTCCGTGGTCACGCCCTCGGGCACCGCCGCGAGCGCCTCCGCGCAGGTGACGTGGGCGATGTGCACCCGTGCCTCGCCCCGCAGGGCCCCCAAACTTCGAATCGCGCTGGCTTCGGACTCCTTGGGGCGGGATTCCGAGTGTCCCGCGAGCGTGGCCGGCTGTCCCTTCCGGAAGCGATGCTCGTCCTCGGCATGGGCCACCACGAGCCGCCCGAGTTCCGCGGACGCGTGGAGGACCGCGCCGAGGGTCTCCGCATCGATCTGGAGGTTCCCCGTGCTCTCGGCCATGTAGACCTTGAAGGCGGTGGCGTCCCGGAGTTGAGAGACCGCGCCCTCCGAGCGGGGCGCGGCAAAGAGCCCATAGTCCACCGCAGCACGGCCTCGCACCCGAGTCCGCTTGTCCTGGAGGACGGCCCGCGTGGTCACGGGCGGACGGGTGTTCGGCATGTCGACGACGGTCGTGACGCCTCCGAGCGCCGCGGAGCGCGTCCCGCTCGGGAAGTCCTCCTTCTCCGTGAGCCCGGGATCGCGCAGGTGGACGTGCATGTCCACGCAGCCCGGGAGGATGAGCGCGTCCCCGTGGTCTTCCACGTCGTCTCCGGCGATCGTGCGCTTGACGGCGGCGATCTTCCCCTCCTCGTCCACCCCGAGGTCCAGCGGCTCGACCCGGCCTCGGTAGAACACGCGCCCCCGGATGATCCGCATGGTCTCAGGCCAGCGTCCGACGCACGATGGCGCCCCGGGGTTCGACTTCCTCGAAGATCTCGGTCTGGAACTTCTTCACGCGGGTCCCCTCCTCAAGCCACGCGTCCGGCATGAGGCCCGCCTTCATGCAGCACTCGGAGAGGAACGTCTCCGCGTCCATCCCGTGCTCCGTAGCGACCTGGGGCAGGAAGAGCCCGCGGTACGGTCCCTGGGCCACCACGATCCCGTCCACGCCGAGCTGGATCTGCTTGGGGAGGTCCCGCTGTTTCTTCACCTCGACCGGCTGCGGCGGCGTCAGGAGGCTCACCTCGACGATGACCCGGGTGAGCTCGGCGGGCTTCAGCGGAGGGAAGCGTGGGTCCTCCGCGGCGCCCTCCGCGCTCTTCACGACCGCCTTCAGAAGCGGGAAGAAAGGCTCCGGATACCCAATGCATCCCCGGAGCTTCTCGTAGGGATCCTGGACGCCGTGCTTGCTCAGGGTGACGAAGGCCCCCGCCTTCTCCTCGAAGAGTTTCGGGACCACGAAGGAACGCATGGATCGACCCTCAACGAACGCCTCCAGGGCCTCGCGGGCGATCTGCACCGCGAGGGTTCCCTCCTGGTCCGAGTAGCGCATCTCCTCGGCAATGTTTCGTGCGTCCCTTAACGTTGTCGTAGGGTGGGGCGGCGCACGTCACGGCGGCTCGACGCAAACCTTTTATCGACCCCGGACCCTAAGTCGGCACGGCGATTCCATGAAGGCGCGCGTGCCCGTCGTGGAAATCATGAGCGCGACTCCCGTCACGATCTCCGCGGACGCCAGCGTGGCGGAGGCGGCCACGGTCATGCGGGACCTCGAGGTGGGCAGCCTGGTCGTCCTCGAGGACGACCGGCCCATCGGGATTGTCACGGAGCGCGACGTGGTCACCAAGGTCGCGGCGGCGAATCGGCCCTTCCAGGCCACGAGCGTCCGGGACATCATGACGGCGCCCCTCGTCGCAGTCCATCCTCACCAGGAGGTCGTGGAGGCCGCGAAGGTCATGGCGGCGCGCAAGATCCGCCGCCTGCCCGTGATCAAGGAGGGCAAGCTGGTGGGCATAATCACGGAGAACGACATCATCCGCGTGTGGCCCCAGCTCATCGAGGTCACCCGGGAGTGGGACAAGGCGGGCCTGGAGTCCCAGTTCGCGAAGGGTGTGGAGGGACACTGCGACGCCTGCGGCGTCTACTCCACGAACCTGGTCTGGGACCGCAGCCTCCTCGTGTGCCCGGAGTGTAGGCCGGGATAATCGGAAGGAAAGTTTATAGTCCGGCCTTCGGCTTTCCGCCGCAGTGGCCCGGCTCGTCAAGATTTCTCAAGAGGAACTGGACTCCGTGCGCAAGCTCTACGAGAGCGTCATGTCGTACGCGTGCCACGGGCTCTTCTTCCGCGAGGGCATGGTCCTCGCCGACGAGATCGTCAAGACGCTCCCTCCGAATCAGGATCCGCTCGACGCGGGCCGTGAAATGATCCTGGATCGCGGCTGGGCCGAGGACGTCCTGTTCACGACTTCCGGTGCGCGCGTCCGTGGCTCCATCGAGGTCTCCCCCGGGTCGGATATGGAGACGTGCCACCGCCTGCGGGGCATCCTGTCCAAAGTCCTCGAGGCGAAGACGAAGCAGCGCATTCGGCTCAACGAGGTCGAATGCGTGAGCACGGGGGCCAAGGAGTGCGTGTTCGAGCGGGAGGGGAACTCGTGACCAGCCTCGAGGAGATGATCCGGGCGCTGAAGGACGTCGCGGGCGCCGAGGCCGTCGCCGTGATCAACCGGGACGGTGGCGTCGTCGCTGCGACGCTTCCGGAGGGCGTCTCCCAGGAGACGTTCTCCATCATGTGCGCGGCGATTCTGGGCGCGGGGATGACCGCGGCCACGGAGTTGCACCATGCGGCCCCCGCTCGCGTGATTCTAGAGTCCAGGGACGCCACCATCCTCATCGAGGAGATCGGCCGGCGCGCCATGCTCGTCCTCGTAGTACCGCCCGAGCGGTCCCCCGAGAGCCTCGCCACCGCGATCTCGCGCTTCGGTCAGGCGGCGGAGAGAGAGCTCAGCTGACCGTTCCGCGGCAAGGATTAAGGCCGGGGCCCCGATGGGCGTGCCGCGGGCCCGTGGTCTAGTGGTGATGACGCGACTCTTACAAAGTCGAGATCGTCGGTTCGATTCCGACCGGGCCCACTTCCTGAGAGACGCCGGTGTAGCGGTCGCCGCGAAGCCGTTCATACAGTTCGCACGACAGCTTTAACCGCGCCTGCGTCCGTCGTCCCCGGGGAACACGCCATGTGCCTGGGAATCCCAGCGCGGGTCGTTGCCGTCCGAGGCAAGCAGGCGGTACTCGACCTGCGAGGTAGAGAGGTCGTCGCAGATGCCAGCGCCGTCTCCGTGTCGCCCGGCGACTACGTACTTGCGTACTCCGGATTGATCGTCCAGGTGCTCTCGCGGGAGGAGGCCGAGGAGACGCTCGCCCTCCTCGACCAAGTTGAGCGGGCCGCACCCGTGACACAGTGAGCCGCGAGACGCGGTTGTTTCCCGCAGGCCCTGCCGTCTCATATGGGCGCTTCGATCATCGTGATGGTCTGGAGCGTACCCGGGCTCTTCCGGATTCGGTTGCGAATCACCCTGGCCATGGTGACCGTGTCCGGGGCCTGCAGGGTCAGGATGTAGTCGTAGTCCCCGAAGAGGAAGTTGATTTCCTCGAGGCCCGGGATGTTCTGAAAGGAGTCGATTGCCTCCCTTTCCTTACCCGTGGCGATTTTCACAAGAATGAACGCGCGCATTCACGGCCCCGGCCCGGGACCGTCAAGCGGCTACAAAGACGTGATGATGCGTCTGAAAGTACAGGTCGTGGGTTTCCTTGTCTCCCCTTGCTGCAACCGGGCTCGGCTGCAACCCTCACGCGCGCTTCGTCCGTGCGGTAGATCCTTCGGACCGAGCGGTGTTGGGTCGGCTCGCCTGGACCGTCCGGTCACCAGAGCGACAGGCCCTCTTTGGGATTCTCGGGGCGTACGAGCGTAGAATCCACGCCTTGAGTTCCCTCGATGAACGTCGCCGTGCGTTCCACACCGGGGAGGTGCCGAATGTGGTTTGTCATGACCTTGGCCATCTCCTGGGGCGTGTCTGCTTCGACTTCCACCAGATACTCGTACTCGTCGAACAAATAGAAGACATGGCGCACCTGCTCGATGGAGCCGAGGTTGCTGAAGAACTCGGTTTCCTTCCCTGCCGCTAGGTTGAGGAGCACGACACCCCACACGCTAATCGCCTCCGGCACGGCTCGGTCGCGCCTTGGCCGGTGTCACTCTTGACATGGTCTCCGGTTCCAATGGATATTTCGAAAATATTCACGTAATCCTCGGCCGGGAAAGATATACTGAATATTCTGCTTCTCGGAAGTGTCGAATCGCGCTCAAATCCAATGCGGCTTGGGCGTCGTGATCTAGGTGCCGGAGGCTGCCGTCTAGGGCGAATCCCTCCGTGCAATCAGTCATGGTGTCCTTCATCGTCTATTAGTAACCATTCACATTCTCCAGCGTTGTCAATCGTCTATGCATGTACTTAGAAGAACGCCATCGTTCTAGTTCCCTTGGAACTTTGTATATTTCTGGGTACGCTCATATTACAATATATTCCCACTGCGACAATGTATGGACAACTCTGAAGAAGGCTGAGTTTCGTCCGTGTTTCACATGCCCGCTCGGAGGGAGGATCCACGAGCCAGCCACGGCGGCTTGGGGGCGCGGGGCCTGCCGGGAGCGCGGACGTGCGGGCGGGCAGCGGGGATTCTCCTTTCTGGCGCACTCAGAGGGTGATGGATCGTGTCAGCCGAATCGATGCTTGCGAGCGCCGAAGAGCAGGGAATGGGGGGCGATGCCACCGAGGAGTTCATGAGGCGGATGCTTAAGCTCCCCATGGGGGACAAGCTCCTCAGCTGCATCCAGTGTGGGATGTGCAGCGGCGCATGTCCTCTCGGCTACGCCATGGACTATACGCCCCGGAAGATGATTGCGGCTCTGCGGGCGGGCCGGGTCGACGATCTGTACCGCAGCGGCGCCATCTGGCTCTGTGTGTCCTGTTTCAACTGCACGTACCGGTGCCCCGTGGGCGTCCCGATCACGGATCGCCTGATTGCCGGGCTGCGGGAGGAGTTGCTGGGCCGGGGCGTCGGCGTGCCGCCCGAACTCCAAGCCGCCTTCGAGAGGACCTCCCGTTACGGCAACCCCTTCGGGGAGTCGGCCAAGAAGCGCGATGCCTGGACCAAACAGGCGGGTGTGGACGTTCCGATCCTCCACGAGGGCGACTCCGCGGAGGTCTTGTGGTGGGTCGGGTGCTTCGGCTCGTACAACAAGAGGAATCTCAAGGACACGGTTGCGCTGGCTCGGATCCTGACCGCCCTCGACATCGACTTCGGGATCCTGGGCAACGACGAACGGTGCAGCGGGGACCTCCGATGCACGAGCCAGGGCGAGGAGGGTCTGTTTGATGTCCTGTATCAGTACAACGCGGAGCAACTGGGGAAGAGGAAGTTCAAGGAGGTCCTGGTGGGCGACCCCCATGCATTCAATGCGTTCAACAAGGAGTACCGCCGCCTGGGCACTCCGCTCGATGTCAGTCACTACACCCAGTTCCTCGCCGATCGGGCCCCCGACATCAAGCGGCGGATGAAGAAGGAAATCACCGCGAAGGTCACGTACCATGACGCCTGCTGCATCGGCCGCAGGAACGGGGAGTACGAGGCGCCCCGTCTTCTCCTCGAGACGATTCCAGGCGTGCGCCTCGTCGAGATGCCGCGCAATCGAGAAAACGCCCTGTGCTGCGGGGGCGGAGGGGGCGCGAACTGGCTGGACAGCTACATCTGGCAACGAACTCGAGTGCCTCTGCCGATGCAGCGGGTGCAGGAGGCCGCGAAGACGGGTGCGGAGATTCTCGCAATCCCATGTCCCCTCGAGGTCCCCCGGTTCGAGGACGCGATCAAGACGGCGGGTCTCGAAGGCCGCCTTCAGGTGCGGGAGATTTCTCACATGGTTGCGGAGGCCATGGGCCTCCTCGGGGGGAACGGCCTGTGAAGATCGCGGTGGTCCTCCGGCAGGTTCCCGACGTCGTCGAGGAGCTCGTGATTGCAGAGGATGGAAAGACCCTCGCTGAAGACGAGGTTATGCGCATCACGAACGAAGGGGATGAACACGCCCTGGAGGAGGGTCTGATCCTGAAGTCCCGCCACGGGGCGCGGATCACCGTGCTGGCCGCAGGCGGGGACGAGGCGAGAGAGGCGTTGGCCACCGCCGTGGCCAAGGGCGCGGACGAGGCCATCCTGGTTCGCGTCCCGCCCGAGCACATGGGCGACAACGTGCGGCTCGCCTCGGTCCTGGGGCCGGCGCTGAAGCCGGCCGGATATGACCTGATCCTCACGGGAGTGTGGGCCACGGACCAACTCGATGCCGGCCTGGCCGGTCTCCTCGCGACGCAACTCTCCCTTCCGTACGTGGGCGGCGTGGTCTCCGTCTCTGTGGAGCCGACCGGGACCACGGGGGTCGTCCACAAGGAATTCTCCGGGGGGCGCCACGGCGTCCTGGAGGTCAACCTGCCCGCCGTCCTCGGGATCCAATCTGCCGAGCAACCGCCTCGGTACGTTCCCGTGAGCCGCGTCGTGCAGGCCAAACGCTCCCTCCAGGTGAAGGAGCAGGGAGAGCCTCCCCAGGTTGTCGAGGGGATCCGGGCCTCGAAACTGGTTAAGTCGGCGTCCGCGGCCAAGGCCGAGATGCTTCCGGGAACCGTCGGCGAGGTGGCGGATCAGATCGTCCGGATCCTCCGGGAGCGTGGTATCGCATGATCCCGCGCGAAGTCGTGGTCGTCGGGGAGCACATGGGGCGGGAACTCACCGATGTGACCCTTGAGATGCTCGCGTGCGCTCGCGAGCTAGCCCGCTCCGTCGGATGGCGCGTCACCTGCGTCATTCTCACGGATGACCCGAAGCCGTTCGAGGGACTTCCGCTCAACGCGGACCGCGTCGTCGTCGTGAAGGACCCCGGGCTGGGGACGCCCAACCCGGCGGCGTATGCTCGGGTCCTTCCCCACATCCTGAAGGACCTGTCCGCGCGGCTCGCGATCCTCGGGAACACGAGCCTGGGCATGGACCTGGCCGGTCCCCTGCGCGCCGCTCTCGGGGCTCCGGTCATCAGCGGGTGCGTCGGCGCCCGGGCGGAAGGCGACCGTATCTTCGTGACGAGCCGCCTTTGTGGAGGCAAGCTTCAGGCGCAGGTCGAGCCCGGAGACGGGCTGGCCATCGTGCTCATGATGCCGGGTGTCGGTCACCGGGAGCTGGGGATGCGCGACGAGGTCCCGCCTTTGGAAGTCCGGCCGGCTCCCGTGTCCGTCGAGCCCCTTCCCGTCCGCTTCAAGGAACTCATCGAGCCGCCGGTGGAAGACGTCGACGTAACGAAGATCCCGGTCCTCATCGCCGCCGGACGCGGAGTCCAGTCCAAGGACAATCTGGTCGGTCTGGAGGATCTGGCGAAGGAACTCGGCGGTGCGGTGTGCGCGACGAGGCCCGTGGTCGACCAGGGGTGGCTCCCGAGGAGCCGTCAGGTCGGGCGGTCCGGCATGACCGTGAAACCTCGACTCTACCTGGCGCTTGGGATAAGCGGCGCCCCCGAGCATACGGAGGGGATGAAGGAGTCGGGGCTCATCATCGCCGTGAACACGGATCCCGAGGCGCCCATCTTTGACGTGGCTCACTACGGCGCGACGGTGGACGTGCTCGAACTCGTCCCCGTCCTGATGGAGAAGATCAAGGGGGCGAAGGGCGGTTCATGAATCTCGACCAGATGGTCCTCACCGGCATTCTGATCGTTTCAGGTGTGCTCTTCCTCGCGAGGATTCTCACGGTCGTTCGGGGAATCCGCAAGGGGACACCCGAGGTCTGGTGGGACCATCTGGGAACCCGCATCAAGAACGTCGTCGTCTACGGCATCTTCCAGAAGAAGATCTACCGTGAACGCCCGGCAGGGTTCCTCCACGCCTTCATCTTCTGGGCCTTCGTGTTCCTCTTCTTCAGCGTCCTCGAGATTGTCACGGCGGGGTACATCCCCGGGTACACGCTTCCGCTCGGGCCCCTGAACGGCCCTCTCTATTTGGGGCAGGATCTCGTGGCTGCACTCGGCATCGTCGGCGTGTGCATGGGCCTCTACCGGCGCACCGTCTCCAAGCCAAGGCGCCTGATGCACGAGGGAAACCGCGCGGCCATCGTCATGCTGCTGTTCATCCTGGCTATCCTGGTCTCGTTCCTTCTGTACAACGCGGCCCGGATTATCCAGGATTCGACGGAGGCCATGGCCGGATGGAGGCCCGTCAGCGGGTTCCTGGCCTCGACCCTCTCGGCCGCAGGATGGGGTGGCGTGGCGCCCGCCCTCGAGTCCGCCATGTTCTGGGTCCACATCGTCTCGCTCTTCACGTTCCTCGCGTGGTTCCCCTACACGAAGCACGCGCACATCGTGTTCGCCATCTTCAATGTCTTCTTCCGCAAGCCGGAGCCCGCAGGGGCGATGCGCCCCGTTCCCCCCGAGCGCGCGAGTTCTCCCGGCGCGAGCACGGTGCGGGATCTCACTTGGATTTCGCTCCTCAACGCCTTCGCATGCACGGAATGCGGCCGCTGCACGGACAATTGTCCCGCTCACGAGAGCGGCGCCGCGATGGACCCCATGCACCTGATGATGCGCCTGCGGGACGCTGCGCTCGCCACGGCTGGCACCTCCCGGCGGCCTCCGTCGTCGGCCGCGGATGGCGGCGTGGCCTCTGCGGAAGACCTCTTCCTCTCCGTTCACAGCGCGGATGCGATCTGGTCCTGCATGACGTGCTACGCGTGCGTGGATGGCTGTCCGGTCCTGAACAATCACCTGTCCAAGGTTCTCGAGATGCGGCGGCAGCTGACCGCCCGGGGGGAACTCGGCGCGGGCCTCCAGGGGACTCTGGAGAGCCTTGCGCGCTACGGCAACTCGTTCAAGGCGCCCCCGAAGGCACGGACGAAGTGGGCACGGGCTGCGGGCCCTGCAGTCAAGGATGCTCGGAAGGAATCCGTCGACGTGCTGTGGTTCGTCGGCGACTACGCGTCCTACGATGCCCGGTGTCAGGCGCTCACCGCCCGCACGGCCCAGGTCTTCGCGCGCGTGGGCATCGATTTCGGCACCCTTCACGAGGCGGAGTGGAACGCGGGGAACGATGTGCGGAGGGTCGGCGAGGAAGGCCTCTTCGAGACCCTCCGGGACCACAACGCGGAGGCCATGAAGGCCTGCGCGTTCCGAGACATCGTCACCACGGATCCCCACACGTACAACGTCCTGAGGAATGAGTATCCCCGGGCCAACGGTGGACGGGTGCTCCACTACACCGAGCTCCTTGACGAACGCATCCAATCCGGCAAGCTCCGGTTCTCGAAGCGCCTCCCGTACCGGGTTACGTACCACGACCCGTGCTACCTGGGACGCTACAACGACGTGTACGACGCGCCGCGCCGGGTGCTCCAGGCCCTGGGGCTCGACCTAGTCGAGATGCCCCGAAATCGGTGGAAGAGCTTCTGCTGCGGCGCGGGGGGCGGCCGGATTTGGATGGAGGAGATCCCGGGGGAGAAGCAGCGGCCCGCGGAGATGAGGGTTCGGGAAGCCGCCTCCCTGGAAGGCGTGACCGTGCTCGCGGTCGCCTGCCCCAAGGACTACGTCATGTTCACGGACGCCGTGAAGGCCGCCGGACTCGAGAAGTCCCTTCAGATTCGTGACATCATCGAACTCGTGGAGGAAGCTCTATGACCGAGGAGCCGAAGATCGGAGTCTACGTCTGCGACTGCGGGTTCAACATCGCCAGCGTCGTGAATGTGCCGGAGGTGGTGAAGTACGCGCAGGGACTCCCGGGCGTGGCCGTCGCCCGCGAGTACAAGTACATGTGCTCCAGCCCCGGACAGGAGATGATTCAGAAGGACGTTCGGGAGATGGGGCTGAACCGCGTGGTCGTGGCCTCCTGCTCACCCCATCTGCACGAGGCCACGTTCCGCAAGGCCGCGGAGGCCGCGGGAGCCAACCCGTTCCTCGTGCACATGGTGAACATCCGCGAGCAGGTTTCGTGGGTCACGAAGGATCCCCACCGGGCCACAGAGAAGGCCAAGGCCCTGATTGCGGCAGGGGTGGCCCGTGTGGCCCTGCATTCCCCACTCGAACGCCGCTCCGTGCCGGTCCGCAACGAGGTGCTCATCCTCGGCGGGGGGATCGCGGGCATCCAGGCGGCGCTCCCCGCCGCGGAAGCCGGCCGCCACGTCTACCTCGTCGAGCGGGAACCGTCCATCGGGGGTCACATGGCCAAGTTCGACAAGACCTTCCCCACCCTGGACTGCGCGGCATGCATCCTCACCCCGAAGATGACCGCGGTGAAGAACCACCCCAACATCACCCTCCTCTCCTACTCCGAGGTGGTCTCCGTCGACGGCTTCGTCGGGAACTTCAACGTCAAGGTACGGCGGAAGCCGAGGTACGTGGACGAGGAGAAGTGCGTCGGATGCTTCGAATGCATCGAGCAGTGCGTGTACAAGACGGCGAAGTTCCCCAATGAATTCGACCTTGGGCTGGGGAAGCGGAAGCCGATCTACATGCCGTTCCCGCAGGCCATCCCTCTGGTGGCCGTCATCGATCCGGAGACATGCATCGAGTTCAAGACGGGGCACTGCAAGCAGACGTGCGTGGACGCGTGCGGCGACCGCGACGCGATCGACTTCCAGCAGAAGGAGAAGATCGTGGACCTCGATGTGGGGACGATCATCGTCGCGACCGGGTTCCACGTCTTCGACGCCGCTCGGATGACGAACTACAGTTATGGGAAGCTCCCCGGCGTGTACAACGCGTTGGAAGTGGAACGGCTCGCGGCGTCCAACGGACCGACGGGCGGGGAAATTGTACTCCGGGACGGACGCCCGCCGAAGGCCGTGGCCGTCGTCCACTGCGTTGGGTCCCGGGACGAGCACTACAACACATACTGCTCCAAGGTCTGCTGCATGTACTCCCTGAAGCTGGCCCACCTCGTGAAGGAGCGCACGGGAGCCGAGGTCTACAACTTCTACATCGACATGCGGACTCCCGGGAAAGGCTATGAGGAGTTCTACCACCGGCTGATTGAGGAGAACCTGCACCTCGTGAGGGGCAAGGTGGCCGAGGTCACGGACATCGCCGAGAGCCCCGCGGAGCAGGGCAAGCTCATCGTCGTGGCGGAGGACACCCTCCTCGGCGTCATCCGCCGGGTGCCTGTGGACATGGTCGTACTGAGTGTCGCGATCGAGCCGCAGCCGGACCGGGAGGAGGTGCGCCGCATGCTCAACATGTCGTGCAGCTCGGAAGGATTCTTCCTGGAGAAGCACCCGAAGCTCGCGCCCGTGTCCACGATGAGCGACGGGATCTTCATCGCCGGGACGTGCCAGGGCCCGAAGGACATCCCGGAGACTGTGGCGCAGGCCGAGGCCGCTGCCGCAGAGGCCATTGCCCTCACCGCGAAAGGATCCATCCTGCTCGAACCGAACCTCGCCTACATCGAGGAAGCCCTCTGCTCCGGCTGCCAGGTCTGCGTCTCCCTGTGCCCCTACAACGCGATCGAGATGGACCGGGAGAAGATGGTCGCGCGGATGAGCGACGTCCTCTGCAAGGGCTGCGGCGTCTGCGTCGCCGCCTGTCCCAGCGGGGCGATCTCCCAGAGGATGTTCGAGGATGATCAGCTCATCCAGGAGCTCGAGGGGGTGCTCTCCCGATGATGGCGATGGCGAAGCCGGACGTGCCGAAGCAGGAGTTCGAACCGAGGATCGTCGCCTTTGTGTGCAACTGGTGCACGTACATCGCGGCGGATGCCGCGGGGGTCGCCCGCGCGCGGTACGCGCCGAACGTGCGCCTGATTCGCACCATGTGCTCGGGCCGCGTGGACCCCCAGTTCGTCCTGACGGCCTTCGAGAAGGGCGCAGACGGCGTCCTGCTCTGCGGCTGCCATCCGAGGGACTGCCACTACAGTGCGGGGAACTACAAAGCCCTCCGAAGGTACACCCTCCTCAAGAAGCTGCTTTCCCAGATGGGGTTCGAAGACGACCGTCTCCGCCTGGAGTGGATTTCCGCCTCAGAGGCGGAGAAGTTCCGGAAGGTCGTCGAAGACATGACCGAGCGGGTCCGGAAGCTGGGTCCGCTCGAACTCAACGGAGGCGATTGAATGGCACAGAAGCCCAAGGTGGCCTTCTACTGGTGCGCCTCGTGTGGCGGATGCGAAGAGGCCGTGGTGGACCTCGCGGAGGGGATCCTCGATGTGGTGGCCGCGGTCGACATCGTGTTCTGGCCCGTGGCGCTCGACTTCAAGGTCCCCGACGTCGAGGCGCTCCCCGATGGGAGCATCGCGGCGAGCTTCATCAACGGAGCCGTCCGCCTTTCCGAACAGGAGGACATGGTCCGTCTGCTCCGGCGGAAGTCGAAGTACGTCATCGCCTTCGGGAGCTGTTCCCACCTGGGAGGCATCCCGGGCCTCGCGAACCTGTGGGACCGCCGCTCGATCTTCGAGTGGTACTACCACAAGGCGCCCAGCGTGGCCAACGGCGGGGCTCAGGAACCACAGGAGAGGGTGGAGGTGCCGGAGGGCACCCTAGAGCTCCCTGCGTTCCGGGACGTCGTGAAGGCGCTGGACGAGGTCATCGACGTGGACTACTACCTGCCCGGCTGTCCGCCGACTCCCAAGCTCATCGGCAACGCGGTGAACGCCCTCCTGAAGGGCGAGCTGCCGCCGAAAGGCGCCGTGCTGGCCGGGACACGAGCGCTGTGTCACGAGTGCCCCCTGAACGAGACCAAGCCCGAGAAGCTCCTGATCAAGGAAGTCAAGCGGGTCCATCTCACCAAGGTGGACCCCGAGAAGTGCCTCCTTGCCCAAGGGGTCCTCTGCCTCGGCCCCGTGACCCGCGGGGGATGCGAGGCCCTCTGCGTGAAGGGGGCCATGCCGTGCACGGGATGCTTCGGACCCACGGACGAGGTGCGGGACCAAGGCGCGAAGGGCATCTCCTATCTCTCCTCGATTCTGGACTTCGACGAGGAGGCGGACATCCGGCGGGTCATGGAGAACATTCCGGATCCTGTGGGGACTTTCTACCGGTACGCACTGCCTCGAGCCATTCTGACGAAGCCCAAGGGGGTGAAGTCGCATGCCTAACCAAATCACCATCAATCCGATCACGCGCCTGGAGGGCCATGGCAAGATCACGATCTTCCTCGACGGCAAGGGCGAGGTCTCGCGGGCCTACTTCCAAGTCCCGGAGCTTCGCGGTTTCGAGAACTTCCTGATTGGCCGCCAGGCGGAGGACGCACCGCAGATCACGTCCCGTATCTGCGGCGTCTGTCCGACCGCCCACCACACGGCCGCGGCGAAGGCCCTGGACAACCTGTTCCGGGTGGATCCGCCGCCGGCCGCGAAGATGATCCGGGAGATGCTCTACAGCGTCTTCATGCTGGAGGACCATGCCCTCCATCTGTTCTTCCTGGGCGGACCGGACTTCGTCGTGGGACCCACGGCCCCGAAGGCGGAGCGGAACGTCCTCGGGGTGATCCAGAAGGCGGGTCTCGAGATCGGCAAGCGGGTCATCGCGATGCGGAAGGAGCTGCGCGGGGTCATCACGGAACTCGGTGGAAAGACGATCCATCCCGTGTTCGGGCTCCCCGGAGGCGTCGCGAAGGGCGTCACCCCGGAGATGCAGGCGCGGTTCAAGGAGACCGCCAACCGCGGCCTCGAGTTCGCCCAGTTCTGCGAGAAGCTCTTCGAGGACCTGGTCCTGGAGAACCCCGCGTACGTGAAGATGATCACGTCGGATGCCTACACCCACCGCACCCACTACATGGGCCTCGTGGATTCCAAGCTCCATGAGAACTTCTACGATGGGCAGCTGCGGGTGGTGAGTCCCTCGGGCGCCGAGGTGGCGCGATTCCCCGCCGACCAGTACCTCGACTACATCGAGGAGCACACGGAACCTTGGACGTACGTGAAGTTCCCCTTCCTGAAGAAGGTCGGGTGGAAGGGCTTCGTGGACGGGGAGGACAGCGGCATCTACGGCGTCGCACCCCTCGCCCGCCTGAACGCCTGCGCGGGCATGGCGACCCCTCGGGCCGCGTGGCTGTACGACAAGTACTTCGAGACGCTGGGGGGCAAGCCCGTGCACCACACGCTCGCGAACCACTGGGCGCGGGTGATCGAGATCGTGTACGCCGCCGAGCGCTTCCAGGAGCTCGTGCACGATCCCGGACTCGTGGACCCGGACATCCGCACCCTTCCTACGGAGACGCCGAAGGAGGGGATTGGGGTCGTGGAGGCACCGCGAGGCGTCCTCATTCATCACTACACGAGCGACGAGCGCGGCGTGCTCACCTCCGCGAACCTGATTGTGGCGACGCAGCAGAACGCGGCCCGGATCGCCATGTCCGTGGACAAGGCCGCGCGCAGCATGATCCACAAGGGAGTCGTGGACGACGGGATCCTGAACCAGATCGAGATGTCTTTCCGCGCGTACGATCCCTGCCATGCATGCGCCACGCACTCCATGCCCGGCCACATGCCCCTGTCCGTCACCATCTATGACGACAGCGGCCGTGTGGTCCAGGAGCTCCGGCGGGACGGCTAGCCATGACCCTCGTGATTCTCGGCCTGGGCAACGACTTGCTCGGGGACGATGGGATCGGACTCCTCGCCGCCGAACGGCTCCGCTCCCTCGAGGGTCCCGACGTGACGGTCCGCACGACGGCTCAGTCCGGTCTCTACCTCCTCGAGCACGTCCAAGGGTTCGATGACGCGATTGTGGTGGACTCCGTGGTGGGGGACCATCCTGGTTCCGTCCGCGAACTCCGTGGAGCGGACGTGCGCCCGCTGCCCGTTCCCTCGGCGCACTACGCAGGCCTGCCCGAGGCGCTGGCCCTCGCACGCGCCTCCGGACTCCGGGTGCCCCTCCGCCTCCGCATCTACGGGGTGGAGATTCCCCTGTCGCAGCGCATCGGGTCCGAACCCAGTCCGGACGTCATGGCCGCGCTCCCTCGCCTGGTGGCCACGGTCGTGCATTCCGCGCAGGAGTGGGGGTACGCCATGGGCTGCGCAGCGGATGGGGAGGCGGTCTCCCATGCATGAGTACGGTCTCGTGGAGGCGGTCGTTGGGCACGCCCTCGAGGCCTGCCGAGGGCAGCGAGACTTCCAGGCCGTCTGCGTGCGCATCCAGGTCGGCGAGTTCGCCTTCGCCTCGAGAGAATCCCTGGCGACCGCGTTCCAGATCCTCAGCCGAGGTACACCGCTGGAGGGCGCGCGTCTGGACATCCAAGAGGTTCCGGGCTCCGCGAGGTGCGAGTCCTGTGGCTTCGAGGGATCTGCCGCGGACCTCGGACCCGAGGTCAGCGACCCTCCGGCGCTCTTCCTCTGTCCAGGATGCGGTTCACCGCTCCTCATCACCGCGGGTGCCGGCGTGACTCTCACTGAGGTGCAGCTTCAGGATCGTAGGGGCTCGAGAAATCCGAGTTCTGAAGGCGGAGGGCGGTAATGGCCTCATCCCCGCCCGTGTCCTTCGGGTTGCCAGTTTCGGGCTCCTCGATCCTTTCTTTGGGGACCCCAACGCAGGCGTGTCCTCTGTGGGGCATGACGGTTCAGGATCGATCGGCCGGGTGACACCATGTCGGGTAAGCCAAGTGCGAACTTTGGAAGGGCCGTGGGACCGGGGATCTTCCTTGTGTTCCTGACGGTGCTGGTGAGCGGCGTCTCGAACTTCGTGAACTTCAAGGCCGTCCAGGGGACGAACGTGGACGCCTGGATCACCATGCGGAACGTGGTGGTGGCTCTCATGCTGGTCCCCCTGGCGCTCCTCGTGGGCCGGGAAGCCCGAATCCGTCTCACCCGATGGGACTGGATGCGCTTGGCGGCGATTGGACTGGTCGGTGGCGCCGTCCCTTTCCTCCTGTACTTCCACGGGTTCCAGCTGGCCGCCAGCAGCGGCGGAGCTGCGAGCGCAAGCTTCGGCTATCGCACCCTCTTCCTCATGGCGTCCGTCTTGGGCGTGGTGTTCCTGCAGGAGAGGTTGTCCGGCCGCGCGATCCTCGCAGCGGGTCTCCTCCTCGTCGGCAGCGCGTTGCTCCTCACCCTGACCGGCCCCATCTGGACGGATGGCACGGGGTACGTGCTCCTCGCGACCACCCTGTGGGCGGGAGAGTATACGCTGTCCAAACACACCCTGAGGACCCTGCCTTCGGGCACAGTTGCCCTGGCTCGCATGGGGTTCGGCGGTGCGTTCCTCCTAGCCTACCTCGCGGTGTCGGGGCAGGTCCTCGCCATCGGGAGTTTCGGAGGAACGGACTGGCTCATGCTGTTCCTCAGTGCCCTCCTCCTCTTCGGGTTCGTGTCCACCTGGTACGCGGGCCTGAAGACCGTGGACCTGTCCGTGGCCGCGTCCCTGCTCGTGCTGGCGTTCCCGATCACGTGGGCGCTCGGCTTCCTCACGGCGAAGAGCACGTTCACGGTCGGGCAGGCCGCGGGGATCGTGGCCATCGTGGTCGGAGCGGTCCTCGTGGTTGGGCTGGCCTCCTTGAGAGACACGTGGCGTGTCGTCATCGCTTGGGTCCACACCAAGACAACTCGCGCGGAGTGAAGGATGCGCGTCCTCCTGCGGGTGGCAGCGAGGGGGTGGAACGGATTCCTCCGGATCCGGGTCGTTGCGATTCCCAGACAGGCGATGTGGAGGAGGCCGCTCGGTCAGTAGCGCCGCCTTGAGCGCAGTGGGTGGCAGATGGACACGAAGTGTCGTGCACGGCTGGGATGTGGCCCGGGAGGCGGGTTGTCGAGCCCAGGCCATTGGATCGCTTCTTCCTCCGGAGGAACATGATGGCCGCCCTCTCGGATGGCCGCACCCTCGTGTTGGGCCTCGGGGCACCGACGCAGGGCAACAACAGCATCGGCGTCCGCCTCGCCCGGTCCATGTCGGCGGGATTTCGCGGGGTGGACGTCCGGCCTGCCATGGAGTTCGTGAGCTTCGTGGAGCTCCTTCATGACTATGACCTGATCGTGGTCCTCAATTCAATCTCCTTCTGCAGCAACGTGGGTCGCGTGTCGCGAGGGAGCCCCTATTCCCTGTCCAACGGTTGGGGAGCCCATCCGGCCCACGCCGAGACCTTCGAGGCGGCGCTGGCCTACGCCCGCCTCATGGGCCACCACCTCCCTCGGGTCGAGGTGGTCAATGTGTGTGTGGGCTCCGAAGAATGGCCGGAGTCCGGGCTCAGTCCGCGCATCGCCTCCATGTATCGTCAGATCCTCCGACGGGTGCGGTCCCTGGTGAAGCAGATCATCCGCGAAACCTATGGGATTGGCCGCAAGGGTCCGTCGGGTCAGGCCTTGAGCGCGCTCCAGAGTAAGGGCAGGGACACGTCGTAGCGGTGCGTGACGCTGGAGTGCGTGTCCTCGAACTCCTCGTACACGTGCTTCACGCCGTGCTCGGTGAGCTTCCGATGGAGGGCCCGCGCGCCCCAGATCAGGTTGAACTGGTCCTTCGTGCCGCAGTCGACGTACACGAGGCGCATCCGCCGCAGGCTGCGGTAGAGGCGGTCGACCAGGACCACGGGGTCCCCCGCCCGCCCCCGGTCCCAGACCTCGGGCCGCCACTCCCCCGTCTCCAGGTCGAACGGGAAGTCCGTGCCCAGCTCGCGGCTCCGCGGGTTCGGGGAGTAGTGGGCGGCCATGCCCACCGTGTTGAGGACCGGGGCGAACTCGCTCTTCCGGCGGTTCGGCTGGCGCCAGTACCAGCGCAGCCACTTCGCGGGACCGCCGTGCTCCCGGAACGCGGCGAGGGCCGCGGGGAAGTCCTGGATGTAGCAGAGCTCGAAGCAGGAGTCGCCCGAGTGGTCCGCGAGGGCCGACCACGTGTCCGGATGGAGCATCCCCTGGACCATGGAGCCGTAGCCACCCGAGGACTTGCCCCAGATCCCGCGTCGGCCGACGCGGTACTTGCGCTCCACGAAGGGCACGACCTCCTTCCGGAGGTAGTCGTCGTACGCGCCCGTGGCCGAGGAGTTGATGTACTGGTTGCCCCCGACGCGGGTGAAGCAGTCGGGCATGGGGACGATCATGGGGCCCATCGCCCCCGTGCGGATGAGGCGGTCCAGCTTCGACTTCAGGTCTTCCGCGAGAGGGTCCACGTTCAGGAGCGACTTGCCCGTCCCCGTGTACCCGACGATGGCATACGCCGCGGGGTAGCGCTTGTGCGGGTCGTACCCGGGCGGCAGGTAGATGGCCACGTCCCGCCGCCTCGGATCGCGGAGGGGGTTGCCCGCCAGCACGCTCGAGTCGAAGGTCTCCGTGACGACCTCTCCACCGGCCATGGGAATCAGGAAGGGGATGCCCCGCGGCTCGAAAAGGCTTCGGCCTTCCGGCCGCGCGTCACTGGCGGTAGTCCTCGGGCCAGAAACCCAGGTCGACCCTCAGGTCGCCGAGGCGGCCCAGGTTCGTGCCGTCCAGGAGATGGAGGGACGCCGCTTCCACGCCCAGGAGGCCCTTGCGGAACAGGGGGCCCAGGAACCGCGCGTGGACGTCGTTCACGGGCATCCCGCCGCAGAGCTCGTTGAACGCGGGGACCACGATGGCCTCCCGGGGCAGCTTCGCATACCGCTTGCTCGCGCGGACGAAGGGCGCGCGCATCCAGCAGGGCACGATCTCCCGCCGACCGAGGTCGTCGCGGAAGCCGACCGCGGGGTGGTTGTGTCCCATGACGAGGACGGGGGCCTCCATGACCTTCTTGTACGGCCACGCATGACCGTGGCAGAAGCCCACGTCGCCGGAGCGGAAGCCGTAGGGCGACCGGAAGCGGACGTTGCGGGGCACGATGTTCCTCAGGATTCCGTCGTGGTTCCCCTGGGCGATCGTGATGCTCCGGAACGTTTCCGAGAGGTCTCGGAAGAACACGTACACGTCCCGGCGCTCCCGGGACGCCATCCGGGGCACGAGGTGCTTCACGTCCCCCAGGACGATGAGGTCCGTCGCGCCCGTCCGCGACGCAAGGTCCACGAGCCTCCGTCCCATGACCTCGGCGCGACTCGGGATCTCGACGCCCTTCTCCCGGAGCTCCTCCTCGATGCCGATGTGGAGGTCCGCGACGACGAGGGCGTCGCCCACCCGGAGAGCCGGCACGTCCGGGATGGGCTCGGGGTCCATGGCGGCCGCAACCGACGGGCGCGCTTAATCCTTGTGCGACCGCGATGGCCTGCGGGGCGGGCCGCGGCCGGCGAAAGGATTATCTCCGCGCGCGTACAGCGGGGCGCATGGGTGCCGCCGCTCTCCCTGCCGTTCCCAGCGCCGACCGCACGAGCCACCCGTACCACACGTACGACATGATTCGGGAGATCCCCGCGACGTTCCGGGAAACGTTCCGGCGGCTCACGGCCCCGGCCGCGGAGACGGGCGCCTTCCTGCGCGACCGTCCCTTTCTCGTCTTCACGGGATGCGGAACCGCCTCCTACGCGGCGCGGCTCGCAGGACATTTCGCCTCGTCCCCGAGCGACCGTGTCCGGTCCGCCGAGGTGGACGCCTTCGAGCTCTCGAACTACGGGCCCCGGCTGGACCGCTCGTCCGCCGTGATCGGCATTTCGCACAGCGGGATCACGAAGACCACCGTGGACGCCCTGCGCGACGCCAGGGCCCGCGGCGCGCGGACCGTTGGCATCACCCATTTTCCCGGCCGCCCCATCGCGGAAGCCTCCGACACGGTGCTCGTGGCGGGCAACGGACCGGACCTCTCCCGCTGCCACACGAAGTGCTATGTGGCCGGCGCACTGGCCTCCGCGTTGGTCGCCCTCGAGTGGCGCGTGGCCGCGGGTGGCGAGCCCCGAGCCACCGTCGACATGCTGAGGGAGAAGCTGGCCGCCGTCCCCGCCCTCATGGACCGGGTGTTGAGGACCGCCGAAGGCCCATGCGAGGACCTGGCATCGGACCTGCTCGCACGTCGCTCCGTGGGCATCCTGGGCGCGGGCCCCAATCTGCCCACGGCCTTGGAGGCGGCGCTCAAGCTCCGAGAGTCGAGCTTCCTCCCCGTTCAGGGGATGGAGCTCGAGGACTTCCTGCACGGCTCCTGGCAGCCCCTCGACGGGGAGAGCCTCGTCTTCGTGATTGCCACGAAGGGCCGTGCACACGCGCGTGCCTTGGACCTGATGAGAGCGGCGCGCGTCGTCGGCGCCCGCGTTGTGGCCGTGGCCGAGGAAGGGGATCGGGAGGTGGCCGATCGGGTCGACACAGTCCTCGAAGTTCCGGCCGTGGACGAACTTCTATCTCCCTTCCTGAATATTATTCCACTCTATCTTTTCGCCTACTACTCCAGCGTGGAGCGCGGGCACAACCCCGACTGTCTGCGGTACCTCGATCCCACGTACTGGGAGGCCCGGAGGTTCATCTTCCCGCCGGGCACCCACTGAGAGGTCGTCAGTCCACGAACTCCGCGAGCACGCGGCCCAGATTGTCCGCGACATCCGTGGCCGTGAGGCCGTAGCTCTTCACCTTGAACGCCAGGTCGCCCGCGTACCCGTTGGAGAAGGCGGCCAGGCGGGCCGCGTCGAAGGGTGCGACGCCCTTGCAGAGGAGCCCCCCTACCGCGCCGCAGAGGACGTCCCCCGTGCCACCCACGGTCATCCCTGCGTTCCCCGTGTGGTTCAGCTTCGTCCGCGTGCCATCGCTCACGATGTCCACGTGTCCCTTGAGGAGGATCGTGATCCCGAGGGCCTTCGCCGCGTCCTGGACCATCTTCGTCTTCTCTTCCAGGGTGTCCGGAAGGGTTTTGCCCGTGAGGGCCGTGAACTCGCGCGCGTGGGGGGTCGCGACGGCCTTCTTCTTGGCCAGGACCGTCGTGTCCTGGCCGACCGCCCGGATGGCGTCCGCGTCGAAGACGGTGGGCTTGTCCACCGCCTTGAGGATGGCGCGGATGCTTTCCAGGGTCCCCGGGGAATCGCCCAGCCCGGGGCCAATGGCCATGGCGTCGGCCTTGGCGGCCAGCTCGAGGATGAGTTCCGTGTCCTCCCGCAGGAGGCGGTGGCCCACCAAAGGGTGCACGATGAAGTTCGGAGAATACGACGCCACGACCTGCGCGGCGAGGGCCGGGGTCGCGATGTGCACGAGGTCCGCACCCATGCCGAGGGCGCCCATGGCCACCAGGGCGGGTGCGCCCGTGAAGGGTCCGCCCGAGACGATGAGGAGGCTCCCGTTCTCCCCCTTGTGGCTCTCCGCCCGCGGCCTCGGGAAGAGGAGGAACTCCCCGGGCCCGATGGTCCTTGCGACCTGGGCGGGGATGCCGATGTCCGCGATCCGGATGGTCCCCGAGTTGGCCGGGGTCATCCCTTCCTTCGCATCGAACATGGAGACCGTGGCGCTCGGCTTGGCCACGGGCACCGCCCCCAGGCCGCTCGGCACGTCCACGCTGAGGACGGGCTTGCCCGAGGCGTTCATCTCCCGGATCAGCGTGGCGTACGGCTCCCGGAGTTCGCCCGACGCGCCGATGCCCAGCAGGGCGTCGATGATCAGGTCCGCCTCCGCCATGGCGCCCTCGCTCCGGTCGAGGCCCTCGATGACCCGGACCGTCTTGAGCCGGGCGAAGTTCGTGCGAGCCTCCTGGGTCGAAATCTGGTCCGGGGAGCGCGCGAGGAGGACCGTGACGTGCGCGTCTCCCGCCAGGAGCCTCGCGGCCACGAACCCGTCCCCGCCGTTGTTCCCGGTGCCGCAGACGACGAGGACCTTCTTGCCGGCGGCGGCGAAATCCTGGCGCGCCGCATCGGCGACGGCCTTCCCCGCGTTCTCCATGAGGTCGAGGATGGGGACGCCGAAGTGCTGCGCGTTTCGGTCGATGATGCGCATCTCCGTGGCCGAGATCATCGGGCGCGCATCCGGCAGTATCTAGTTAAACGTTGCCCGAGGGATTAAGGAGGCTCGCGGCGTTTCACGCGGCGTGGACCTGCGCTCCCTGCGCCCGTATGCATGGGCGCTCGCGCTCCTCGTCTTCCTGCCCGTGAGCCTGGTCTTGGAGGTGGTCTCGGGACCTGGCCTCGGGGTGTTCGCGTCCGCGGGGCTCGGCATCGTCCCGCTCGCCTGGTTCATGGGCCTCGCCACGGAGGAAATCGGCAAGCACGCGGGTCCGGGGGTGGGCGGTCTTCTCAACGCGACCTTCGGGAACGCGACGGAGCTCATCATTGCCTTGTTCGCGCTCTCCGAAGGCCTCCAGGATGTGGTCAAGGCCTCCCTGACTGGCTCCATCATTGGGAACCTCCTCCTCGTCCTCGGACTGAGCATGGTGGCGGGCGGCCTCCGCTACAAGAGCCAGTCGTTCTCGCGCGAGGCCTCCGGGATCCACACGACCATGCTCCTCGTCGCGGTGATCGGTCTCGTGATGCCTGCGCTGTACGTCTTCTCAGCCCGGGCGGCCGGGACGGTCAACGAGCTGATCCTGGACGAGATGAGCCTCGGGATCGCGGCGATCCTGTTCGCGGCTTACGTGTTCGGGCTCCTCTTCTCCCTGCGCACTCACCGCGACATCTTCAACCCCATGTCGGAGAAGGAGGAGAAGCCGGGATGGTCCATCCGCTTCGCGATCGGCGTCCTCCTCGTGGCCACGCTCCTCGTGGCGGGGGCCAGCGAGCTCCTCGTTGGGTCCATCGCAGCCGCCCGCACGTCCCTGGGCCTGACGGACCTCTTCCTCGGCGTGGTGATCGTGGCCATCGTGGGCAACGCGGCGGAGCACGGGAGCGCGGTCCTCATGGCCCGCCGGAACAAGATGGATCTCAGCCTCGCCGTGGCGATGACCTCCACGACCCAAATCGCCCTCTTCGTGGCGCCCGTGCTGGTCTTCGCCTCCCTCCTCACCTCTCAGGTCATGACCCTGGACTTCGAGGTCTTCGAGCTCGTGTCCGTCGCCCTCGCGACCGCGGTCCTCGCGTCCGTGGTCTCGGACGGCCGGAGCAACTGGTACGAGGGCGTCCTCCTGGTCATGGTGTACGCCCTGATCGGCGTCGCGTTCTTCTTCCATCCCTGAGGCGGGACGCGTCACGTCCGGAGCCGGCGTCCGAGCAGCCGTTCCACCTTGGAGACCTTGCCCTCGATCTGGTCCGTCGCGCCCTTGCGGTCGTCGATTTTGATGATCGTGGAGACGCGCTCGCAGTCCGCGGCGACCGCCTTGTGGCAGCGCGCGATGAGCTCCATCACCTCGTCGAACGATCCCTCGACCACGGTCCCCATGGGGTTCAGCTTGTAGGCCAGCCCGCTCCGGTCCACGAGGTCCAGGCACCGCGCGACGTACTCCGAGACGCCGACGTCCTTCCCCGTGGGCGAGATGCTGAACTCCGCGATGGTCATGGAGGGCCTCGACACCCTGATATCCCGCGCCGTTCTTCCGCGTTTCGTGCCCGTGGACTACGCCCGGCTGGCCGCGGATTACGACGCGGTGCGGGGGAGCGACCCGATCGACCGGGAGTACTGGTTCACGGGGCTTGCGTCGGCGGGCCGTCTGCAGCCGGGGGACCGCATCCTGGACCTCGGCGCGGGAACCGGCCGCTTCTCGCGGCTCGCGGCTGAGGTCGGGACCGTGGTCGCTGCGGACGTGTCCCTGGACATGCTGTCCCGGGCGCGAGGCAAGGGTACCTTCCCGCTCGTCCGGGCCGACGCCCATGGACTGCCCTTCCGCCCGGACGCCTTTGACGTGACCTTGCTCGTCATGGTCCTGCACCAGCTGGCCGACTATCCGCGCGTTCTGGCCGAGGTGGCCCGCGTGTCCCGCCGGGTAGCCATCGCCACGTCGGACATGTCCACCCGGACCCTGGGCCTCCTGGACGAGGCGTTCCCCAGTCTCCTCGCCATCGACCGGGCGCGCTTCCCGACCATCGACGGAATCGTCACGAATCTCCGGAAGGCGGGATTCACGACCGTCTCCGCGGACGTCCGGCCTTTCCGGCGCACGGTGCCCGCGGACCAGGAGATCGAACGGGTGCGGAGGAAGTACATCTCCACGTTCGATCTGCTGCCCCCCGGGGAGTTCGAACGCGGCCTCGCCTTCCTGGAGGAAGAGCTCCCGAGGCGCTGTCCGGACGGGTTCGACGCGTCCGCGACGTTCACGTTCGTGGGCGCTTCAAGGTGACCGACGCGCGGGCCGCGCAGTCCGGGCAGTAGTCGTGGCCCTTGCGATCCGTGTCCTCCAGGTTGCGGGAGAACTTCATGACGCATCGCGCGTGGTCCTCATCGTGGGCTAGGCCCAGGGTGTGCCCGATCTCGTGCACGGCCTCCTTCAGGCAACGTTCGAGGAAGCGCGTCTGGTCCGGGTCGTGGAGCCTCGCCAGCGAGATGACCGCGGCGCGGCCTCCGGGCTGGGAGAAGCCGAACACGAAGTTCAAACCCGTCTCGTAGAGGTCCGCCTCCGTCACCCCGAGCACCCGCTCTCCCGGCTCCGCGAGGCATGCCGGGAACAGGCTCGATGCGAGCCGCTGCTTGCGCCGGGCATCGAATCCCTTCTCGGGCAGCGGGGCCGAGGGTGCGACTGCGATGGCGTCGAAATCCGAGAGGGACGTGCGAAGGTAGTCGAGGACGACGGGGTCCACGGAGCCGAAGGGCTTCAGCGTCAACCTCATCCTTTGACGACCCCGAGAGGGACCATCCGCGCGACAATCTTGGTGAGCCCCGCCCCCTCCGCCACGCGGACCACGTCCTCCACGTTCTTGTACGCGCCCGGGGCTTCCTCCACGATGCCCGCCTTGGTCGCGGCGTGGATGTAGATGCCGCGCTCGCCCAGGCTTCGGACGACCTCGTTCGCGCGGTACATCCGGGTCGCCGCGGCGCGCGACATCCGACGGCCGGCGCCGTGGCAGCTCGATCCGAAGGAACGGGTCATCGCGGACGGCAGTCCGACGAGGACGAACGAGCACGTGCCCATGTCGCCCGGGATGAGGACGGGCTGCCCCACGCCCCGGTACTCGGAGGGCGTCTCCGGATGCCCGGCGGGGAAGGCCCGCGTCGCTCCCTTGCGGTGGACGACCACCTTGCGGCGCCGTTCCTCGACCTCGTGGTCCTCCACCTTGCCGATGTTGTGGCAGACGTCGTAGACGATGTGGATGCCCAGCTCCTCCGCCGAGCGGCCGAAGGTCTTCGCGAAGGCGTCCCGCACGCCGTGGGTGATCAGCTGGCGGTTGTTCCAGGCGAAGTTCGCCCCGCAGCACATGGCGGCCCAGTAGTCCTGCCCTTCCTTGGAGTGCACGGGCGCGCAGGCCAGCTGGAGGTCCGGCAGCTCGATCTTCTCGCGCTTCACGACGCCCTCGCAGGCCGCGATGTAGTCCGTGGCGATCTGGTGGCCGAAGCCGCGGGATCCCGTGTGGATCATCACGAAGACCTGGCCGACCCGCTCGATCCCGAAGGCCTTCGCCGCGGCCTCGTCCAGGATGCGGTCCACCTTCTGGACCTCGAGGAAGTGGTTGCCCGAGCCGAGGCTGCCCACCTGGTCCCTGCCGCGGGAGATGGCGCGGTCGCTCACCTTCTCGAACGAGGCGTCCGCGAGGTGGCCGTTCGCCTCGATGTGAAGCGGATCCTCGGGCCACGCGTAGCCCTTCTCCACGGACCACGCGACGCCCTCCGTGGTCAGCCGGGCCAAGTCCTGGCGAGAGACCTTCACGAGACCGCCCTCGCCCACGCCGCTCGGGACGTTGTGGAACATCGTGTCCACGAGATCGCGGATCCGCGGGCGCACGTCCGCTTCCGTCAAGTCGGTCCGGAGGAGGCGGACCCCGCAATTGGAGACCACGAACCCTTCGGCGATGAAGTTGTGGTGGGAATCTGCCACGCTGACATCGTAGACCTCGTTGACCGGCACCTCTTCCGCAGATATGATGCGGTCCCAGACGACTCCGGATACGCCCGCGGTCGCGCTCAAGCGCTCAAGGAACGCCTTGAACGTGGGGAACGGAGCCGTGGCGCGCGGCTTGCCCTTCCGCCCATACAGTCGATGCTCGAGGAACGAGCGGCTCACGTAGAGAGTCGCGAGATCATCCGCCGCGTCGACTGCCGAGGCGCCGGCCTTCCGCGCCATCTTCGCTGCTTGCGCGGATTGCACATGGTGCCGGATTACCATCTCTTTCAGGGTCAGGTAGTAGGCTGCGGCGTTGGCGAGGAACCGCTTCTCGGCGTGATATTCGAAGTTGACGGTCTGGTAGAACTTGATGAGGTTGGCGCTGTCGCTCGCCACGCGGACCAGGAAACGGTACGACGGTTCGCCGCTCCCCGGGACATCGACCACGTCATTCCGAACCCGTCCTACACGGACCCCGAACTCCGCGGTCATTCGCGCGATCTGCCCGGCGAACCGTCTCCCCGTTCGCTGGAATCCCTCGCGCTTCGCGACGGAGAAGGTGGGGCTGCTCAGATTGTATCCAGCGCCAGTCAGGGCCCGCGGGGCGCTCATCTCCGCGCCGAACAGCGCGCCCAGGAAGAGCCGCTTCTGCCAGAGGGGGAGGCAGAGGAGCCAGCGTGGCAGCACGAAGTCCTGTTTCGCTTTGTTGCCGACGGGTAGCCCCATGGCGTGCAGCAGGGCCGTCAGCGCGCTGGAGTTGATCCGGAACCAAGCTTCCTCCGCCTCGAATTCGTAGCGGCCCCCCCGTTTCGTGAATTCGTGGTGACGAGGTCGGACGTACACCCGAGAGGGCCGGAATCCCAACCGCTCGACGTCACGGCGGATTTCCTCGAGATCCTCCCGTCGCCCCCAGAGCGCGACATGAGGAGAAGGCGGCCTCAGGGAGGCGTGACCATCCCCCAATGCGTAACCCAGGATTCGGAGGAGGTACGGGAAGGCGGGGTGGCGGGCGCCGAGGGGAATCAAGTTGACCCGTCGGAGTTTCTGCAGGACCTGCTTCCGTTGGGCACGAGTCAAGCGGCGCGATACATCCTTCTCGGTCACGATGACGATTTCGGGCGGCTCCACGTAGTCCACGCCGCGGAACGGGTAGACAGCCACGGGTCGGGCGCCCACCTCCGTCAGCGGGCGCATCCCGTCGGGCGTCAGGAAGGGATGGTCCGCGGTCGCCGTGATTTCCATCCCGGTGCCCGTGCGCACGCGGTAGGCCACGTTGGCGCGGAACTGCATGTACGCGACGGCGTTCGTCGACTTCGTTCGGTGGCGTGGGTTGACGCAGGCGATCGGGGTCTGTCTCCAGCGCCGGTCGAGTTGGCGAATGGGGATCCCGTATCCAAGGGAGGACAGGACCCGGGCGTCCCCGGCGAGGCAGTTGATATCGTACCCGATCCCGCCGGGGGAGATCACCCCGTCGTCGTAGTCGAAGGCGGCCACGCCGCCGATGGGGAAGCCGTAGCCCCAGTGGATGTCGGGCATGGCCATGCTGCGGCCGACGATGCCCGGCATGGTGGCGACGTTGGCGACCTGCTCCGCAGCCTGGTCCTGTCGCAGCTGGGCGATCATGGGCTCGTCGATGAAGATCACGCCGCTCGTGCGCATGGCCGGCTTGTAGGACTGCGGGATCTCCCAGGCGAACGGATCCAGCCGGTTCAGCGGTCCCTGCCATCCCGCACCCATGTCGCAGCCTCGAGGGCAACCGATGGGCCGAGTCCACATAAACGTTCGTGCACGCGCGCCGCCGGACGCAGGTCGGACGAAAGGTATTTCCTCTCTCGTGCCACTTTATCTCACGGGTTGGGACGAGCCCTCGAAGCCGCCCGGTTGCGCGTCGCCGCGGGTGCGGTAGGACGCGCGGGTCCGCGGGCCGGACCTGC